>ENA-OZEL01000640-OZEL01000640.1-human-gut-metagenome-genome-assembly--contig:-NODE-640-length-12705-cov-10.480791_pt1 | contig 12705 bp, 15 predicted proteins | sample MGYA00245064_ERZ653601 | MGnify/ENA primary metagenome ERZ653601 (study PRJEB26926, sample SAMN06165007) | human gut metagenome | biome: ENVO:00009003; feature: ENVO:2100002; material: ENVO:00002003... | reverse complement strand
GGGCTCGGAGATGTGTATAAGAGACAGTTGCGGAATATTGCGGAATTGTCTCCGGCACCGCAGCGGCGGAAATCCTTGAAAAAGCGAAAAAACAGAATTCAGAAGCGGCAAAGAGAATTCTTATCAAGGGAGATGCAGAGGTCTCTGCGGAAGCAGCTAAAGTGTTTGCTGAATCAAACATTTTACTGCTTGGTAATGAATCTCAAACTGTCGGTCCTGAAAATGCTCCGATGGAAGTACACCTTATCCTATTAGGAGCTGGCGCTGTATTGCTTGAAGGTATACGTTTAGCAAAAGTTTCAGAGGGAGTTTATTTCTTAAACGCAGCACCATTAAATCTATCAGGTGCGGACGGTTCGCCTTGCAGAGCTATACTGATCGCTGCTGAAAGATAAATTCCAACTTATAGATGTACAACAAAATTATCATCAACATAACAGCCACACCTAGTGCCAATTTGACAGCACGGGTGTGGCTTGTTTTTTATGCGATCCTGCTTGCTTTCCCCGCAGAAAAATGGTATAATGAGAATAACAAAATTTTTCAAGAAGGCAGACTGTATGGGCGTATACGTCCGTTTTGCTTGTGAATAATAGCTATAAGGAGATGGTGTTGTGCTTAGAATATTTTTTGGAAAACACCCTAAAGAAATATACAATACTGAGGTCTATTATGCAAATCAGTATGATAAAATGTGGGTCATGGAACCATTTGCAAAAAAGATCATTAAGGATATTGATGACTCAACTGTAATTGGCCCTGATCTTATAGAAAACGATATTTTTGGCAAATTTAATTCAACGGAATTGTCAGCGGGCGTTAAGACTCTTTTGCTGATATATAATCAGCCTAAAAAGATCTTCAATATTTCAAATTGCGGAGATAACTGCTCAAAGTATCTGCTTGAAATGGCTGAAAACAAGGATATTACGGTATCATTGCATCATTTGATGGACTTTGGAAAGTCTTTTTCTGTGAAAATAATAAATGAAGGGAAAAGAAAAGTGATTACAGACCCAATTGAATATTTGATGCTTGCAGATAGATATCTGAGGGGTGAAGAAAATGAGGGGTAAAATAAAAATACAAATAAAAAACAGGCACATAACGTTTAATTTTACTCTTGAGAGAAATGTAACGATATTGACAGGGGACAGTGGCACTGGAAAAACGAAACTCATCAATATGGTGAGAAACTATTCCGAACTTGATGAACAAAGTGGTGTAATTTTAAAGTGCAGTAAACCTTGCCTTGTATTGTCAAATGCTAATTGGGAAACCATTCTTGAAAATACCCACGAGAGCATTGTTTTTGTTGAAGAAAGTACACCATTTCTATCTTCTTATGAGTTTGCAAAAGCGATTCAGGGTTCTGATAATTATTATGTTCTTGTAACAAGAGAGCCGTTGGCGCAAATTCCATACAGTATAGATGCTATCAGGAAGATCCATAAAAATGGTGCAAAACCGAAGTTCGAGAAGATATATAAGAACATTTCAAAAAATGATATATCAGCATTTCCGTATGATATTGTAATCGTTGAAGACAGCAGGTCGGGTCTTCAGTTTTTTAAGAAAGCAACTGAAGATCACGATCTCGAATGTATCAGTTCTAACGGAAAGAGCGGAATTGTAAAATTACTGGAACAGCATAAAGGTAAGCGTATTCTTGTAATAGCCGACGCTGCGGCACTTGGTTCAGAAATCAAAGAGCTTATGTATTTAAAGTCTGTATCAAATAATAAGATCGATCTTTTTTTGCCGGAGAGTTTTGAATGGCTTATTCTTCGCTCGGCGATTTTTGACCGTAACGATAATGTTCAAGAGATTTTGGCTGACCCGGCAGAACATATAGATTGTGAAGAGTATTTCAGTTGGGAGCGTTTTTTTACTGCATTGCTGGTGGCAGAAACTAATGGCAGAGCAAATCTTGAGTATCACGAGAACAAGAGCCATATCCCTTCCGGATATTTATCCGAACAAAATATTTATTCTATTTTAAATGCAATGGAATAATAATAGACAAGCCATACTCTGTGTTGATTTGATTGCACAGGGTGTGGCTGTTATTTCGATTCAGCTTGCTTTCCCCGCAGAAAAATGGTATAATAGGAATAACAAATATTTTCAAGGAGGCAGGCTGTATGGGCATCTACGTTAATCCTAATGATGTGGATTTTCAGCGTTGTTTGCAACAGGATATATACGTTGACAAAACCAATCTGACGTGAAAATTGTTTTAACTTCATAAAAACGCAAGCAGAATGTACACAAGAAATGGCAAGCACGACATTTGCGGTTTGGATACAGACAGGCTTTCTTCAGAAGATAAGGCAAGACAAATTTATCAGTGTTCCATTTTAAAAGATATGTTGCAGTTAGAGAGGTAATAAATGATTACAATATATAAACACGGTCAGATACCCAAATCAATAGAAACTGTTAAATTGAACGATGTTTATTTTAACAAATATACTGCTCAAATGCTGGATAATAGGGCAAATAGAGTAATTGAAAAAATTGACCACGCTGAATTGACCGGGCCGTATACGATTAAATCACGTTTTGACGGGACAACGCTGAACACTGATAAGCTTTCCAGTGGCTGCAAGACGGTATTGAATATAATGTACAATCCTGATAAGGTTTTTGACATCAGAGAATGTGGAGATAATGCTCTTGATATGATCTATTCTCTTGATGAAGGAAAAATCTGTTGTGATTATCCTCTTATATCATTTGATATGACACGAGTGAACGTGTATGATAAGAGTAAGAAGAAATACAGAGAAATAGATGATTATGAAGAATTGAAGGAGTGGTGGAGCGATGAAGATTAAACCGATCGTGATGCAAGAGATCCATACTACCCACACCTCTTTCGTCGTTGATCTGCATCTCGATTACAACGTTACTTTTATCACAGGCGACTCTGGCGTTGGCAAATCCGCTCTTTATTCATTTATTGAAGAACTGTCTGCAAATGATAAAAGAATAAGATGCTTTAATTACCTTGACCAAAAAAAGAATTACAAAGCTTCGATAAAAAATTCGAAGGATAAGCTTTTTGTAATAGACAATGCAGATATTCTTCTCGACGATAAAATGAGGCAGTATATTGCTTTTGATGCGCAAAACCAATATATAATAATAGGACGAAACCCCACCGGCTTAATGCTTGAGTTAGATGAAATCTACGAGTTGTCGAGCGAGAATATCAATGGCAGAACACTATTATCATTAAAGAAAAGCTTTTAAACGATGAGTTGAAAGATAGATTCTAAAAAAACTGTTTAATTTTTTCAGCCCAATAAAATCTAAACTGTTTTATAGTAGGATCCCACCACTCCACCATATTCACCTACGCCAATTTTACGCCAAAATGGCGTAGGTTTTGTAAGAATATATAAACTTTCGTAAAAAGCAAAAACGTCGCAAACCCAGTAAAATCAAGGATTTGCGAGCTTTTGAAAAAATATTAAAAGGCGGTGTGGGTATTTCCCTACGATGAAGACGTTGGAGTAACCATAACATAATAATTTGTAGAATTAATGGGCAATTCCAATCGGGGTTGCCCATTTTTAAAACAAACAGAAATACAAATCGGAATTTGTGGAGAGATTTCTTGAACTTTCCTTATTTTACGGGCTTTCCAGCCCCTTAAATAGTGAAATGATATGTATTTTCCCTTATTTTTGACCTTATGCGGAATCAGCAAGGGAAATAAGGGAATTTTTTATTTAGTCGTTGCCTGCCACTTTATCAAGAAGTCTGGCGGAGTTCCGCTTTGCCTTTCTTGTAGAGTGGGCGTAGACATTCATTGTGGTACTGACATCAGAGTGCCCTAACAGTTCCTGCACATCTTTTGGGGCAGCTCCGTTTGAGAGGAGGTTGCTTGTGTAGGTGTGTCGCAACTGGTGGAAATGGAAATTCTCAAATCCGTCCAGCCTTTTTGCAACTGATCGGCAGGCAATGCTGAGTGTGCTTGGCAGTTCCAGACATCCGTCCGGTCTCAGGCAGACAAAGGAGATTTCCTTGTAATCTACCGGGATTTCTTCGGTTCCGTCCAGATGATAATATTCATAATACACTCTGTTTTTGTCCTGTACTTCTTTGTAGAAATTGCGGTGGTAAAGTTCACCATACTGCATCCGGCTTTTAAGCTGTTCTTTTCTGGCGGTTTTCAGTATTTCAGTCAGAGTATTACCAAAATCAACAATCCTTACTTTCTTTCGCTTGGTCGGTCCGATGATGTTTTTATGTTTTGTGCCATCATAGCGGATACTTCTTTTAATGGTCAGGCATTGTTCTTCAAGATTGATGTCCTGCCATGTCAATCCGCAAACTTCACCGATACGAAGTCCCGCATAGTATGCGATCTGGATTGGCAGGATTGCAGGTGGATTCTTTACTTTGAGGTATTCTATCAGTCTCTCATAATCTTCATGGGAAATAGGCTGTATGCCTTCTTCTACCTCATCATCTGAGAATAAATCCACATCCTCTGCCTGTTTTTTCAGCTTAATATACTGCATAGGATTAAAAGTAATCAACTGTTTTGGAAATACTGCAAACCGGAAAGCCTGTTGTAATACTGCTGAAAAGGAATGGATGTAATCTTTACTGTATCCTTTTCTCACTTTTCCATCTGGAAATTCCCCACCGAATGTAAGCAGATCGAGAAATGCCTGTAAATGTTCAGCAGTAACGGTTTTTAATTTGCGTTCTGCAATCGGATGTTTCTTGATACAACGGATTGCACCAAGATAATTTTCCACTGTACCATTGCTGAGTGTTCCGACTTTCAGTTCTTCTTCCGCCCACATATCAAGAAGTTCTCCTACAGTAAGATTATCTGTCTTTGCGACAAATTTCTTGCTTTCGTAATCATCCATTGCCTGACGGAGCAGTTTTTCCGTTTCACTTTTGCTTTCTGTTCCAGCGTATTCTTTCTGAACCAGATTGCCGCTTGCATCTTCTACATAGAAGCGGTAGTACCATTTCTTTCCTTTTTTTCTTACAGATCCTTTTGCCATAATCGTGTGTCTCCTTTCGATATCAGACAATCGGAACTGATGAAATGCTTCTTGCGTGTAAGTATATCATAACTCCGGTTGTCGTTCTATACCGAATCGGAATCCTCATACAAAACTTCTGATAAAAGATTTTCAAGCCTTTGTTCTGCCATTTCCGGTTTCTTGGAATAAAGCCTTACGATATCTGCCATGTCGTTAAAGGCATTAACAGTGTGGGTGATCTCCCGGAGAAACATAATCTCGTTATATTCATCATTCGATTCAAACCCCATTACTTTTGCAATATCAGCTTCATTCGTGTTGCCCTTGTAATTCTTGCAGGCAAACTGGAATGATTCCAGAAACAGGTTATATTGCTTTAACATCAACAGCAGTAAATCTTTGGAAAAAGCATCTTCCTTTTTACTAAGGTCGAGAGGTAACTGTTTGAGAATATCGCCCATTGCATCACGAATCTGTAATTCTTTCTTATCCGTAATATCGGTTTCGTATTCATCGGTTTCCCCTCTGAGCCATTCAATAGATACATGAAGTGCTTCCGAAAGACCTTCCAGCACCATCTTTTTGGTATTGTCAATCGAACCATTCTCATAACGCAGGATTGTGGAAGCGGTAACTCCCATCTTCTCTGCAACATAAGGCTGTGTCAGATTTAATTCCAGACGACGCTGTTTTGCCCTGCTGCCTATCAGCTTGCGTAGTTCTTTATCTTTCATGCTGATTGCCTCCTTTTTCGGTATGTATGAATTATAGCATGTACCTTACATAATTGCAATATGCAATTTAATGATTATTTTTAAAATTTCATAACGCTTGACAACGCAATATAAAACCGCTATACTAACAGTACAACAAAAATTGCATAATGCAATTTAACGGGAGGTGACAAGATGACGGAAAGAAAGATTGCATTATCCATCGAGGAAGCAGCCGACTATACAGGAATTGGCAGAAACACTTTGAGAAAGCTGGTTGAATGGAAGAAGCTTCCGGTATTAAAAGTCGGAAGAAAAGTCCTTATTAAAACTGACATTCTGGAAAAGTTCATGGAAGCCAACGAGGGGCGAGATCTGAGGGATAAAGGAAATGTAAAAGCTGTCACAAGAAATGTGGCAACTTAAAAAGGCGGCTTCCTACGAAACCGCCAAAGGTTCTATCAGACCGAAGCCATGATATACCTACACGCAAGAGGATTATACCATGTGCTTCTCCTGATATGCAACCGGGAACTGTTGTTTATCGGAAAAAGAAAGGATGAAGACGATATGGCGAAATCAACAAAGACTTATGAAGAAAGAATACGTGCATTAGAGAAAAAGGAACAGGAAAGCATTGAAGCTACAAAAAAGCTCATAGCACAGCGGAAGGAACTGGAAAAGAGAAAGAAAGCGGAAGAAAGTAAAAAACGAACCCACAGGCTCTGTCAGATTGGCGGTGCGGTGGAATCGGTTCTTGGCTGTCCGATTGAAGAGGAAGATTTACCAAAGCTGATAGGCTTCTTAAAAAGGCAGGAAACAAACGGAAAGTTTTTCTCAAAGGCGATGCAGAAAGAGCCACTTACAGATATGGAGGAAGTGTAATGGCGGAGGGAGTGGTTTTTCCATTCCCTTCATTGCCTTTGAATGAAGGGCGCACTTATGGACAACCAGAGGTCGTCCTTATAAGTTTGCCACAAGTGGCAACCGGTCTGCGCTTACGCTTGCCGGGCTCGTTCCGTCGGCGGGGCTTTCAGCCAGACCTGCTCATGCCGCAGGGGGCACTCTTGCGCAGAGGGCGTTCCGACAGCTTCACTCCTGCCAAACCAGAAGAAGATGCTGTCGGAAATCAATGCCGGATACGGCAGAAAGGGGGAATCGTATCATGGCGATATTTCACTTTACAGTAAAGATTGTCGGACGCAGTAAAGGAAAATCTGTCATATCCGCATCGGCATATCTTAATGGAGATGTGATGAAGAATGAGGAAACAGGCAGAATCAGTTACTATACTTCCAAAAAGGAAGTCGTCTACACCAGTCTGATGATGTGCGAAAATGCACCTCCTGAATGGCTGCATGTACCGGAAGAAAATATAAAAAGGTTTCAACAGTCTATCCGTTATAAAAGAGCGGATGATAAAGATGCCGCACTGGAAAAGTTTAAAATCACATTTCAGAAACAGCGTCTATGGAATGAGGTATTGAAGATAGAAAAAAATGCAGATGCACAGCTTGGACGCTCATTTGAATTTTCCCTGCCGAAAGAATGGAGCAGACAGGAACAGATTGATTATACAACCGAATATATTCAAAAGACTTTCGTGGACGAGGGAATGTGTGCCGACTGGAGCATACACGATAAGGGCGACGGGAACCCACATGTGCATTTACTTGTAACCATGCGACCATTCAATCCAGACCACTCATGGGGCAACAAGGAAGTCAAGGACTGGGATTTTGTCAGAGATACTGACGGAAATATCGTGGTTGATGAATCCCACCCGGACTGGTGGCAGGATAAGAAAAATCCTGACCGTCATGGAATCCGTATTCCGGTACTTGATGAAAACGGAGTACAGAAAGTCGGGGCAAGAAACAGAAAACAATGGAAACGGGTTCTGACCGATGCTACAGGCTGGAGCAATCCAAAGAATTGTGAGTTATGGAGAAGCGAATGGGCTAAGATGTGTAACCGGTATTTATCCATAGACAATCAGATTGACCACCGCTCTTATGAAAGACAGGGGAAATTAAAAGTCCCTACTATCCATGAGGGTGCAGATGCAAGAAAGATTGAGGAAAAATATCTCACCGGGCAGATAAGGAAAGGTTCATGGAAGGTAGAGGAAAACCAGATGATTAAAAAACAAAATGCACTACTGCAAAAGGTAATCACAACCTTTGGTAAGGTATCCGGTGCATTGTCAATATGGAAGGAGTGGTTGAATGACATTAGAAGAAAGCAAAGAAGTAATTCCCATGATGGAAGCAATGATTACACAGATAGAGGAACAGCAGAATATCATGGCAGAGATGCTTCAGGAGATACAGGAAAAGGACGAGAAGCTGATGTGCTTTCAGGAGCAGGAAGAACGATTGCAGCAATTAGAGAAAGAATTGTCAGAGCTGCTACAAATCTTACCGGATACAGAAGAACTGTTGATGCTTCTGGAAGAAAAGACAGACCAGATACAGAAACTCACAGACGAAAATCAGCAATGGCAGGAATTGGCACAGAAATTAAACAGCGAGAACCGGCTATTGCAGAAACAGAACAGCGAATTACTGAACTTGAACAGCAATTAGAGAAAGGAAGGTTGATTGATGAACGAATTAAGAAACTCAAAGAGCGACGATCAACTGGAAGAGTTGCTTCTGCTGACAGAGCAGATGCAGGAAGAACTCGACCAGAAAGACCGGACTATCAGGAAACTGAAAGTGCAGCTCGACGAATCGCTGACCTTGAACGAGAGGTTAAACAGCGAGAACAGAGCAGGGAACATTCAAGCCTTAAAGAACGACTTGAGGAAAACAAAAGAATTATTGCAGAGCGAGAAAGAGAAAACGCTCACCGCAAAGGACATGATAGAGGAATGTCGCGATAAGCTAAGACAGGCAGAACAGGAACGGGATTATGCACTCTCCCATCAGAAAAAAGTAGAGATACCGGTTGAAAAGCCGGTACTCTATCAAAAGTGCGGGAATTGTAAACAGACAGCTTATCTGAAAGCTAAGGAAAAGTATGATATGCAGAGGGAAAAACTGGCAGGCAGATATAAAACAAAAACAGCCATGTATGAAGCATTGATGTTTCTGCTGATATGGTATTCCGTATCAACTACTCTTTTTCAGATGATACGGTCAAAAATATTTATTTCTGATTGCGTGGTATTCTTTGATACAATCGCAACTTTCACACAGACCATTGCTGGCTGGGTTGTACTGGCAGGAAAGAACGTGGCACAGATTAGTGATGGAATATCCAATCCTGTCGTTGCTGGAATTATAAACTGGCTGATAAGAATATTGATTTGCGGTGGATGTCTGGTGGGTGTGGGAATACTTTTGGCATTCATCGAAATAAAGATTGCAGGGCTATATAAGAAATACTGTTGGGATATGATTACCATAATGGTGATACTTGTAAGTATGGCAATAGCTATCTACTTTGGGGATTGGATAAAGGAAGTATTGCCAATCAATCTGCTATTTCTCTTATTATTCGTGCAACTGGTATATGTTGGAATCAGGTGGTATGTAAAAGGATGGCGAGAAACAAGGGGATATCATTAACATAAAAATATAAATATTTTATTGGTATTATATGTATTTACTTTCGTGCTAATATGTATTACTATATTAGCACGAAAGGAGAATATATATGACTCAGTTTGAACAATTAGATTTATTGCTGAATGAATATGGCGGAATAATTCAGACCTTTCAAGTTATAGATAATGGAATTAGTAAGCCTGTATTTTATTCTTATGTAAAAGAACGAGGATTGGAACAAGCTGCTCATGGTGTGTATGTATCACCAGATACATGGACAGATGCGATGTATATTTTGCATTTACGTTGTAGTCAGGCTGTGTTTTCTCATGAAACTGCATTGTTTTTCCACGATTTAACAGACAGAGAGCCTTTGAAATATACTATAACTGTAAGAACCGGGTATAATCCGAGCCGTTTGCAGGAGGACGGTTTTCAAGTGTATACAATTAAAAAGGATTTACATGAAACAGGGATTACGACTATGCAGACACCATTTGGGCATTCAGTTCCGGTTTATGATATGGAGCGGACAATTTGTGATCTGCTTCGCAGCAGAAAAAATGTTGAAATGCAGGTCTTTCAAGACGCATTGAAACAATATGCAAAACGTAAGGATAAAAACTTACGGATGCTTATGAAATACGCAGCTATGTTTCATGTTGAAAAGATACTAAGACTATATTTGGAGATGTTACTTTAGATGATAACAGCGGCAAGACAATTAAAGGATTTGGTTCGTAATCTGTCAAAGAAAAAATCCGCAGATGCACAGATTTTGATGCGGAATTATATGATGGAACGTTTTTTAGAACGAATTTCTTTATCAGAGTATAAAAATCAGTTTATATTAAAAGGTGGGATGCTGGTGGCGGCAATGGTCGGTCTGGATGCCAGAGCTACTATGGATCTGGATGCTACCATAAAAGGCACTAATGTCAGTGTGGAGGATGTAGAGATGATTATATCCCAAATTATATCAATCCCCCTGAACGATGGTGTCTCGTTTCGGATCAAACGGATATCAGAAATCATGGAAGAAGCAGATTATCCGGGTGTTCGTGTAAGCCTGGAAACGAAATTTGATGGTGTAATCACACCATTAAAGATTGATATTTCTACAGGGGATGTAATTACACCAAGAGAAATCAAGTACAAATTTAATCTTATGCTTGAAGACCGCACTATTGAGGTATGGGCATATAATCTGGAAACGGTATTGGCTGAAAAATTGGAAACTGTTATTAGTCGAAACGTTACAAATACACGAATGAGAGATTTTTATGATATCTATATTTTACAAAAGTTGCATGGAGAACAACTCAAAAAGCAAGTTTTATGGAATGCACTTGTGGCTACAGCCAAAAAAAGGGGAACATTAGACCTGATAGAAGCTGAGGATGTAAGAGAAATATTTGACGAAATTGAATCAAGTCCGGTTATGGAGACCTTATGGAAAACATATCAAAAAAATTATTCTTATGCTGCTAATGTTTCGTGGCACATAATTATGGAGTTTATTAGAGATTTATATCAAACTGCATTTTCAGATAAATTTAAAGCTGATTTTCTTTGAAGTGTTTGTTAATAGGAACTATAAACAATGGTAGTGATGCAAAACTTGAAATGCAAAGGATAAATTTATTGACATAATGTGCGATACACAGTATACTATGTTAAGTATATGGTGTGTGACACACAATACAGTGCAATAAACACAGTGAATTTAAATAAAGGATACTGAAAGGAGGAGATTGGATGAATTGTGATGAAATTGTTTCAGGATTAATTTTAGAATTCAGACGAGGCACGCTCATCATGGTAGTGTTAGCACAACTAAATAAACCAATGTATGGATATTCATTGGTAAAGGAATTAGAAGGAAAAGGCATTTCGATAGAAGGTAATACATTATATCCTCTACTGAGAAGACTAGAGAGTCAAGGTCTGCTAAAAAGTGAATGGGAAACTGAGGCAACGAAGCCAAGAAAATATTATATCATCACAGAAGATGGGAAGCTGGTTTATAAAAAAATTAAAGAACACTGGAAAAAATTTTCACAGTCAATCAATGTTTTAATGGAGGAAGAATAGATGGTAAAAAATGATTTGATCGACAGATACATTTATGCAGTTACGAAACATATGAAATCTGCCATGAAAAAAGATGTGGCGGCGGAATTAGAGACGATCATACAAGATATGTTGGAGGAACGATGTGAGGATGTTACTCCAACTGAGCGTGATATCAAAGTTGTTCTAACGGAACTGGGAACCCCGAACGAGTTAGCTTCGAAATATAAAGGTGAAACACAGGATTGTTTGATTGGACAGCCGTATTACAGTTTATATGTGTATGTATTGAAAATTGTGACAGTATGCATCAGTGGAGGAATGTTACTTGCTCAAATCATGGCAGCATTAACATCGCATACAATCTGGTATACAGCTATCTATAGAACCATCGGTGGGATTTTTGGTGGTATATTGACAGGATTTGCATTTGTGACATTATTATTTGCATTCTTTTATAAAAAAGGAATTAAGGTGGATGGGTTAAATGATGGAATAGATAATTTGCCTCCTGTTCCACAAAAGTCTAATAGAATTTCAAAAGCAGATGCGATTATAGGAATTGTTTTTTCGGTTATCTTCACTCTTGTATTTCTTGTATGCCCACAGATTTTATGTATTGCATTTGTAAAAAATGGGGTAGGTGTGTATGAACCACTTTTTAATTTAGAATATATCAGACAAACATGGTATTTTATTCTTGCATTTGGAATTTTGGGTGTTACAAAGGACAGTGTGAGACTTATTGATGGTAGCTATACCAAAAGGGTGATGCTTGTTACCATTATCACCAATATTATTGATGGAGCATTAACAAGCATTTGGCTGTTAAATGATAGGATTATGAGTAGTGAATTTTTTGATGGTATTGAGCAGTTATTTGGAACGGATGGAGAAGTTATTTCACATATTTTTATACACTTTAATAAGGTATTTCTCTCAATCATTATTTTGGCATTAACAATTAATGGCATTGAGACAGTCGTGAAAGCAGTAAAATACAGTCGACAATAAAATAATTTTAGATGAATTAATCTCCATTTACAAATAACAGTGCGAATTTCTAAATTTTAGAAATAATAAAATGTAAATGGAGATATGAGTAGAAGCATTTCAATCAGTTCACCATGTCGTTTTAATTTTGTGTTATACTGTTTTATAGGATTTTCTTGCCCTTGTATTTGCCCTTATCAGAGTTCGTAAACACTGGTGGGACAATATAATACAAGGGAAACAATAAGGGAAAGCTCACCTGCGATAAACTTAGTGTTTTCAAGGGCTTGAGAGATATTTGATAATAAAATATAACAATTATTAAATTACTTGGAATACAAGAAATCTCAATTC
>ENA-OZEL01000632-OZEL01000632.1-human-gut-metagenome-genome-assembly--contig:-NODE-632-length-12865-cov-7.894848_pt1 | contig 12865 bp, 10 predicted proteins | sample MGYA00245064_ERZ653601 | MGnify/ENA primary metagenome ERZ653601 (study PRJEB26926, sample SAMN06165007) | human gut metagenome | biome: ENVO:00009003; feature: ENVO:2100002; material: ENVO:00002003... | reverse complement strand
ACGCGTAAGATCGTCGGCAGCGTCAGATGTGTATAAGAGACAGAAATAATAGAAAGCCAAGAATTGGAAACTATACAAGCTGAATTTAAAAATGTTATTTCATCAGTAAAAGGTAGCTACAGTGAAAGCGTTAGTGAAGAGCTTAAAATAAATAAAAGTGAAACTCTTTCTATAAGAATAAAGTTCTGTAATTTAAATAATGGAGAAGTCGTTGGTAATTTCAAAAACAAGCTTATTTCCAATTTTGGACAAAAGATTATAAAATATATAAAGCATAATAAATAAAAAACTTATTAACGTAAGCAAGTAGCGCACTATGATTAATTTCTTAGTGCGTTTTTTATACCCTGACAATAGCGTTTTTGCCATTATTTCAACCTGATAACCTTATAGCTGTAATATAAAACAAAAATCTTATGTTTACAGATATAATAAACAGGATATTAGAGTCAGAACGAGATTTTGGTTCTAATCGTCAGGAAGAAAATATAAAAGCTGAGCCTGATGTTATCGAAGAAAAGTCAGCGGAAATACAGGAAGAAATCAAAATCCCGAAAAAGTATCAGAATGACATTGAAGCTCTCCGAGAAATGTATGGAGAGAATTTTAAAACCGGCCTCTGCATCAATCTAACCTTAAAACAAGCTCTGGAAATCATGCCAAGAGAAAGGTTGAGAGTTGATGCTTATACAGGGGTGATTTCTTTTCTGAAGGCTAAAATGGGAATTGAACTAAACATTAAATCACAAAAATCTAAAGGGGGAAAACTATGAAACTATTTATTGTGTCAAAGATTTATGATACTTCTATACTGAGTAATAACCAAATTGAAAACTTGGTTCAGAAAGATATTGATAGTTATGTCGGGAAAGACAAGGTAATATTCAAACTTAGTATCACAGGGAAAACCGCAGCCATGTATTTTTATCGAGGGGTTGATTATTCTTCTCTACATGCCGATCCGGGAAATATGATAATCGACGCTGATGCCTACCTTATAACGGGGGAAGGATTTGAAGGATTTTCTCTACCAATCCAATTCCCTAAAGTTCCAATAATATGTACCTACAAGATGCAACAGTCTGAGTTTATTAGGGCTTATATGGGGAGTGCTGATGTGTTGGGGGCTGATAAGATAAAAAAAGCATGGTTGGACATTGATGAGAAAAAGATAGTGCTTAGAGTGAACCTGAAATAATGAATTAATAGAAGTATGGGAGATAGTTGAAACTTAGTAACTGTCTCCCTTTTTTTTAACCATAAATCTGAAATGAAAATGAAAGAAAAAAGAGAATATAAGAAATCCGAACTCCTTGATATGATAAAGGATGGATTTTATGAGATAGAGAATGAGTGTAGTGATATTGAGTTAGGTTGTTTTGGCGATGAGGATGTGGAATCTTTCTATGAATTCCTTATCTCAAAGCACAGGGATGAATGGGTTATAATTGATGATACGAGCGAGGAAGGAGGATATTATGAAGGAACTTTTTAATATAGAACCACACCAAAATGGTCCTGGTTTTTTGATGAAACTTAAGACTGGGGAAATTGATGTGCCAGACGATAGAGGCGGTTATATAATATCTTCAGGTTGCGGTAGTGGTAAGACAGAAAGCATAAAAAGTCTGATAAGGAATAAATACAATGAGGGGATTCTTTATTGCGTTGATACGAGAGAAGAACTGGAGAAAATGTATAGATGGATAATCGATAACCTTGTTAATACAGGCAGCGGATTGAAAAAAGAGGATGTAATGATTATTTCCACTGATGACGAGCATTATATTTCTTTGTCGGAATATAAAGACAATCCGGAAATAATAATGCAGAAGAAGATACTCCTAATCACTCACGTCAGATTCTGGACTGACCTTATAAACTTCTTCCTTATCTATAAACCGACTTCAGAGGTTGATGTATTCGATGGCGATTTCAAGAAACTTATGACGAGGAAGGATCTGAGAGGGTACATAATATTTGATGAGACTCCAACATTTATAAAGCCATTCGCTGTCTTCAGTCCGGTTATGATGGGAAACTTCATAAAGATGGATAATAATGGGGAAATGGTATGTAAGCCTGAAAGTGAGATAAGGTCATTTTACAATAAGTTTATAAAAGATACTCCTTCTGATATCTTCAACCATAAATACAGGATAGGCAGAATCAAGAAAGAAGTGGCATAAACAAAAGTTTTTCCATTGGATGTTTTTTTTTCATTAATGCACTTAGTTTTCAGATTTTATCGTAGCATCAGCTGACAACTATAGCGAAATAAATTTAAATCACTGCAAATAAAATGTCTTAATATGACAAAAAAGTAAACTTATCTGCCATTAAGTGAAAATAACTTGACAAGAACAAATATGCTTTATAAATTTGTGAAATTAACATTTATAAAATATCTGTTTGAACAAACAATCTATTTACATTTATTATAACTATTTAAAAACGTTACAAAATGAAGTTGAAGTTCTCTATTTTTTTGATTTCCTGCTTATTGTTTATCGCAGGAATTGGATTTGCACAACATGCAAGCCTCAGAAACGAAGATGCGCTTAAGTATGTTGATCCATATATTGGTTCTGACTATCACGGACATGTGTTCGTTGGAACAAATGTTCCTTACGGAATGATACAACTCGGGCCAAGTAATATCCATAAAGGATGGGATTGGTGTTCTGGTTATCATTATTCAGACAGCATTCTCATAGGCTTCTCACACACTCATTTAAGTGGCACAGGATGCACAGACCTTGGCGATATCCTTATCATGCCATTGAACGAGATACGTACACCAAGAGGCAACCAAGACGATATACAAGGCGGTTATGCCTCAAAATACTCACACGACAACGAAATTGTCCGTCCTGAATACTACTCCCTATTAGTTGACAGATATGGTATAAAAGCGGAATTAACTACTACAGACCGTGTAGGATTTCACCGATATACATACCCTGAGGGCAAACCAGCCTCAATACTTATAGACCTTCGTGAAGGTAACGGCTCGAACGCATATGACAGTTATATCCGCAAGATAGATGATTATACCGTTGAAGGATATCGATATGTGAAGGGTTGGAGTCCTTCGAGAAAAGTTTATTTCGTATTGAAAAGCAACTGCAAGATTGAACAGTTCATAGCCTATGACGACAATACCCCTAAACAATGGGAGCAGCTGAAAGTGGAGTCTGTGAAAAGCGTACTTACTTTCGGTAATAAAAAAGAAGTGAAAATAAAAGTATCACTCTCGTCGGTTAGCTGCAATAATGCAGCAATGAACCTCAAAGCGGAGATACCTCACTGGGACTTTGACAAAGTCGTGAAAACAAGTGCGGAAAGGTGGAAGAAAGAGTTATCGAAAATGACAATAGAGACGAAAGACGAATCAATAAAACGCATTTTCCACACCGCTCATTATCATACAATGATAGCTCCGACACTATTTTGCGACGTAAACGGAGAATACAGGGGAATAAACGATATGATTTATACAGATTCGCTGAAATCCAACTACACTACATTGTCGCTATGGGATACTTATCGAGCACTACATCCTTTAATGACTATCATACAACCGGACATGGTAAACCATGTTGTCAACTCCATGCTTTCCATTTACCACCAACAGGACAAACTCCCCATCTGGCCATTAATGAGCGGTGAAACCAACCAAATGCCAGGTTACAGTTCTGTTCCTGTAATAGCCGACGCCTATCTTAAAGGATTCGATGAGTTCGACGCGGAGAAAGCTTTGAAAGCGATGAAAGCTACTGCCACATACGAGAGACAGAAAGGTGTACCTTATGTGATGAACAAAGGATACATACCTGCCGACAAAATCCATGAAGCCACATCCATAGCAATGGAATATGCTGTGGACGACTGGGGAATTGCCGCCATGGCATACAAAATGGGACAAAAAGAAGATGCAGCAACATATGCACAGCGCGCTTCGTATTATAAGAACTACTTTGATCAATCAATCGGATTTATACGCCCTAAGCTTGAAAACGGTTCATGGAGAACTCCTTATGACCCTGCAGAGTCCATCCATACGGTAGGCGACTTTTGCGAAGGTAATGGCTGGCAATACACTTTCTTTGTTCCCCATGATCCATACGGACTTATCGAACTATTCGGTGGAGATAAACCTTTCACGAAAAAGTTAGATGAGTTTTTCATCAATAACGACAGTATGGGAAAACTAGCTTCAAGCGACATCACGGGTCTTATAGGCCAGTATGCCCATGGAAACGAGCCAAGTCATCACGCAGCATACCTGTACGCATATGCAGGCGAACAATGGAAAACAGCGGAGAAGGTGCGTTTCATTATGGACAAATTCTATACGGATAAGCCTGACGGCATCATAGGAAATGAAGACTGCGGACAAATGTCGGCTTGGTATATCTTTTCGGCAATGGGACTTTACCAAGTCAACCCATCAGACGGTATTTTCGTTTTCGGAAGTCCATGCCTTGACGGAATAAAGATAAATGTCCGCAATGGAAAAACATTCACAGTAGAAGCTGTAAACAACAGCAAAGAGAACATTTATATCCAAAAAGTATTCTTGAACGGCAAACCATACAGCAAAAGCTATATAACGTATGATGACATAATGAATGGCAGTACTCTGAAGTTCGTAATGGGCAAGAAGCCAAACAAGAAATTCGGGGAAAAGCCTATCGACAGGCCTGCAGCCTTGAACAAAATTGAAGATGTGCAAGACTAGCACTGAAGTCCACTACATAATTAGGGATATTCAGTAAATGTCCCTATAATAATATATGATGGCATATGAAAATGATGAAACATAATCACTCCATATGCCATTTTTATTGTAATTTTTCTGTATTTTCTCTCTTGAATCAAACATATAACACTGAATGAAGCCTGCCAAGCTCACTCTCATTAAAGCTCTTGCGATATTTTTCCAGAATATCAAATTCTGTAAAACCCAAAGTAGGGTGAATTTCTGAAATTTTTTGTATCTTAAGCAATATCTTTATTGGGGGATTTCCCCCGTTTTGGCTGCTAAACCTTATTTTCGGGGGGAATACTCAAAGATACAAAAAAGCCAACTAACCCGCGACACTTTGTGTATGAATTAGTTGGCTAATTTTATTGTTTTTAATGAATGTCCCTAATTAATACAAAAAAAACGACTACCCCCGAAAGCTTGTATAAAAGCTTAAGAGGGCAGTTAAATCTTCCCAACTCAGCAAAAGTAATACCGTTTATGGCAATGGGTCAGGTAAAGAAGGATTCTTAGGGTCGTAAACAGCGACACCAACCTTTGAATCGGCACAGCCATAATACAAATACCATTTCCCTTTAAAATAAACCATTCCTTCAATGAATACAGTCCCATCAACATATTGTCCACTTTTCTCGAAAGAATCCATTGGTCGGAAAAAAGGTTCATCCAAACGGCTGATAAGATGAGTTGGATCATTAGCGTCAAAAAGAGCCTGTCCTGCCGCATAAACATTTGGCGTATAACGTTTATCTCCCTTTCCTGAATGGTTTTTTCCGTTATATAAAAGCACTATTCCCTTTGGTGTATATATGGCTGGAGGTCCACATTCTGTCAGTTGACTGTCAAAATATCCGTCACGAGGTGAAAACAATCTTTTCAAAGAACCATCAATATTTACTATTGGAGTCCAATTAACTAAATCCTCAGAAGTGGCAGCAAAAACATGTTCCTCTCCCCAATACATGAAATATTTTCCCCCTACCTTTTTTATTACTTGTCTTCCGTCAATCAACTCAGTGAGTATAGAACCTGATTTGCATGCCATATTGTAAAATTTCCCGTCATAAGCTTTGGCAAAAGCAGGTCCATATTTTGTCCAATGTACCAAATCTTTGGAAGTAGCGACCGCAAGACGAGGAATGTCCCTGTTCCATTGAGTGTACATCATAACATATAACCCGTCAACAGTAACAGCAATCCTCGGATCTTCGCAACCTCCTGGCCATTCAAGACTCTTTTGCAAATCGTTGTCCGGATAAAAAACCGGGGTACTTCTGCGCTGAAAAGTCACTCCATCAACAGATGTTGCATAGCCAAGACGTGAAGTACGACGCCCTATACCAATACCTGACTTATCCTCAGCTCTGTATAGTACGACTATTTTTTCGTCATATATCGTAGCTGCCGGATTGAATGTGTCATTTGACTCCCATGCTACTGAATCTTCAGTCAACGGGCAATAAAACCACGTATTATCTATAGGTGATATAACCGGATTTACATTTTCCGGACGCTCAAATCCGCCAAAAGCCCAATCTGGCAATCTTCCTACACCATCTTCGGACTGCCTTTCTCTGGAAGTACATGACATAAAAGTTGTAACAAATATAAACAATAAACTCAGTTTCATATGATTAATCATTATTTTGATAGTTATGACCGACCATAACGATAGGCCATAGCCGGCAATCTTTTATTTAAGTTTAACTTTGCTTACTTTCAGTTTCAATGGAACTGATAAAAATTTTTCTAAATGATATAACTTTTCTTATTGGATAAAAAAATGTCACTTACAAAACACTTGTCAACTCGTAACTGAAACATTGTTTAATATAAAGTTGAATTTGCTAATCAACAGTAAAGAAAGCTAAATTTCAGTCTTGTATTAAAATCAATGTATGCTATTCAACAAATCAATCTTTCCATCGTTAACTAGTTTTAGAATCAATTCCCCGAACAATGTATTTTGCCATGCAAACCATGCGCGTGTAAATTTTTTAGAATCATCTTTATGGAATGATTCGTGCATGAATCCTGTTCCGGCATCTGTATCCATAAGCATTTTTATACAGAACTTTATTTCCTCGTCATCTTGGCTTGTAAACGCTTTCATCATTATACTCATCGGCCAAATCATGTCATATCCGATATGCGGTCCGCCAATACCCTCTCCTGCCGTGCCTTTAAAAAAATAGGGATTATCCTCGCTCCATACGAACTTTCGTGTATTCTGATAAACAGGGTCATCTATATCTACGTCACCCAAATAAGGCATAGCGAGCAAACTTGGCACATTTGCATCATCCATCAACAAATGGTTGCCGAAACCATCAACCTCGAATGCATATATATTGCCGTATTTTGGATGATTGTATATGGCATGTTTTTTCAAGGCTTTTTCCACTTCATCAGCTAACGATTTGCATTCGTCAGACAGTTCGTTTTTTTTGTTCACTTTAGTCAATATTTCCGCAGCCTTGCGCAATGATGTTACAGCAAAGAAATTAGAAGGAATAAGGAACTGGAAAGTGGTTGCATCATCCGACGGACGGAAAGCCGAGGCTATCAACCCGACTGGTTTCACTGGATTCCCCCATCCGTCGTTTGTTAGTGTATCAAGTGCTCGTTCTGTCTTGCGTTGAAAACGATAAGGTCCCTTTGAATCATCCTTACGTTGTTGTTCTTTGAATGTTTTTAGAATATTTGCGATTGCTGAAAGCCATTCGTCGGAAAACACGCTTGTATCGCCTGTCACCTTCCAATAATGATAGGCAAGGCGTATAGGATAACACAATGAATCTATTTCCCATTTCCTTTCATGCAGTTCAGGCTTCATGTCAGTCAAATCGCTCATCCATTCTCCCCCTTCCGCATTCATATTGAAAGCATTTGCATAAGAATCTATATTAATGCATTTGAACTGACGATTTATAACTCCCGCCAACATTCTTTTCAGTTCAGGGTCTTTGTTGGCCAGTTGCACATAAGGCCATACCTGTGCAGCAGAATCACGCAACCACATGGCATGAATATCACCTGTATATACAAATGTATCATCTTTGCCGTCGAAATAAACTGTTGTGTCAAGCGTATTAGGGAAACAATTCTCAAACATCCATGACAAACGCGCATTAGTCAACAATCGTTTAATTCTTATAATCTGTTCTTCCACAGTTTTTGACTCAAACAAGCGCTTGGATGGTTCCGGACGGTTGGTATGATACTGGTACACCTTTATATTGTCTTGCTTGACAATAAAACTATTTTCAGCCATAGCATGTATGTCAGCCATACCCAAAAGAGCTATGGAAAAGCAAAAAAACTTTGTCTTATTCATATTCATGGTATTTAAGTTTTTTAATGTTTAAGTTTTTTATTTTGTAAATTCTTGAGTTGGTAAATTCCCGCAAATAATTCCACAAGGCAAGCATTGTCAAGTAACCACTTATATCGTTCATTGTTATGCCCAGACCAGTCCCTGCCCATCAGTCCGTTTTCATCCCTGTAGTTATTCCAAGCATATTGTGCATTGTCTGCCATGGCATCCACATACTTGCTGTTTCCGTCTATCTCATACAATGCCTTCAATCCTCTGAACAAGATTACATTAAACCACGACATATCCTTATGAACTTTTAATGTCGGTTTTTTCTTATCTGCCTTTGTGCGGAAAAAGGCATCCGTATTTGCAGCAGTACGTTGTGCATCTTCCAGATACTTTTTGTCACCTGTTTCTTCATAGAGTAATACTCCTGCCTGGATCATCTGACCGCTGTTATAAGCATACTTTTCTTTTGCTATTACACCTTTCAAGTCTACATAGTCCCAATAAAGGAAGTCCAATGGGTCACATAACCATTTTTTTGTCCATTCATAAGTTTCCTTAGCCTTTTTCAGGTATTTGTCATCCTTTGTCAGCCTATACAGTTTCACACAAAGTACCGATGAAGGAGCATTGGAACAAGAATGTTTGGAAGCCTTATTCTGCTCACACCAAAATATACCTCCTCCCAATTCTTCAGTCCATCCGCTGTATATGTATTGAAATAAGGCTATTGCTTTACTTAGGTAATAGCATTTATGTGTCAACTCATAGTAATCGCAATAATCCAATGCAATCCAAATGTTGTCGTCATAATAACGTCCATGCTGACCATATTTCACCGGATACGATTGGTAAGATGGAGGCTGACGTTCGTCATCCCAATACTGTTCCAGTCCTGGCAAGATTTTCTGTTCCATCAGTTCATCATACTTCTTGTTTCCTGTAACTTTATACAAAGACACACATGCAGACAGCATCCCAGAATACGGCCACAGGAAAGAAGACTTTAGTGAACCTTCGAAAGAAATACCTTCCGACAAATATGTTATTTTTTGTTCAGGATTGACTGGATAAGTTTCAGTAAGAAGTCCGTCGTTTGTCTTATAAAGTTCTAAAATATTAAACAATATGGAATCAGCAACAGAAAGATAATAGTTCTTCTCTTGTGCATGTCCTACAGAAAAGGCAAAGCAAAATAGCAGGCTGGTTACTAAATGTATATTTTTCATATGTCTGAATTTTGAGTTGGCAGTTTCACACTTACATCAGCGTAGAACTTCAAGTTCAACTACGACGGGGAAATGATCAGACGGCACACGGGCCTGACAATCTTTTATGTCTATTTCACTTGGGCAGTCGTTTGTCTGCATGTTTTCGTTGTTCACACTAGTCCTATAAGTATCAGTCAGCACACCGTATTTCTTGACATGAAAATCCGGAGACACAAAAATATGATCTATACGACTTTTCGTGAAACTATTAGGATCAAAATTATTGAACGTGCCATTTGTAGCATAACGAATGTCACATTTTTCATAAGAATCACAAAGTGTCCACTTATTAACAAGTACATCATATGACTTATGGGTTTGGTCAACATTAAAATCCCCCGTCAAGATTACTGGAAGCCCATCTCCGATTTCTTTCATCTTTTTTAGCACAAGCAATGCGCTTTCCACCCGAGCGTTCTTCCCAATATGGTCCATATGAAGATTTAAAAAAAGGAATTCAAATCCTGAGTCCTTGCATTTGAAATGCCCCCAACTGCAAATACGCGGCAACACGGCATCCCAACCTTTGCTTGGTACATCAGGGGTCTCCGACATCCAAAAGTCACCTTTGTCTATCACTTCAAACTTGTCTGTACGGTAAAAAATTGCGGAATGTTCTCCTTCAGTCTTACCGTTGTCCCGTCCCACTCCGATGTAATCATATTCTGGCAAAGCCTTTTTCATGTCTTCCAATTGATGAATGAAACACTCTTGTGTTCCAAAAATGTCGAAGTCGTGATATTGCACGATTCCCGCTATCACGGGATAGCGCAATCCCCATCCATTACCATTTACTGAGTCATTGTGGTTTGCATTCCTTAAGTTATAAGATGCTGCAATGATTGACACAGGACACTTCTTATTGTTACAAGCATAAAAAACTATTGAAATTATTACAACAGACAATAAAACTTTTAGTTTCATAAATACTTAATTAATTGTTATTACTATGCTAAAATAATACTTTTATTCCAAAGAGAAAGAATAAGGTGCATCCTTTTCGGAGATGCCACGCTTTTTATTGGGTGTCTTGCTCATTCTGAACTGTATGTTAGCGCCATCGATTAATTGGTCATGAGTAAGGTAATTACGTGAATATAACTTTCCGTTTACTTTCATATCGTTTACATAACGATAATCGTTTCCAGTATTGTCCAATTTTAAGACAATTGTATTGCCGTTTTCCAAGTGCAATTTTGCAGATTTGAAAATCGGACTGCCAATTATGTATTCATCTGTTCCGGGACAAACTGTATAAAAACCCAACGCTGAAAATACATACCATGCAGAAGTCTGGCCATTGTCTTCATCTCCGCAATATCCATCGGGTGCGGCCGAATACAATTTATTCATTATTTCGCGTATCCAATATTGTGCCTTCCATGGTTCGCCTGAGTAATTATATAAATATACCATATGCTGGATTGGCTGATTACCATGGGCATATTGTCCCATATTCATTACTTGCATTTCGCGCATCTCGTGGATAATGCCCCTGCTCTCCAGTCCTAACCTGCTTGGGATAACAAACACTGAATCCATCATAGTATTGAATTCTCTTTTACCACCCATTAAGTCGATAAGTCCCTGAGGGTCGTGGAACACACAGAAACTCCAATGCCAACTGTTTCCCTCGCAGAAATCTCCGCTCCAGTCAACGGCCCTAAAATTCGGATTGAACGTACCTTTATCATCCTTTCCCACCATAAGTTTATATTCTTGATGATATACGTTCTTATAATTCATAGCACGTTTTTTATAAATTCCTATTTCACTGTCAGGCTTTCCTAACTTCTTTCCCAAAGTATAAATGGCCCAATCGTTATAAGCATATTCCAAAGTACGAGCCACACTTTGTCCTATGCCAATATTGTTCGGGACATACCCCAAACTGTTATAAGCATCATAAGCCACACGCCCAGAAGCAGTGCCCTTCAGATGTGCGTTCGCACCATGCTTCAACGCTTTCCATAAAGTCTCAATGTCATAACCTCGTAAACCTTTAATATAGGCATCTGCCACTACGGATGCGGAATTGTTTCCTACCATGCAATCTCTGTGTCCTGGGCTCGCCCATTCTGGCAAGAAACCGCTTTCCTTGTATGCATTCACAAGCCCCTCCTGCATTTTTACATTCATCGAAGGATATACCAGATTAAGCAATGGGAACAAAGTACGGAATGTATCCCAAAAACCTGTATCAGTAAACATATACCCTGGAAGCACCTTACCATTATACGGGCTGTAATGCATCACTTTGCCGTCTTTGTCAATCTCGTAAAAACTGCGTGGGAACAGCAAAGAGCGATATAGGCATGAATAAAACGTACGAAGGTTGTCTGTGTTATCATCATCTATATCTATCTTACCCAATTCGTTGTTCCATTTTTCTTTTCCTTCCGCAACAAGCTGGTCGAAAGTTTTGTCGTCAAGTTCATTAAGGTTCAGTTCCGCTTGCTCGTGGCTGATGAACGACGATGCAATCCTTACATGTACCATTTCTCCTTTTGTTGTCTTAAATCCCACTACAGCCCCTGCGTGGTTACCTTTCACTTCGGTTTCTTCAGGATATATGCTGTTGTCCATTGCCGTGGCTACAAAAGTGAACGGCTTGTCAAATTCTATTACGAAATAATTTTTGAAATTTTCAGGCACACCACCGCTGTTTTTAGTGGAATAACCTACAATCTTGTTTTTTTCTGGAATTACTTTTACGTATGATCCCCTGTCGAATGCATCCAATACCATATAGGCATTATTTGTTTCCGGATAGGTAAAACGAAACATCGCGGCACGCTCTGTCGGGACAATCTCTGTTGTCACGTCATGATCTGCAAGATAGACCTTATAATAATATGGTTTTGCAACCTCAGCTTTGTGCGAGAACCAGCTGGCACGCCTGTCTTGGTCGAACACAAGTCCACCGGTAACAGGCATTACTGCAAACTGACCATAATCGTTCATCCACGGACTTGGCTGATGAGTCTGCTTGAATCCACGAATTTTATCAGCGTTATAAGTATATGTCCACCCATCGCCCATTTTACCCGTCTGAGGTGTCCAAAAATTCATTCCCCATGGCAATGCTATTGCAGGATAAGTATTACCGGTTGACAATTCGAATTTCGATTGTGTGCCGACTAATGTGCTGACATAATCAACAGGGGTTTTAACTGCATAAAATGGTATAGTGCACAAAATGGCACAAAACAAAATCAGTAAACGTTTAATTGAAAATGAAAGTGTTTCCATGAAATAATAAGTTTAATGGATTAAAAAAATTTGAGACAAAAATAATGATAGAAGAAGCCCTTACTATTATTATTAGATTATAAAAAAGGAATTTGTCTATAACATTAACTACTATGTCGCAAATCTTTACCTATATTTTTTCCTGCAAAAGAATTTACCAAAAGTTTTTTTACTTTTGCAATATAATAAATCAATACTTCGGTAAATTTTTACCGATAAATTAAAATTAAACATAGAATCGGCATA
>ENA-OZEL01000590-OZEL01000590.1-human-gut-metagenome-genome-assembly--contig:-NODE-590-length-13616-cov-11.192169_pt1 | contig 13616 bp, 27 predicted proteins | sample MGYA00245064_ERZ653601 | MGnify/ENA primary metagenome ERZ653601 (study PRJEB26926, sample SAMN06165007) | human gut metagenome | biome: ENVO:00009003; feature: ENVO:2100002; material: ENVO:00002003... | reverse complement strand
CGGAGTTCGTAACGCGCTTGACCGACGTTGAAGCGTCGGCGAAACAGGCACACAAGCGGCTTGACCACATCGAAAAACGAATGGATCAAGCAGAGTAACACCAGCGGCGGCGGGGGCTTCCCCGCCGCTTCTTCATTGCAAAGGAGGGTTCAGCAATGAGCAATAGCAAACTTATTTCGTGTACGCTGATTTCACCGAACAAGAACAGCCCACGAAATCACAAGATCGACACGATCACAATTCATTGCGTCGTCGGGCAATGTTCCGCCGAGAGGATCGGCGAAATCTTCAAGCCGACTTCGCGACAGGCAAGTTCAAACTACGGGATCGGCTACGACGGGCGGATCGGGCTTTACGTCGATGAAGCCGATCGTTCGTGGTGCAGTTCTTCGGCGGCGAACGATAACCGCGCAATCACGATCGAGGTTGCAAGCGACACGAAGCACCCATACGCCGTGAATGATAAAGCATACGCGGCGCTTCTTGATCTTGTCGAAGATATTTGCCGCCGGAACGGGATCAAAAAGCTGGTATGGAGTACAAGCAAGGACGACCGCGTAAATCACAAGAACGGGTGCAATATGACTGTTCACAGGGATTACGCGAACAAGTCTTGCCCCGGCGATTATCTGTATAACCGACACGGCGAGATCGCGGCGGAGGTAAACAGGCGGCTGGGCGTTCCGGCAGAGGATCAGAAGCCGGAACAGAAGCCGCAGGACGAAGCGAAGAGCCTTTACCGCGTCCAGCTTGGCGCATTTGAGAAGAAGGACAACGCAACGGCGTTCGCGGCGAAGCTGAAAAAGGAAGGCTTCGATACCTATATCGTGCAGATCGGCAAGTATTACAAGGTTCAAGTGGGCGCGTTCAGCGTCAAGAAGAACGCCGAAGCTATGCTGGAGAAGTTGAAGAAGGCGGGACACGACGACGCTTTCATAACCTATTCCGGCACGTCTGGCGGGACATCAGCGCAGAAGATCACGGTGGGAAGCAAAGTGCGCGTGAAAGCGGGCGCGAAAACCTATTCCGGCGGAAGCCTTGCTTCCTTCGTCTATTCCCGCGATCACATCGTCAAAGAGCTTTCCGGAAAGCGCGCCGTGATTACCTACGGCGGAACGGTTGTCGCGGCGGTGAACGTCGATGATCTAACGCTTGTTTAACACACGCACAACGCACGGTATGCGTTATACAACGCGCGCCGTGCGTTAATTGCGCTATGTGAAAGGGGGACGCAATGAAAATCAAATCTTCGAGCGGGAAGCGGGTGGCGAAGCGCCGCTTCTTCAAGGCTGACGAACGCTTCGCAACGAAAGCCGTTATTGTGATCGCAATTACAACGGCGGCTTTCATCGTCGCGCAGTACGTTTCATTCCTTATCACGCGGCAGGAACAAACCGTTCTGATCGAATGGTATTTCCGCGCCGTCGTGATTGAATGCGGCGTAATGATGATGAAGCGTCTTGCCGAAGTAATCGTCGGCAGGATCAAGAAAAAAGAAAAAATCGACATAACAGAAAGCGAGGATACAAACAATGACTATTGATCTTACCAGCATTGCAAACGCCGTGATCGCTCTTATCGCGGCTATTATTACCGCCTTCGTGATCCCGTGGATCAGAAGCAAGACGACCGCCGCACAGTTTGAGAAAATCAAAATGTGGGTAACGGTTGCCGTCGAAGCCGCCGAACAGCTTTACACCGGAAGCGGCAGGGGCGCAGAGAAGAAAGCATACGTTGTTGAATTTCTGAATAGCAAGGGCTTCAAGATCGACGCGGAAACGCTGGATAAACTGATCGAAGCCGCCGTCTTTAATCTTCCGGACTACTTCACTATTTCCGGCATTCCGGCGGATACCGACAGCAACAAAGAGTAATTGACCGCGCGGCGGATCGCGCTTCCCCTTTCAGCCTTCCGCCGCATAAAGAACAATCCCCCGTGCGGGCTTTCGAGCCTTGCACGGGGGATTTTTTGTTTGGTTCATTCCTTCGGCGGTTCGACCGACGCTTCCGACGGCGCGGCGGTTTTTCCTTTAATGAGTTGATACAGCTTCTTACAGCCGACCGCAATTCCCTTGAATAGATAGTAATAAATCTTGTAAAACGCCCACAAGAAGAAGTACAGACACCAGCCCGCGCCGATAATCATATACCACATCAAATAGAACATTCCGGCGAAGAGCATAGCGAAGCACCACAACGGCGCGTTTCGCTTATTCACGCGCACACCGAAGCCCAGCCGGAAACCGGACATCTTCTTCAATGTCTTTGTAAAGCTGACGAACATTAGAGCAAATCCCCCTTCTTAAATGTAAATTTTCAAGGCAGAATTCGCCCATTCTGACCTTTAACACAATTATACGCCCGTCATGCGCTAAAATCAAGAATAAAGCGGAATATTTACACACCGTTTGCAAATAATCAGAATGAAGAGGGATCGCGGCGGCAATGAAGATATATGATTACAACGGCAAGAAGAACATTTGCGGCGACCGATTGCGCGAAGCGCGCGTCGTCCGGCGGCTACGTCAAGAGGATTTAGCCGCACAAATACAGTTGAAAGGGATCAACATGGAGCGGGACAGCATAAGCCGAATTGAAATCGGTACGCGCTTCGTATCCGACTTTGAATTGAAGATATTTGCGGAAGTGCTGGGCGTTTCGGTAAATTGGCTTTTAGGTATAGACGAATAACGGCGGCGGGGTGATCCCGTCGCCGCTTATTTTTTTCTGCTTTTTTCGCAAAAGCTATTGACATATACGCACGTATATAGTATAATAATAGACAGAAAGGAGGTTAAGACGTTGAGCAAGAAAAAGCAAAAGAAAAGCGGCAATAAGAAAGACCAGCCAGCAAGCACAATCAATCTTATTACCGCGATCGTAAACCTTGTAATTGCAATTCTTCTTCTGATAGAAAAGCTGACAAGGTAACGGGCAGGGGGAGAAATCCCCCTTGCCTTGATAAGTATAACACAAAAAACGCTTAACGTCAATGGAGCATGGATACAGCGATTTATATTCTTGTGGCGATTAGCATTGCTTTGTCGATCGTTGCTATCGTCTTATCCTTGAAGCGGAGGAAGTAACAAAATGAACGAAAAGGACTATTCAGCGCAAAAGAAACACATTCGGACGCATTACGCCCGCTTCCCGCTTGATCTTCGTCCGGAAGTGCTGGAGGAATTCAAAAAGGCTTGCGCGGACAACGGGACAACGCCGACAACGGAAATCAAGAAGTTTATTGCGGCGTATTGCGAAGCGGCGCGGGATAAGTAACTATCGGCAGGGGCGGCAGAAATGCCGCCCTTTTGTCATATTCGGAAGCTGGAGGAAGGAAGAATGCACAAACACTTAACATGGACAGACCGCCTAAAAATCGAAAAAGGCTTGAAAGAGGGCTTGAAGCCTTGCGCGATTGCTGACCGTCTGCACGTCCACAATACAACGATATACAGGGAGTTGAAGCGCGGACGCTATACGCATTTGAATTCCGACTTGACGACCGAAGAACGCTATTCGCCGGAGATCGCACAACAGCGCTATGAAGAGAACCTAAAAGCCAAAGGCGGCGAATTGAAGATCGGCAACGATTACGAATTATCCGCCTTCATCGAAAAGAAGATCGGCGAAGAAGGCTATTCCCCCGCAGCCGTCGTCGGAGAAATCAGACGGCTGGGGCTGACCTTCAAAACGGAGATCAGCGAAAAGACGATCTATAATTACATCGACAAAGGCATATTCTACGGGATCAGCCGCGAGAGCTTGCCGGAACGCGGAGAGCGAAAGCGGAAGTATGACAAGGTGGAGCGGAAGAAAGCCGCCCGCGCGCCGCAAGGCGAAAGCATAGAAGAACGCCCGCAGGAAATCAACGATCGGCAGACCTTCGGACATTGGGAAGGCGATTGCGTATGCGGGAAGAAGCGGACGAAGGAAACCTTGTTCGTTCTTTCGGAGCGCTTGACGCGGAACGAAATTATTATCAAAATGCCGGATCAGACCGCCGCCAGCGTCGTGGCGGCGCTGAACAAATTAGAACGCCGCTTCGGGAAGAAGTTTTCACAGATATTCAAAAGCATTACGTTTGACAACGGATCGGAATTTATGGATTGCGCCGGAATTGAAAAATCCATCTACGGAAAAGACCGGAAGCGCACGAAGGTTTACTATTGCCACCCGTACAGCGCATACGAACGCGGCACGAACGAGAACATAAACAAAATGATACGGCGGTTCTTGCCGAAAGGAACAGACTTCCGGAAAGTAACCGCCGCATATATTCAGCGCGTCGAAACGTGGATCAACAATTACCCGCGTGAGATTTTAGGCTTTGAAACGTCCGGATCGCTCTTTGAAAGATACGTCGCCGAAGCCGCTTGAAGCCTTCTGAAAAATATTTTAGTTTTTTCTGCTTTTACTCTTGACTTTTGCGTATGTTGAGAGTATCATTAAATGCAGAAGAAACCGTTATGGTTTTTCCTGCATTATTTTTTTATCCGAAGGCAGGCGGAAGGAGGTTAAAACATTGAACGGATACAGTTATTTGACGCTGGAACAGCGCCGCGAGATCGAAAGAATGTATGCAGAGGGTGAACGCGTTGTTGACATTGCCGCCCGTCTGAAAAGGAGCGCCGCCGCTATCTACGAAGAGTTGAAGCGTGGCTATACGGGAGAGTTTGACGGCTACGCCCGCCCGAAGTACAGCGCCGATCTTGCACAAGCGACGGTGCAAGAGAATTTCCGGCGCAGAGGAAACCGACGCGGCGCGAATTGCTGAAATACGAAAGGAGCTATTCAATATGAAAATGAAGAGGATCGCAAACAACGTGGCGCTTCAAACGATCGGCTACGTAATTAGCGGATTTACGAACGTGTATATCTACGTTCGGGAATGCGGCTATCAGAAGCGGGACATTTACAGGGGCTTGTATAAGCACTTCGCGCACGACGAAATGAACAAATACGCATATTGCAAGATCACGGAGCTTCGCGCCGATGAGAACGTGCTTTACATCGGCATTGAAGAGTAACGCGGGAAAGGAGCTATTCGGAATGAGTACAACACGATACAAAATCCGTTTATGGGAATACGACGGCGAAGCGTCCGTCGCAAACGCCGTTACCTTCGACAGCTTCGACGAAGCGCAAGCGCGGTTCAATGATCTTCGCGTTTCGGAGGAAATGCCGTGCGTCGAGTTCATCAAAGAGCGGATCGCGAACGGGTGCATTATCGGCGACGAAGTTTTGAACGTTCGGCAGTTCACTTCGGTATTTGACGCTATCACGAAGGACAAGCCCACGCTGGCGGGCTTCCTTCGTTCCCTTCCGGTCATAGAAGCGCCGTGGGACGGCGCATTTCAAGAACGCTTTTGCGTAGAGTGCGGCGCGGACAGTTGCGACGATTGCCCGAACGAGCAGTTCCGGAACAATCCGGAATGGTGGCTTTCCCTTCCGGCGGCGGAGGTGGAACAATGACGGCGGATCGGGCGCGCGGAGCGCTTGCCGTCCTGCAAGACGCGGACGGGAAGTTTATTTGCGAAGTGCCTTGCGGTTACATAGTCGAGCAGACAGCCAGCGCACACAAGCCCCGGCGGATACAGGCACAACGACGGCGGCGGGCAATGCTTCGCCGTCGCGTCGCCCTTACGGTTGCATTGCTGACCGTTGCCGCCCTTCTTGCGGCGCTTATGCCGTGGAGCGGGAGCGGTGCGGCGGACAAGCCGAAGGACACGACCGCCGGAACGCTTGAAGAGGTACACCAGCCGACCGCCGTTCTTCTTCCTTCGAGCGGGACGGTGGCGGGATATGTGCCGAACGCGGCGGAGGTTGAAGCCCTTGCAAAGCTGATCTACGGCGAAGCGGGGATCGTTCCTTCTACGACGGAGCAAGCGGCGGTTGTATGGTGCGTTCTGAACCGCGTTGACGATCCGCGCTTCCCCGACACGGTGCTGGAGGTTATCGAAGCGCCCTATCAGTTCAGCGGCTACGATCCCGAATATCCCGTGAAAGAGGAATTCGCCCTTCTTGCGGCGGACGTGCTGACACGATACCGCGCGGAGCGGGACGGCGAAGAAAACGTCGGGCGGGTGCTTCCGGCGGAATACTGCTTCTTCACGGGCAACGGGCGGCGCAATCACTTCACAACGGAATGGAAAAGTACGGATTGCTTCGGCTGGACGCTTGAAAGCCCGTACACAGATTAAGGGAGGGACACACAATGAAGGACAACAAAAGCGGCTGGCAGTTCCCGAAGGCGCTTGAAATTATCAAGTGCAAGGAAGGAAACAAAGAGTTTATGAAGGAACGTCCGGCGCGCCGCCCGTTCGGAAACACCGTGCTTATTTGCGAATATCCGATCGACGACACGGCGGCGGAAGAGCCGAACGCGAAGTTGATTACATGGCGGCTTGCGAAGCGCGCCGCGCGGGACTTCTTGCGCGTTTCCTTTATGCCTTCGGCTATCGTATCGGCGGCGACGCATGGCGGGAAAACCGCCGTCCGCGTCTACGGTAAATATTAAATCACACGAAAGGAGCTATTCAATTATGTTCAGCAAGAAAAAGACAGAATGCCGCGTTTGCGGCTATCGCTTCACACCGGAGCGGGAAAACATCTACACGGCGGAAGAACCGCGTTCTATGGCGGATATGCTGACGAAAGCGCCGACGCGCTTTTCGGCGGTTGATTGTCCGGTTTGCGGTTGCCAAATCGCGCTGGCGATCCGCGCGCCGCGCATTGACCTTTCGGATATTACGGAACAGCACAACGCAGAGGAAACGGAGGGCGGCGAAAATGAAGATTAAAAGTATCGCCGCTATCTGCAAGAAGAACAAGAATATTGCAATCTTCGAGCGGTACAGCGACGACGGCGACATATTAACGCAGTACATCGGCGACGGATCGGCGGTTTATCCGGTTATCGGGCTTCCACCGCTTGACGCGGAAAGCCTTTTAACGATCTTCGACGTTCCGGAGAAAGACCGCGATAATTACTTCGTGAAAACGCTGGGCGTTCCGGCGGGTATCAGCTTCGAGGATACCGACGCGACGGAAAGACAAGTCGAGCGGGAAGGAATATCAATCATCTATTCCGGACGAACCTTGAAGCCGATCCACACAACGCGCGGGCTGGTATTCATCGAAAGCCGCTATCTTGCGCCCGTTGCTGACGTTCTCGACGTGCTGGAGCTTTACGAACGCCGCACGACGGACGGCGCGCCCTACATTGTAGCGAAGGCGGGCTTCCTGCTTCAAGCGGTGATTATGCCCTATGACGTTATCAATCAGCAGTTCGTGGAGAGCTTGCAAGCCTTAACGCGGGAATGCGAATTCGCACTTTCCGAGAAGGAACGCAGAGAGCGCGAAGCCCGCGACCATTTCACGGCGACAGAGCCGGAGCAATTCGCCTTGAATGTTGATCCGAACACGGGCGAGGTTGTCGAGGAAAGCGAGGTGGCGGACGAATGAACGCGGCGCTTCTATCCTCTAAAAATATGTGCTGGTGTACGCCGCAAGACTTCTTCGACAAGCTGAACGCCGAATTCGGCTTCGTGCTTGATCCGGCGGCGACCGACAAAACGGCGAAATGCTCTTTGTATTACACGCCGGAAACGGACGGGCTTTCACAAAGCTGGGATCGCGGCGGCGCGGTATTCTGTAATCCGCCTTACGGACGCGAGATCGGCAAGTGGGTTCAAAAGGCTTTCGAGGAAGCGCGGGGGGGGTATCCGATTGTTTTACTTATCCCAGCGCGGACGGACACGGCATATTTTCACGATTACATTTACGGGAAAGCGGAAATCCGCTTCGTGCGCGGGCGGCTACGGTTCACGGACGACGACGGGAACGCCGCCGATCCAGCGCCCTTCCCTTCAATGGTAGTTATCTATAACGGGGAGCGGGTGAAGGAATGAGTAACAAACAGGAAAAGCCACCCTTGAAGTGCTTGCTGGGCATTGATCCGGAGAAAGCGCAGAAATGCAAGCCTTCGGAATGCGCTTCTTGCGGCTGGGAAGCGGCAGAAGCCGCACGGCGGCGGGAACACGTGAAGAAACACGGCTTGACGTTATGCGCTGACGGCTTCCGGCGGCTGATTATAAAGAAGGAGAACGACATGGCGACACCATACAAGGAATGCCCGCTTTGCGGCGCACATCTTGACAGCGGCGAAAAATGCGATTGCCGCGCGGCGGAAGCCGACGACAACGCCGAAAATGAATTGAAAGAGAGGGCAAAAGACAATGACAGGAATTAACGAGGTTGCAAAGGAAATTCACGAAAACGCCGTCGCGCACGGCTGGTGGGACGAACAACGCGGCTTTCCGGAGGTTTTAGCGCTCATTCATTCGGAGGTATCCGAAGCGCTGGAGGAATACCGCAACGGACACGGCGCAACGGAAATCTATTTCAGCGACAGCGGCAAGCCCGAAGGTATCCCGACGGAGCTTGCGGACGTGATTATTCGCGTTCTTGATTATTGCGGATACGCAGGGATCGACATTGACGCGGCGATCTCACAGAAGCACGAATACAACAAAAGCCGCCCGTATCGGCACGGCGGCAAGAAGTGTTAATCATGGCGGAGCGGGAAAGCTGCCTTCCGTATTATATCGCGGGTGGGTTTGAAGGTATCGCCGTACTGGAAGCCGCGACAAGCGGGCTTCAAAGTGCCGAAGTATCAAACATGGAAAGCGCCATCGAATATCTGCACCGGAAGCAGAACGGCGGCGGGGGTTCTTGGTGGTACAAGCATATTAAACGAGCGGGCGCAGACAGCGCCGCAGGAAAGGAGCTATTCAACATGAAAGAGAACAAACACGGCTTCGAGCCGAAAACAGAATTCACGATCGGCGGGATCGCCTTCACGGTTATTCAGACGGGCGAAGATTGGGTGAAGTGCATTACTTCCGAATGCGTCGAGGAAAGAGCGTTTGACGCGAAGAACCGAAACGACTTTGCCGCTTCTGACATTCGCGCGTATCTGAACGGCGAATTCTTGCGCCGTCTGATTGCGGCGGGTGCGCCGGAAGAAATGTTCGAGTATTTCAACATCGACTTGACGGCGGACGACGGTTTGAAAACCTACGGCGGCGATCGCGTCCGCGTAGGGCTTATCACTTGCGAGGAATACCGACTTTTCCGCGAACATATCCCCGCGCTTCCGAATGATTGGTGGTGGACGGCTACCGCTGACAGCCCGATCAATTCTTTCGTCCTTTACGTCGATTCGGACGGCTCTTTGAGCTACAGCGACGCGTACTACGGCCTCAGGGGCGTTCGCCCGCTTTGCAATCTGAAATCTGAAATCTTGAAATCTTATCTTTCCGGCGGATACGAAAAGCAGGACGCGCCGGAGGATCAGAGAGAAAAAGCCGTCGATATGATGAAGCATATTGCCGCCGCGTGGGACATCGACGCGGAAGAGGTATTCGGGAGGGCTGACGAATGACAATGTATCAATTCATGGTGAACGCCTTTTATATGCTTTGCGGCGTTACTTGCGTCGCCGCTTCCGTCGTGATCGTTTACATCGTTTTGAATGTGCTTTTCAGAGCGCTTCGGAAGGGCGGCGGGAACAATGGCAGATATTAAGATCGACGAAGAATTGCTTTTGCGCGCAGGGCTGGGGATCGGTTACGCGTTCGCGCCCTTCTTTCGGGGCGTTTTAGAAGGCGTTGAAGATTACACGATCGAACAGGCGGCGCGGGAAATGCAGGAAGAACACGACGCGCAGGAAGCCGAAGAAGGCTTGAAACGTCCGGTTGAAAAAACGCTGATCGGCGATTGCCGGAAGTGCTGGTGCGATCAATGCGCGAAGCTGGAACAATGCGTTCACTTACGCGAAGGCGCGCTTCCGGACGGGGTACGCCCGTTCCCTTGCGTCGGGTGCGCGGACGGAATGCGCTTCAAGCCTTGCGAAGAAGAACGGTGCGCCGACTTCGAGCAGGGCGCAGGATTTAATAACGGCTGACAAAACAAAAAAGAGAACGTCCGGTTGCGACGTTCCGGACGTTCTCTTTTCCTCTTACAAAGCTGTAAAAGGAGCTATTCAATATTAAAATTATAGCATTTTACGGCGCTTTTGTCAAGGAAGGGCGGCGGGATTATGCAGAGGGTTAAAAGACGTATTTTTTCGGGCGTTGTATGTGAACAAGAGGTTTACACCGTATCCGATCGAACAAACATCAAGAAGGATGAACCGCGCCCGCGCTTCAAGGACGACGAAGAGCGCGCGCAACACAGGATCGGCATATCAAAGCGGAAACACCAGCGGCTGGTTAATGAAAACTTTTCGCCGCTTTCCTTATATAGTACGCTGACGTTCGACGACGACAGCGAAGTTCATACATTCAGCGAAGCGCGCAGAATACGCGACAATTACTTCCGGCGGCTTCAAAGAGCTTGTCCCGACGCGAAGATCATTATTTACATGGGGCGCGGCAAGTCAACGAACCGAATTCATTTTCACATGATTTCGGACGGCATACCGGAAGAAACGATCAGCGGAAAGTGGAACGACGGATCAGTAATCCACATTCGGCACTTACGCGAACACAATTATTATAACGGCGTTGACTACGGGCAGGATTACACGGGGCTTGCGGATTACCTCTTCAACCATTGGACACCGGAACAGGGCGGACACCGTTGGAAGGCGACGCGCAATCTTCGCCAGCCGGAGAAGGAAGCGCCGACGCTTGCACTTCGGACGTACACGGAAAAGAAAGCACCGATCGCGCCGAAGGGTTACAAGCTGGTGGAAGCCCGCGCAACGAAGTGGGGCTACATATATTATAAATATGTACGCGAACCGGAGAAGCCAAAACGACGGAAGAAACGCGAATAGCGGGAACGCCCGAAGGGGCGCAATAAAAAGCCTTGTAAATGTGTAAAGTTTTACGACCAGCGCTTTCCCTTCCGGAAGATTGATTTTATTTATTCCCCGTCGCCCGCTTTTCAGAGATCACGAACGCGCGTATTGTCAAGGGTGCGAAGCACGGCGAAGCCGCTTGCCCTTGATAATGAAAGCGCGGGAGTGATAAAAGCGGGAAGGCGGCGGGGATATAAAAACAATCGTGAAGGATCGGTTCAGAACACGGATCGAGGAAGCCTGCCGGATCGCCGATAGATTTATTCCTTTAAGCCCGTTCCCCCCAGCGGGGGGCGGAGGGGGGAGAAAAAGAAAGAAGGTGAACAACGTATGCTTGAATTGAACAAGCTGTATAACATGGACTGTATGCAGGGAATGAAAGAGTTTCCGGACGGCTTCTTCGATCTTGCGATCGTTGATCCGCCTTACGGTATCGGCATAGACGGACAGAAGAAGCGCGTATGCGGCAATCCGAAGCATAACCGGAAAGAGCATATCCGGAAAAGCTGGGACAAGGCTATTCCGCTGCGAATTAGCATATACCAGCTTCGACACGCCGACGCGCGTTTTTGTCTGCAATCGCGTTGAATTGCTGAACGACGGGACAATTCACCCGACACAAAAGCCCGTGAAGCTGTATTCGTGGGTTCTTTCCCTCTTCGCCAGAAAGGGTATGAAGATATTGGACACACACGCCGGAAGCGGAAGTTCATTGATCGCTTGTTATCGTCAAGGCGGGCTGGATTTCGTCGGCTTCGAGATTGACGAAGATTATTGCCGCGCGGCAAATGAACGACTGGAACAGGAACAAGCACAAATCCGGCTTTTTGATCTCTTGGAGCAGGAAGAACGGAAAGCGCAAGCAACGCTTTTTACGAAATGAAGGGAGGAAACACAATGCAGGAAAAAGGACGCTATATCTTGCCGGAAAGATCACGGGCGATCCGTATTATTTCACGAAGTTTTACAACGCGCAAAAGAAGCTGGAGGAAGGCGGCTTCATCGTCGTAAATCCGGCGCTTCTTCCGGCGGAGGGCTTCACGTGGGAAGCCTATATGCGTATGTCCGGCGCTATGCTTGCAGAGTGCGCCGAAGTCTGTTTTCTTCCGGACTGGAAAGAGAGCAAAGGCGCGAAATATGAATTCGGCGAAGCAATGGCGCAGAACAAGCCGTTTTTCTTCTTCGCTGATTGGGAACGGGAGGGATCACAGAATGCAGAAAAATAAAATGCCCGTTCCGACAGAAGCGCAAGAGCAAATGACGCTGTTTTCGTGGGCGGCTATGCAAAGCGGGAAATATCCCGAATTGAATTTGCTTTATCACGTCCCGAACGGCGGGAGCAGACACAAGGCGGAAGCGGGACGGCTTCGAGCGGAGGGCGTGAAAGCGGGCGTTCCCGATCTATGCTTGCCCGTCGCGCGCGGGCAATATCACGGGCTTTACATAGAGCTTAAACGGCAACGCGGCGGCAGGACAAGCGACCATCAATCGGAGTGGCTGGACGCTCTTTCGGCGCAGGGCTACAAAGCCGCGCTTTGCTACGGCTGGGAACAGGCGGCGGGAACAATTATCGAATATCTAACCGGAGGTGGCACACATGACTAAAAAGCAAACAGAGCTTTCCGAAGAGTTGCGGGAAGCCGTATTTGAAGCCGCGCGCGCAGGGGCGGCGGAAGCATACACACAGAACACGGGGTATGTAAATTACTTCAAGGCAATGGAAACATTGCTGTATAACTACAAGAAGCTGGCGGCGCTTGTAGCCGATGAAGAAGCGTATTGCGAAGTTGAGTATCACGCGGGACGAAAGACGTTTTCAACGACACCACAGGCAAAAGGCTTTATTCAGCGCAAGACGGAAGCGGAGATCGTCGAGGAAATGCGAGAGGAAAAACAAAAGCAGTTCAAAGAAACGAAATCCGGCTTTGACAGCTTGACACGCGCTATTTCTCTTTTCGAGGGGCATAAAGAATTCGTTGTGATCCGGCTTTACTATTTCGGCGAGGACATCAACGGCAATCCGCGAGAGGGCGGAACGGCGACGTGGGAAGAGATCGCGGAAGAGCTTTCCGACGCGGGCATTCTCAAAGAGATAAAGACGGCGCGCCGCTGGCGGAACAAGATCGTCAATGATATGGCGGTATGCGTATTCGGCATTCCAGCGGCGGTATCAGCGGCGACATACCGGAAAGCAGTTGACAAATGACCAAAACGCGACCAAACAATGCACCTTGTCCGCGACGCTTACGCGTGATATAATAATTACGCTGAATTATTGCGAATTGAATAGCGCGGGATAAAGCCTTTTGCGTGATACGCGGAAGGCTTTTTCTTTTGCTCTTTTGCACAGACTTTTCCACAGGAAGGAGGATAACCGCATGAAGCCGTGGGCGGAAAGGTTCTACAATTCGGACGCTTGGCGTTCATGCCGCGACAGCTTCTTGAAGTCGAAGGGCTACTTGTGCGAACGCTGTTCAACGCCGGACGATCCAGTAACCGCGAAGATCGCACATCACAAAACATACTTGACGAAGCAGAATATCAACGATCCATACATAGCGCTTTCATGGGATAATCTCGAAGCGCTTTGTCAAGATTGCCACAACAAAGAACACCACCGGAACGACAAGAAAAAACGGTACGCATTCGACGAAGCGGGAAACCTCATATCCCCCCCCTATTCGCTCAAAGTTTAGGGAGCTGTCTCTTATACACATCTCCGAGCCCACGAGACCGGAGCCTATCTCGT
>ENA-OZEL01000588-OZEL01000588.1-human-gut-metagenome-genome-assembly--contig:-NODE-588-length-13627-cov-15.466254_pt1 | contig 13627 bp, 6 predicted proteins | sample MGYA00245064_ERZ653601 | MGnify/ENA primary metagenome ERZ653601 (study PRJEB26926, sample SAMN06165007) | human gut metagenome | biome: ENVO:00009003; feature: ENVO:2100002; material: ENVO:00002003... | reverse complement strand
CTATATTTCAATAATTTCAAAGAACTATTTATCCACTTTTACGGGACAGTAGTGAAATAAAGACTTCCGTACTATGAAACATGGCTAGAAAAAGTCAGTCTTGGTGCTGTTGAAATATGATGTATGAGGATAGAAGTCTGAGTTTTTAAGTGGAATATTACTTTATTAATAATTTAAATTTAATACCATTAAAATGAAAAAACATTTGATTTTTTCCGCAATGCTTGGTTTGTGTGCCTTGGGTGGTACGGCGATGTATCCCGTATCCGTCATGGCTGCTGTAGCACAATCACCGGCTATTAAGGTTAGTGGACAGGTGGTTGATGAACAAGGTGAACCCTTGTTGGGTGCTACTATTAGGGTAAAAGACACTTCAATCGGAACAACTACTGATTTGGATGGAAATTTCCAGTTGGAGGTGCCTGGCAATGCTGTCCTGCTGATAAGCTATGTGGGCTATAAGGAACGTGAGGTAGCAGTTCGTAACCGTGCTATCCTCGAACCTATTCAGTTGCAGAGTGATACTGAAATGTTAGAGCAGGTAGTGGTAATTGGTTACGGTACACAGAAAAAGTCAGATTTGACCGGTTCTGTGGCAGTAGTAGATGCAGAGGCCTTGAAACAAGTATCTCATTCCAATATTTCATCTATGTTGGAAGGTAAGGTTGCAGGTGTACAGATTACTTCTGACGGTCAGCCTGGTGCCGATCCTACTGTACGTATTCGTGGAGTTGGATCTTTCGGTAGTACTGCCCCGCTCTATGTTATCGACGGAGTACCGATGGGAACTTCCATTCGTGATTTCTCTTCTAATGATATTGAGACTATTCAGGTGTTGAAAGATGCTTCTGCAGCAGCTATTTATGGTTCTCGTGCGGCAAATGGTGTAGTTATCATCACTACCAAGCGCGGACAGAAGGACCAGCCGCTGAAAGTAGATTACAACGGATATTTTGGCGTGGACTACATTCCTAAAGGCGTGTATGATGTAATGGATGCTGATCAATATAGTCAATATCTGGGTCAGGCTTGCGCCAATTCAAATACTCCGTTACCGGGAGGATATAGTCTTGACAGTGCTACTGGGAAATACCATTTCCAGGATAATACCAACACCGACTGGTTCGATGAAGTATTTAAAACAGGTATCCGCCAGAATCACAATGTAAACTTGTCTGGAGGTAGTGCTCATAGCACCTATAACGTATCATTGGACTATTTCAACCAGAAAGGAACACTGGAAGGTGCTGGTCCTAATTATGAACGTTTTACGGCGCGTGTAAATAACTCCATGGATACTAAGTTTATCAAGTTCCAGACCAGCGTGGTCTATTCTCATTCAGACCAGGACAATATGGGATTGTCAAATGCTTCGGAATACGTGCAGGGATTGTATGGTGATGTTACCAATGTACTTCGTGGTACGTTACTGATGCAGCCGACAATCAAGGCCTACGATCCTTCCACTTGGGTACTTGACGACAAAGTAGGAGCAGCAAGTGACTATGATTACGATGCTTATGGATATGGTGTGTATTACGATGATATTCATGGTGATATTTCCGCTTCTAACCCCTTGCTGATTAATAATCTGTTACAACGTAATACTCGTGTAGACCGTTTTGTGGGAACTGCTTCAGCTGATGTGGATGTTCTTAAGATGTTTGGCCTAGAAAATAAGAATCACAAGCTGAATTATAAAATTAATTTGTCTTACAGTATGACCCATGCTAAGGACTTTACCTGGATTCCAGCTTGGGTGCAGAGCAACCGTGTTTACCTGGCTAAGAGTAACGAACGTCTGGATAAAAATTCACGTGATTACAAGGATGCGCTGATTGAGAACTTGCTTACTTATGATGGAACTTTCGGTAAGCACCATATTAACGTAGTAGCAGGTCAGACTTACGAAGAGGAAAATACAGATTTGTTGAACGGATGGGCACTGAATTTCACTGAACCGTATTTCTTGCAGCTTCAGAATGGTTCCGATACATATTCCTCAAGTTTCGAATATAAGCATGCCATTCTGTCTTATATCGGCCGTATCAATTATAACTATGATGATAGATACCTGTTCTCGGCTACTGTCCGTCGGGATGCAAGTTCTCGCTTGTCCAAGAATATTCGCTGGGGTACTTTCCCGTCTGTATCTTTAGGTTGGCGTTTTGATAAGGAGTCTTTCTTCCCCTTCAGCACGGATGTAGTAAATATGTTCAAGGTACGTGGAAGCTATGGTGAACTTGGTAATGAGAATATCGGTGAATATGTATATCAGGCTGTAATGTCACGTAATAATATGACTTACAGTTTCAATAACTCGCTTGTAACAGGTTCGGCTGTATCTACTTTTGTAGACAATAACTTGGCATGGGAAAAGAAGAAAACGTATAATGTGGGTATCGACCTTGCTTTGTTCAATAACCGTTTAGAATTCACAGCTGAATGGTACAAAAATACAAGTACCGACCTGTTGTATAGTGTACGTGTTCCGGAACAGGCTGGTGTGTCTAATTCTACTGTTACAATGAATGCTGCTTCAATGAATAACTCTGGTTTTGAATTTGCAGCTACATATCGTAACCGTGATCACGCTTTCAAGTATGAAGTTTCGGGTAACCTCAGTACACTTCGTAACCGTGTGACTTCTTTGGGAATCGGTACAGATTCTTACATTAGTGGTTCATATATCACTAACGTAGGCCAGGAAATAGGCCAGTTCTATGGTTGGGTATACGAGGGCATTGCTCGTACACAGGAGGATTTGGATAACCATGCTACTCAAGATGGTGCCAATGTGGGTGACTGCCTCTACAAGGATGTAAACGGCGATGGAGTAGTAAACGGTGATGACCAGACAGTGCTGGGCAGCGGTATGCCGAAAATTAATTTTGGACTTAATGCCCGTTTTGAGTATAAGGGATTTGATTTGAGCATCGCTACTTACGGTGCATTGAACTATCATGTAGCCGATGATATTTACAATTCACTTAATTCTTGCTATGGTTATGGTAATAAGGATGTGGCTATACTCGATGCCAACCGTTTTAGTGAAGATGGAACTACTTATCTTTCCAACGTGCCGCGGACTTATGTGGTGAACAACGCCAGCTTGGCTTGGAACGATTTGTTCAGTTCACGTAAAATCCAGAATGCTGCTTATTGGAAGATTGCCAATGTGGAATTGGGCTATAACTTCCCCAATAAGTGGTTTGGTAAATATGTGTCAGATGTACGTTTCTATGTTTCCGCACAGAACCTTTATACGTTTACCGGCTATCATGGCTATAATGTGGATTATGCAGGAGGTACATTTACTCCGGGTTATAACTTCTGTTCTTTCCCGACTGCACGTACCTTCATGTGCGGACTTCATTTTACATTCTAATCGTTATACTATTAAAAAACATATCAAATGAAACTATATCAATATTCACTTGCCTGCATGTTGGGGCTTGGTATCTTAGCTTCTTGCGCAGACAGATTGGACCTGGTAAATCCTAACCAGCAGACTTCGGGGTCGTTCGGTTATACTATAGATGATTTGGAGGAAAGCGTGATTGCTGCCTATAATCATATCCGTATTGAGGGAACGTATGCACGTACAGGCTATACCATTGACATGACTCGTGGTGATGAGGTTTGGAACTCATCTCAACAATGGTATTTGTCTTTCGATGATTTAAATGTGCCATTTACCGATGGAATTACTTTTTGGCCTTGGCGTGACTGGTATTATACAATCAATGCTTGTAACTTTATCATTTCACGTTGTGGTGAGGATGATAGTCAGCTTTCAGAACGGATGAAATATGTTAAGGGGCAAGCTCTTTTTCTGCGCGGATTGTCTTACTATAATTTGGCAGGCTATTATCAGAACCCGCCTCTGATTACAGATTATGACAATTATTCTACGTTGGAAACAATATATGTACCCAATAGCTCATACGATGCTGTACTTGATCAGGTAGAGAGTGATTTTAAGGATGCCATGGGAATGTTGCCATCGCGTGATGAAGGAGGTGAATGGGCAAGTGGTCGTGCTACCTGTGGGTCTGCAGCAGGTTATTATGCCCGTACGTTGATGGTACGTCACAAGTTTACTGAGGCTCTCACTGTGTTGGAGGATATTATCGGTAAGAAATATGGTACTTACCGGTTGATGCCTAATTACGGTGATAATTTCCGTGAAGGTTCAGCTTACGAAAACAATGATGAAAGTCTCTTTGAAGTACAATTCCTGGACTACGGTTCACAAGGTACAGATGACGAGTGGACACCGGTAAATACCAGTCCTAATGCTACACAGGGGCATGCTATTGAAAGTAACTTGGCTCCCGGTGCTTTCAGTGGCTGGTCTGATTTGGCAGCTTCACCTTGGTTGTACGAGCTGTTTAAAGGTGAAAGAACTAAGGATGGTGGGTTAGACCCTCGTCTTTATTGGACGCTTGGTACGTATGAAAACGAGTGGGAAGGATTTGAATATGGTAATGTAGCCTATTCAAAAGTTCTTACGGCTGCTGACAAGAATATTATTACTCATAACGGTAATGGTGGCATTCCTATTGCGAAGAATACTAATTTCCGTACAGGGTTGTACAGTTCTGTTACGACAGGTTTGCGATGTGGTATTAACTTACGCTTGATGCGTTATTCTGACGTGTTGCTCCGTGCTGCTGAATGTGAGAACGAAGTAAACGGGCCTACCGAAAAGGCTATAGGCTGGATAAATGAGGTACGTAGTCGTGCTGGTCTTCCCGATTTGAAGTTGGAAGATTTTGACACTGCTGACAAGCTGTTCGAACAGATTGCTAATGTGGAACGTCCAAAGGAGTTCGGTTGTGAATTCGGACGAGGCTTTGACCTTATTCGTTGGGGATTCTTTTATGATAACGGACGTTTGCAACAACTTAAGGAGCATGGCACTTTCCGTCGGTCCAATGATCCCGACAAGTTGCTTGAACCGGTTAGCTACAGTAGTATAGGTTCTGATTCTGAATTGAAATGCTCGTTCGATACCTATTTACCGGGACATGAGTTCTTGCCTATTTATCAGGATTTACTTAACACGAATCCGAATCTGAAGGGAAATTCAGCCAATTATGGTACTGATAATTCAGCTTACTTTAAAGAGAAAGGATGGACGGTACGTCCGGTAGTAAATTTGGATGAATAAAAGTAAAAGAAATGCTCTTCTTGTTCCATCATTTTGTTGAGGGAAAGAAAGGCTTCAATTAATGACTTAGTTTATATTTAGAATTATGAGACATCTCAATAAATTATTATGTGCCTGTAGCTTTGCAGCCTTGGGGTTGCCAGCTTTGACAGGCTGTGAAGGTGGCGAACTATTTGAGGTGAACGCACCTGACTGGATTTCCGATAAAGTGCAGGAAATAGAAGACTCAGAGAATAATAATCAGGAAGATATCTATACATTTGGAAGTACTGATTACTCAAGTGCATTTTGGACTGAGTTTTCTAAGTATTATGTGGTTCCAGATGGTAAAATATGGACTGCTGAATTTGAACTCCATATTGACCCGAATGCAACAAATACTTATAAGAATTTTGCTCTTGTTATGACTAATGATGTAGATCGTGAGGGTGAAGGATATAAGGAGTATGGTGTAATGCGATATGACCATCAGCCGTCTGGTAATTCAGAATGGGGAAGTTATATAAATCGTTCTTACGTACAGAGTACACTTACTTTTGAGACTGATACTGATGAAGGTATTGAAAAACTTGGAGGAAAGGTTACACTTACAGTAGATAGAACAGTAGAAGACTTTTTTGCCGTTACGATGACCAATGGTGTCGTGACTAAGACTTATGAACAACCCTATGAGTGGGAGAACTTGAATGCAGAAGCAAGCAATACCAATATTCGTTGTTTCCTTGTTGTGGAAGGTTCTTACATTGATTTCCTTAGCTCAAAAATAGGAACTACAGGTGGTAATGTTTCTGCAGATAAAAATCCGAAATCAATGGTACTGCAAAATGTACCACAATATGTGGATGCTGGGACTTCTCTTGAAGAAGCTATGGCTGGAGTTACAGCGGAAGTTACTTTTGAAGATGATGCAACAAAAATTGTTTCTGCTTCTGAACTTAGTTTCACTGCAATTCCTGATATGGATACTCCGGGTGCAAAGACACTTGTTGCTGCATATAACAAGACTTTTAGAGGCGAGAATTGTGATGCACCTATTATGGCCTATGCTAATTTTGAGGTGGTAGAAAAAATCGTATCTATTGAGGTGACAACTCAACCAACTTATACTACTTACTATTATTATACATCGAAAGCTACAGAGGGATTGGATGGACGCACTTTAGCTTTTGATCCTACAGGAATGGTTGTTAAGGCGACTGATTCTTCTGGAAAAACAAGAATACTTGATAATTCACAACTTACGTTCTCTTCTGTTCCAGCGACTGAAGGTTCTCACAAAGTAACTATTACTGCTGCTGAGGGAGTTACTGCAGAGGTTGATGTAAGAGTTTCCGAATCTATATCTTCATCAATTCGCTATACTGAAACTGTTGGGGCAACTGATAATACAACAGGGTTCTTAGGAGCTTATTCTGATAACTTTAAGGTGGAGGTTGGTGAAACGAAATCTATTAAATTTACTAACTACACAAATTTACAAGCCAACTGGAATAATTTTGTTGTAGCGCTCAAAAGGAATGATAATAGTTTGTATTATTGGCTTCGTGCAGATAATTATGGAAGAGATGCTGCTGATGTAGAAATAGCATTTGCTCATAGTGGAACGCAGTGGGTTAATCAGACGTGGGAAGAATGGCTCCAAAGTATGAATGAGGCAGAAGTTACAGTCTATGTTACAAATTGTGGTAATGGTACAGCAGATGTTCAGATTGAAATGATTGGTAATGATGGTCAGCTTGATACTCAGTATTATTTGGGAGCTAATACCATAAATCCTGAAGATTTGTATTTTGCACTTTCTGTAGATGGTTGCCATCTTGTCTTTTAATAATTATTTTTCTTAATCATACATGCCGTTATTCTTATGAACGACGGCATGTCTTAAATAAAACTTACAAATGAAAAAACTATCATTTCTTTTCATATCCCTGCTGACAGCGTTTGCTTTTACGGGTTGTACTGATGGTTTGGATAATATCGAATACAATCCAAGCAACGGGGTGATTTTGTCAGCTCCTGTGTCGGCTGCGGCAACAAGTTCTTCACTGACCGTTACTTCTACGATGAATGGTAATGTGGGTGTCGTACTTAAAAAAGGTTTCTGCTATAGTGCAAACGTACAGAATCCTACTATCAAAGATTATGTAGTAGATGCAGATGAAAACTTCAGTGCTACTATCACAGGTCTGATGGGAGGAACTACCTATTATATTCGTGCATACGTTTACGGTGACAGTCGTTATGTCTATTCGGAGACATTTACGGTTACTACGGGAGTAGCTTCTCTTGAAGAATATGTAGCACCGGCTTATGTAGATAACTATGTGGATATTGCAGCTTGGTCTAGCCGAGGAAAGTGGAATCTGGCTAACGTACATGACCCTACAGTGGTACTGGCTGAGGATGGATATTATTACATGTATCAGACAGACGCTTCATACGGTAATGCTCATCTGGCAGGTGGACACTTCCACGGACGTCGTTCGAAAGACTTAGTGAACTGGGAGTATTTAGGAGGTACTATGAAGGAGCTTCCTGAATGGGTTATTCCAAAATTGAACGAAATTCGTGCTGAAATGGGATTGGAAGCTACTACGGCTAACTCAGCTGATTTCGGTTACTGGGCACCTTGTGTACGTAAAGTAAAAAATGGATTGTACCGTATGTATTATTCTATCGTTTGTCCTGGAACAATAAGTGGTGACGGTACCTGGAGTGAACGTGCTTTCATTGGTTTGATGGAGAATGACAATCCGGCTAACAATGACGGATGGGTAGATAAAGGCTATGTAATTACCAATGCTTCGGATAAGGGATTAGACTTTAATGTGGCAGCGAATAATTATGAAAATAGTTATTATAAATGGAATGCCATCGACCCGAGTTACTTTATTGACAAGGACAGTAAACATTGGTTGATTTACGGTTCATGGCATAGTGGTATCGCTTTGGTGGAACTGGATGCAGAAAGTGGTAAGGTAAAGGCTGAACTGCCTAAGCCTTGGGGTACTACAGGGGAAGAAATTGCTGCGTATGGGAAACTGATAGCTACCCGCAACATGCGTAGTCGTTGGCAAGCTTCGGAAGGTCCGGAAATAATTTATCATGATGGATATTATTATTTGTTCCTGGCATACGATGAGCTGTCTGTGGCTTACAATACCCGTGTGGCACGTGCCGAACATATTGAAGGCCCGTATTTCAGTATGGATGGTACGAATGTGACTACAAATGGAGGTGATATTCTTCCAGTGGTAACACATCCTTACAAATTTAATGGTAGCGATGGCTGGGTAGGTATTTCTCATTGCTGTGTATTTGATGATGGAAATGGCAACTGGTATTTTGCCTCACAAGGACGTTTCCCGAAAAATGCGGGAGGCAATGCATCAAGTAACGATCTCATGATGGGGCATGTACGTAAAATCCGTTGGACAGAAGATGGCTGGCCGCTTGTAATGCCTGAACGTTATGGTGCTGTGCCGCAGGATAAAATAGAAGAAAGTGAGCTGATTGGTAACTGGGAACATATTGACCTTTCTTATTCTTTCGGAAATCAGAAAACTTCTACTCAAATGACGTTGACAGAAGATCATAAAGTGTCTGCAGGACCTTGGGCAGGAGCTACATGGTCTTATGATGCAGAAAATCAGGTTTTAACAGCTAACGGTGTAAAGCTGTATTTACAGCGTGAAACTGATTGGGAGGCATCTCCTAGAACTCACACTATCGTCTATGCAGGTTATGGCGATAATAATAAGACTTATTGGGGAAAAAAGAGCAAATAACTCCGTTTGTATCCTCATGCAACTATAATGTGGAGAATATAACAAAAAATGAGTAATTCTGCTTGCAGTATTACTCATTTTTTGTTTTGATTTTCTATGTAATGTTTTATTGCATTTTTATTTATGTAAGCCATGAAACACATCATTTTCTCATTTATCTTCCTGGCTGCAGCAAGCGCAGCTTACGCTTCTTCTCCTAAGAAGTCGTCGGTCATTCCAACCAGCAAAGTCATGACCCATGACCCAGTGCTGGCTAAGCAGGGTGATACCTATTACCTCTTTGCTACCGGACAGGGAATTTCCGTGATGTCTTCAAAGGATTTGAAGAACTGGAAGTTTGAAAAACCGGTATTCGAGGAAGCACCGCAATGGGCGGTAGAAACCGTAAAAGGTTATAACGGACACACGTGGGCACCGGATATTATTTTCCACAATGGACTTTATCATTTGTTTTATTCATGTTCGGCATTTGGAAAGAATACTTCCGCTATCGGTCATGCTACGAATCCTACACTTGATCCTTCCAGTCCTGATTTCAAGTGGACAGACCATGGAAAAGTAATTCAATCGGTACCTAACCGGGATATGTGGAACGCCATTGATCCCAATATCATTATTGATGAAAACGGTACACCCTGGATGAATTTCGGCTCATTCTGGGATGGCATCAAGATGGTAAAACTGACCCCTGATATGAATGGAGTGGCCCAGCCCGAAGAGTGGTATTCACTTTCTCGCCGTCAACGAACCTTTAATCTGGATGAAGAGAATGCGGGTGACGGAGCGGTTGAGGCGCCTTTTATCATGAAGCACGGTGATTATTATTATCTGTTCGTATCGTTTGATTATTGTTGCAAGGGATTGAAAAGCAACTATAAAGTCATGGTGGGACGTTCGAAGGCTGTTACAGGACCTTATCTGGATAAAGACGGAAAAGCCATGGATAAGGGAGGCGGCTCATTAGTGATTCAGGGAAATAAGGACTATGCCGGAGTAGGTCATAATGCAGCCTATCATTTGGATGGGAAGGATTATTTTATTTCCCATGCCTATTCCGTGGCAGAAGAGGGAGCTCCCAAATTGATTATTCGTGAAATGACGTGGACGCCAGACGGGTGGCCAATCGTAAACTTCTAAAAGTGATGCTTGCAGGGATGCCGCAGGGAGTATGTATACTTCTGAGCGGCATCTTTTTTGTATGGATATTGCATGATTTTTGGTAGTGTTTTAGTGAAAATTTTATTGTTGATTTCACACTTAATTCCTATTTTTGTCCTGATTAGTAATTATCTGGAAAAACACCTATGAAAAAACAAGTACTTTTTGGCACATTGGCATTATTGGCCTCTCAGGCATTTGCCCAGCAGGCAGCGGTCACCGGCCCTGATGCTCGTTTGAAACTCGACTTTCAGTTGCAGGACGGCAAGCCTGTCTATTCGGTGACCTATGATGGAAAGACCGTGCTGGAGAACTCTCCTCTCGGCTTTGTATCCAATATCGGCGACTTCAGCCGTCAGATGAGCTTTGTCGGTCAGCAGGCGGACAAGGTGGAAAAGACATACACTCAGGACCGTATCAAGTGTTCTACAGTAAACTATTCTGCCAATAAGCTGACCGTAACGCTGGAAAATGCGGAGAAGAAGAAACTGGACATCGTGTTCCAGTTGAGCAACAACGACATTGCCTTCCGCTATGAGATGCCTCAGTATGGCGAAACGGCTTGCATGGTCATTGAAAAGGAGGCAACCGGCTTTGATTTTCCTTCGTCTACCACCACGTTCCTTTCTCCGCAGAGTGACCCGATGATAGGATGGAAACGCACCAAACCGAGCTACGAAGAGGAATATGTACCCGATGAACCGCTGGCTACTCCTTCCAAGTACGGTGAAGGCTATACTTTCCCGGCGCTGTTCCATGTGGGCGACAACTGGGCGCTGGTTTCAGAGACTGGTGTACGCAGTCTGTATTGTGCTTCTCACCTGAGCGATGCTACTAAAGATGGTCTTTATAGTATTGCTTTCCCGAATTCGGGAGAGATGAACGGTCTGGGTTCTTCTACTCCGGGACTGGCTCTGCCGGGTGTTACTCCCTGGCGTACGATTACGGTGGGCAGCGGGCTGAAGCCGATTGTGGAAACTACCGTTCCGTTTGATGTGGTGGAACCACTGTATGAACCTTCGCAGGAATATAAGTTCGGTCGTTCTACCTGGAGTTGGATTATGTGGCAGGACCCGAGTATCAACTACGATGACCAGATTCGTTTCATTGACCTGGCCAGTGAAATGGGTTATGAATATACGCTGATTGACGGAGGCTGGGAAAAGAACATCGGACGTGACCGCATGGAAGAGCTGTTCAAGTATGCACACCAGAAGAACGTGGATGTGTTTGTGTGGTACAATTCCAACGGTTACTGGAACGATGCACCGCAGGATGCCAAGCAGTGCATGAGCAATTCGGTAGCCCGCAAGAAAGAGATGAAATGGCTGCAGAAGTGCGGCGTGAAGGGCTTGAAGGTGGACTTCTTCGGCAGTGACAAGCAGCAGATGATAGGCTTGTATGAAGATATCCTGACCGATGCCAACGAATACGGCCTGATGATAATCTTCCATGGATGTACCATCCCACGTGGCTGGGAACGCATGTATCCGAACTATGTGGGCAGTGAGGCGGTACTGGCTTCTGAAAACCTGATATTCAACCAGCACTTCGATGATATGGAGGCTTATAATGCCTGCCTGCATCCGTTTATCCGCAATACCATCGGCTGTATGGAGTTTGGCGGTACGCTGCTGAACAAGCGTCACAACCGTACGAATGACGGAGGTACCATCCGTAAGACGACGGACGTATTCCAGCTGGCTACGGCAGTGCTGTATCAGAATCCGATTCAGAACTTTGCGCTGGCTCCGAACAACCTGACAGATGCACCGGCACTGGCTATCGATTTTATGAAGCAGGTACCTACTACGTGGGATGAAACGGTGTTCCTTGATGGTTATCCGGGCAAATACTGTGTGCTGGCCCGCCGTCATGGCGACCGCTGGTATGTAGTGGGTGTAAATGCGCAGAAAGAACCGTTGAAGCTAAGCCTGAACCTGCCGATGTGGGAGAAAGGCGAAACGGTTTCCTATTATCTGGACGACAAGAAACGTCAGCTGCAGCTGGAGGAACTGAAAATCAAGAATCCGGCAGAGGTGAAAGTGGTACTCCAGCCCGATGGAGGTATTATTCTGACAAAATAATTTGAGGAGTTTTCAAAAGAGAAAAAGCGTGATTTTTTAGTGGAAATCACGCTTTTCTCTTTTTAATTTATAACTTTGCATCCTAACTCATTGAATTATGGAGAATAATCAACTTTTTATTTACAATACACTGACCCGCAAGAAGGAACTGTTCGTGCCTTTGCATGCTCCTCATGTGGGCATGTATGTGTGTGGTCCTACCGTATACGGTGACGGACATTTGGGACATGCGCGTCCTGCCATTACGTTTGACATTGTGTTCCGCTACCTGACTCATTTGGGCTACAAGGTGCGTTATGTGCGTAACATTACTGATGTGGGCCATCTGGAGCATGATGCAGACGATGGTGAAGACAAGATTGCCAAGAAAGCACGTCTGGAACAGCTGGAACCGATGGAAGTGGTGCAGTATTATCTGTTGCGTTACCACAAGGCAATGGAAGCATTGAACGTGTTGCCGCCCAGCATCGAGCCGCATGCATCCGGACACATCATCGAGCAGATTAAACTGGTGGAAGAGATTCTGAAAAACGGATATGCATACGAAAGCAAGGGCTCTGTGTATTTCGATGTAGCGAAGTACAACAAAGATCATCACTATGGTGTGTTGTCAGGACGTAACCTGGATGATGTGCTGAATACAACCCGTGAACTTGACGGACAGGATGAAAAGCACAATCCGGCCGACTTTGCCTTGTGGAAGTGTGCACAGCCGGAACACATCATGCGCTGGCCGTCACCGTGGAGCAACGGTTTTCCGGGCTGGCATTGTGAGTGTACCGCTATGGGACGCAAATATTTAGGTGAAACTTTCGATATTCACGGAGGAGGAATGGACTTGGTGTTCCCGCATCATGAATGTGAAATTGCACAGGCTGTGGCTTCAGAAGGTCATCAGATGGTACGTTACTGGATGCACAATAACATGATTACTATCAACGGACAGAAGATGGGTAAGTCATTGGGTAACTTTATCACCCTGGATGAGTTCTTTACAGGTTCTAACAAGTTGCTGACACAGGCTTATTCACCGATGACCATCCGTTTCTTTATCCTTCAGGCACACTATCGTAGTACAGTGGACTTCAGTAACGAAGCGCTGCAGGCTGCTGAAAAGGGCTTGGAACGTCTGTTGGAAGGTGTGAAGAATCTGGATCGCATCACTCCGGCGAAAGCTACTTCAGGCATCGAACCGAAAGGCCTGCGTGAGAAATGCTACGAGGCTATGAACGACGATTTGAATACACCGATTGTTATTTCTCATCTGTTTGATGCAACCCGTATGATTAATACGGTAATTGACAAGAAGGCTACCATCAGCGCCGAAGATCTGGAAGAACTGAAGAGTGTGTTCCATCTGTTCGTGTTCGATATTCTTGGTCTGAAAGCGGAAGCTGAAAACAATGCAGCACGTGAAG
>ENA-OZEL01000581-OZEL01000581.1-human-gut-metagenome-genome-assembly--contig:-NODE-581-length-13679-cov-6.402085_pt1 | contig 13679 bp, 6 predicted proteins | sample MGYA00245064_ERZ653601 | MGnify/ENA primary metagenome ERZ653601 (study PRJEB26926, sample SAMN06165007) | human gut metagenome | biome: ENVO:00009003; feature: ENVO:2100002; material: ENVO:00002003... | reverse complement strand
AGATAGGCTCCGGTCTCGTGGGCTCGGAGATGTGTATAAGAGACAGGTATTATGAACCGGGTGGTTTACATAAAGCAGAGTAAAATTTAATCAAGCTTTAATATTAATCCTAATATACGCTTTACAGAGGTCTCCATCTCACTACGAGAGATGGCACCCTTATCATAAGCCTTCTTTACACGATCAGGATATCCATTTCCCATCTTAAGATCATTTCCGGCTTTTGTCTCCTTGTAATGCTCGCCACAGGTCCACCAGTCGGTTGTGACCATTCCTTCATAGCCCCACTCATCACGCAGTATTCCTGTCAAAAGGTCCTCGCTTTCAGAGGCTCTGTAGCCGTTTATCATATTGTAAGAGGACATAATAGCCCATGGATTATCATTCTTTACAATTATCTCAAATGCCTTCAGATAAATTTCTCTGGCAGCTCTTTCTGAAACGCGTGAATCACTGTTTTTGCGGTTGGTTTCCTTGTTGTTCAAGGCAAAGTGCTTGAGTGTGGCACCGACATTGTTTGACTGGATTCCGCGTACCATGGCACCTGCGAGCTTTCCTGTTACGAATGGATCCTCTGAGTAGTACTCGAAGTTACGTCCGCAGAGAGGACTTCTGTGAATACAGATGGCAGGGGTGAGCCACAGTGCAAGGTTGTTTTCCTTTAATTCTTCACCGCCGGCGCGTCCTACAGCCTCTAAAACATCCGGGTTCCATGTGCATGCAAGCAGTGTGGAGCATGGAAACGCAGTGGTGCATATACCGACTTCAGGCGCTATGCGCACTCCTGCAGGACCATCTGCTGTCATGACAGAAGGAATACCGTATTCAGGCATATTTCCGATACCGAAGGTATTTGCAACACCTGTGTTTGGCTGTCCGCCGAGCAGATGAATGAGATCATCGATGGAAAGCTCTGATACAAATTCATCAAGCGTGATACGTCCTTCCACAACATCCATGATGTCGTGACTGCCGTTTTTAGCCATGCCATCGGCAAAGCGGAAGTATGGGATGGCTCTCTGACCGGGAGCAACACCCTCTGTCAGGGAAGGGTCAATGTTGCCAATAGCTGAGTAGTCGGTGTCAACAGGCTCACTTTGAGGCAGAGCTTCATAGCTTCCGTCAGCGAGCATTCTCTTTGGCAGACTTGTAGGAACCAGCTTTGCTGAAAGCTGCTCGGTAATTACATCATGATTTAATATATATGAGTAATCAGCTTTTGTCACGTCACGGACGCTCGTTCCAACGTATATATCATATGAACCGGCTTCAAGTACATATGCAGATTTTTTAACCTTTCCAAGGTCATCATATGATGCCATATCGTTTATTTCCCATGTAAGGATCATAAGCTGTGATTCACCCGGCTGCAGTTCTCTTGTCTTTTCAAAGGCTGCGAGCTCCTTTGCAGGCTTGCCAAGCTTTCCTTGTGGTTTAGCAATGTATACCTGAACAACCTCTTTTCCGGAGAATTTACCTGTATTTGTCACACGGACTTTTGCATAAAGCTTATTGGCCTCAGACGTACAGTTGGAATTCACAACGCCGGCAGAAACGGTCTCCACATCAAATGTGGTGTATGAGAGTCCATAGCCAAATGGGTATACAACCTTCTCGGCAGCTCCCGGAATTGTCTCGAAATAGCGGTATCCGACATATATATCATCGGTATAGTCCACATAGTCTCTTGACTCGTGGAAATTGTAAGTAGACGGATAGTCGTCGAGTGATTTGGCAAATGTATCGACAGTTTTTCCGGAAGGATTGCCATCTCCTACGAGAAGCTCAGCGGCGGCGAGCCCGCCTTCCATGCCACCCTGTAAGGCAAGCAGTGCTGATTGAATCTGATTATCATAAGCAAACCAAGATGTATCAACCATTCCACCGACATTTAAAATCACGATTACATTTTTGAAACTGGCTTTTACAGTGTCAATCATCTCCTTTTCTTTTACGGAGAGACAGAAATCACCATCCTTAAAAAGCTCTGCCGACTTCTCGGTCATCTCGCGTTCGTAGTCCCAGAGAGCCTTGTTGTTTGGGTCAATAACACTCTTTCTGTCCCAGCCTTCTCCGGAGTAGCGGCAGATTGAGATGATAGCAGTGTCGGTATATGCCTGTGCCTTGCTTAAAAGCTCAGCCGGTACATCCGGCTCTATAGTCATGCCGGGTACAGCACCGGCTGCATACTGCTTTTTAATGTCGTTGCGGTAGTAATCGCACAGCTCCTCAAATATGCTTATTTTCTCTTTTTGAAGCTTAAGTCCTTCGTAGAGATTGCGGATATATGCAACGGTTACATCACCGCTTCCGCCACCGCCTTTTACATAGTCGAAAGTACCCTTTCCAAACAGGGCTACCTTAGAACCCGCTGCAAGAGGGAGTACGTTGTTTTCGTTTTTGAGAAGTACCATGCCTTCCTTGGCAGCTTCCTTTGAAAGCTCTATGTGAGCCTTGCTTCCTGTAACTCTTTCACCATTTGCCCCAAGTGGAAGATTAGGAGTGAATTTGAATCGTGACCATTTGTTCATAGCAGATTACCTTTCTTATATTTTTATTATTTAAAGAGCTTCCCATACATTAATATGTCGGGAGCTTGTTCTTTTCGTATAAGATGATTGTAAATTATAAAAGCGATATATACAATTGTGATACTGACATTATTTTAGGTCGATATTGACTTTTTGCGCGAGAGGAGTATATTTTGAAGGTAGAATTTCAAACTATGAATATTGTTTTCTTCGGAATAATTGGATATGCTCAGGCTAATATAGCATTAAATACGAAGTTTGATTTAGTAAGTCAGGGAGAAAATTATGCAGCAATACACACACGAAAACGTCAGATCAATACCACATCTTCCAATCTACTGCGACAGATACGAGGATTACAGGCAGTTTTCACCGAGGCACTGGCATGACCATATAGAGATAATCTATGTAGTTTCCGGCTCACTGCAGGTTGACTGCGGTGAAAATGAATATACATTGCAAGAAAATGAATTTTTTGTCATAAACTCAAATAAGATACATGGCACGCAAAGCTATGAAAGAGTCAAGGTGCTTCTGGTACAGATACCGTATGTATATCTGGACAGCTACATAGACGATTACGGACATATAAGGTTTAGAGAGTGCTATGAGACCGAGCATGGCAGCAGAAAATATGAGCAGATGAAGTCTCTTCTTAAGTCGATAGCGCATATATACCGGAAAAAGGGCAAGGGCTATGAGCTTCGACTTATGGCAAAAGTGAACGAATTCTTATATATTTTGTTTACAAATTATTCGTACAAAGAGATGAATGCGGGAAAAGAATCCAGGAAGATAGCGCGCCTTAAGGATGTCCTTAGATATGTGGCGAAAAACTATCAGGAGCCAATAGCATTAAAGGAGGCGGCAGACATAGCCTCACTCAATCAGGATTATTTCTGTCGTATGTTCAAAAAATGCATGGGAGTTACGTTTCTCGAGTATGTCAATCAGGTAAGAATCAATCACATACATGAGGAGCTTCTGGCAACTGAGGATTCTATCACGGACATATTGGAGCACAATGGATTTACGAATTATAAGGTGTTCAGCCGGATGTTTAAGGCGCAGTTTGGCATGACACCGAGAGAATTGCGGAAATTACAGGAAAATTAAAATGTCATGAATTTGATGTTTTTGTGCTTTTTTTTGTATATTTAAGGGCGCTTAATCGTTATAGTAATGTTGTGGTTACGGGTTACACTGATAGGTGTAGACAGTAACATGATGCGAGATGTCAAATAACTATAAATGAAAGGGGTACTTTATGAAAAAAAGAGTATTATCAGCCATGCTTGTGGCTGCTATGGCAATGACAGCCATGCCGTCACAGACGTTTGCAGAGGGCGCGTTGGATGCGGTGCAGCAGACAGGAAAACTAAGCTATGAGGGCTACAAAGAAGTGTGGCACGATGAGTTTGATGGTGATTCATTAAACCGTACTGACTGGAATGTGGAGACACATGAAAAAGGATGGGTAAATAACGAGCTGCAGGAGTATGTAGACTCGGATGAAAACATTCAGGTAAAAGGTGGACAATTAATAATAAATCCGGTAAAAAAGGTTACTAAAACAGAAAATAAGGATGCCGGAAATCTTTTGAAAAACTCAGATTTTTCGGAGGAAATGGAAGGCTGGACTCAGACAATAGCAAACTGGGGTGGAGCAGATGGATCAGCGGATGCTTCAGCAAAGACAGCTGATGGTTCGATCATCTATAGTATTAAAAACGCAGGAACACAGGACTGGAATGTCCAGTTAAAGCAGCAAAATATTTCACTGCAAAACGGACATAAATATAAAGTGAGTTTTAAGGCTAAGTCCACAGCAACCCGTAAATTCAAAACAGGTGTGATGAGTGCTTCATATGAATGGTACGGAGGATGTGAACCGGAGCTTGAAGAGAATAAGGAGCAGGAAATCAGTTTTGAATTTACAATGACAAAGGACACACCTGCAGACTTCTATATTTCTCTTGGAAAATATGCAGATGATAAAGGTGAGTACACAAAAGACACACCGGCATCAGACGTGACAATTTCTGCTATAAAATTTGTTGATATGAATGCGACTGATGGTGATAACAACTCAACAAAAGAGGCAGTTTCCTATACATCAGGAAGAATTTCAACACAGAATAAGCAGACCTTCACCTACGGCCGATTTGAATGCCGTGCAAAGGTTCCAAAGGGACAGGGCTACCTTCCTGCATTCTGGCTTATGGCAAATGATGAGAATGTATATGGTCAGTGGCCAAGATGTGGCGAGATTGACTGCATGGAAGTAATGGGACAGGAGACAAACAAGGCTTACGGAACCATCCATTACGGAAATCCTCATTCAGAGTCACAGGGTACATATACTATAAAGGATGGAGCCGATTTCTCTGACGATTTCCACACATTTACCTGTGACTGGGAACCGGGGAAAATCACATGGTATGTGGATGGAGTTAAATACCACGAGGAGAGCGACTGGTACTCAACAACAGTAGGACAGGGAACACTTACATATCCGGCACCATTTGACCAGCCATTTTACATTATCTTAAATCTTGCTGTTGGTGGAAGCTGGGTTGGAAATCCAAACGATGAGACAAGCTTTGAGAATAACCCATATGAGATCGATTATGTCCGTGTATACCAGAAGGATAGCTACAATGAAGATGTCAAACGTCCTCCAAAGGAAGTTACACTTCGCGATCCTGATGCAAAAGGCAACTATATCAACAATGGAGATTTTTCTGCGAAAGAGGATCTTTCTGATGACACAGACTGGAAATTCATTACAACGCTTGAAGGAGAAGCAGAAGCTTCTATAGACAACAATACTATGACTGTAAAGACTAAAAAGGCAGGTACGGAAGACTATAGTGTACAGCTTGTACAGGCAGATCTTCCGTTTGAGAAAGGTGCTACATATCGGGTACAGTTTGATGCATATGCATCTGCTGACAGAGAGATGGGAGTTGATGTAAAGGCACCGGATTATGGTTACAAGAGCTATATGCCACATCAGGATGTACAGCTTACAACCCAAAAGCAGACTTACACCTACGAATTCAAGATGGGTGATGTAAGTGATGCAAACGGACGCCTTGAGTTCAATATGGGAGCAAAAGGCTCTACAGCAGATATCTGTATCAGCAATGTATCAGTAAAGAGGACCAAGAAAGCAGATCCAAATGAGAAAGAGAAGAAAACTGTTCTGGCTAATGGAAACTATGTATACAACGGAAGCTTCCAGGAGGGAGATAAACATTTAGGATACTGGAATATATCAAATGCTGAAAATGCAGATGTGACAGTCACTCCATTCTCTGATGGAAGAAGATTTAAGGTTACAATGAGCGGAAATGAGAAATCTGCTGTAGTTATGTCTCAGGAAGAACTGGCATTTGCGACAGGAACACCATACAAATTCAGCTTTACCGCTACATCAGATGCTGATAATACTATTACGGCAAACATAGGAGGACATGTATACACATTTGATATCAAAGCAGGAGAGACAAAAGATTTCGCGGTTGAACTTCCTTCGGATGCACAGTATGTAAACCATAACATTTCGATAACACTTGGAATGCAGAAAACAACCTTGCTTGACAATGTAAGCCTTGTCGAGAATGCGCTCATCAAAAACGGATCCTTCAATGATGGAACAACAGGCTATACAATATATGTAGATTCATCAGCAAAAGCATCATATGTAGTTGACAGCCTTAAGGATAACAATGCACTGGCTGTAACAATAAAGGATACAGGCGATCAGGATTGGAAAGTACAGATTAAGCAGGAAAATATAAAACTTGAAAAGGGCAAGACCTACAAGCTTAAATTTAAAGCAAAATCAAGTCTCAACAGGAAGATCAGAGTTGTGATGCAGGGACAGGAAAACCGTGACTGGCATGTATACTCAAATGACAATATAGTAGATCTCACAAATGAGTACCAGACCTTTGAGGATACATTTACAATGAATGAGGATACAGACACAGCAGCATTTTTCAGTGCATGCCTTGGTAAAATCGGGGATGACCAGATAACAACACAGCATGAGGTAAGCATTGATGACATATCACTTGAGGAAGTAAAGGATGATACGAAAGATGACATCAAGGACAATCCAAAAGACGATCCGAAAGATGACATCAAGGACAATCCAAAAGATGATCCGAAAGAGGATATCAATACAGATATAAAAAATGAGCAGCCGAAGGTACCTGCGCCGGTAATTAAGACCTCTGATTCAGATAAGGCTAAAACAACACAGGCAGTAAAGGAATCAAAAACTGCAAAAGCAGCAAAAACAGGTGACAATTCACCGATTCTGGCTTATGTATTTGGTGCTATGGCTGGAGCACTTATTTTAGCGGTTTCATTCCTGAAAAAAAGAAAGAAAACTAATAACTAACCACGTACTTTAACTGCTCCGTATACCGTATCTCGGACAGTTTTAGTAAAATACATATTCCTTTCAAGGACCGGGCGCGTATGCGTCCGGTTTTTTTATATATTGTGAGATAAGTTTAGTTATGTCATGAATCTGATATTTTAAGAAATAATTTTGTATAATACACTGCTGCAAAAATGTATATTATATTACGAAAATGGCTCACTGCTAAATATACGTTGGAGGCAGTTGCAACCGCAGATCATATAATTAAGTAGAGAATGGAGCAAGGAATATGAAATACGGATATTTTGATGAATCAAAAAAAGAATATGTTATTACAAGACCTGACACACCGGCACCATGGGTAAACTATCTTGGATCACCGGAGTATGGAGCAATTGTTTCCAATAATGCAGGTGGATACAGCTTTGCAAAGTCAGGTGCAAACGGAAGGCTTTTGAGATATGTGTTTAATCAGTTCGATGAGCCTGGCAGATATATTTATATCAGAGACAACGAGAGCAAGGATTACTGGTCAGCTTCGTGGCAGCCTGTAGGAAAGGATTTGAATGAATACAAGAGTGAGTGTCATCATGGAACAGCATACACAAAGATGATGGCTGATTACAGCGGTATTCATTCAGAAGTAAGATATTATGTTCCACTGAACAAGACATACGAAGTGTGGAATTTGAGCGTGACGAATAATTCTGATAAGGCAAGAAGCCTTAATATTACAGGCTACGCTGAGTTTACAAACAACAGCAACTATGAGCAGGATCAGGTGAATCTGCAGTATTCACAGTATATTACAAAGACAGTATTTGTGGAGAACAGAGTGCGCCAGATGATCCATGCCAATCTTGACCGCATCGAGGATGGCAAGGAAATTGACAACAAGGATGTGGTAAACAGATTTATCGGACTAGCAGGAGCACCTGTTGACAGCTGGTGCGGTGACAGGGGAGAATTTCTCGGAGAATATCACAGATATGGCAATCCTGTCGGAGTAGAGAGCGGAAAGCTTAACAACCACGGCAACTACAACGAGAATAGCTGTGGAGCAATCACAACAGTATTGGAGCTGGCACCGGGCGAGACAAAGACAATAGCATTCTTAGTTGGAATGATAGATAATGAGACAGCAGGAAAGATTGTTGCTTCTTACACGGATACAAAAGCTGTCTGCGACAAAGAACTTGAGGAGCTTATCGCATACTGGCATGGACAGTTATCACATTTCCAGATTAATACACCAAGTGATGAGTTCAACACAATGATCAATACATGGAACGCATATAACTGTTTCATGACATTTATCTGGTCAAGGGCTGCATCATTTACATACTGTGGACTCAGAAACGGATACGGATACCGTGATACGGTCCAGGATATTCAGGGTGTTATACACCTTGCACCAGAGATGGCTGTTGAAAAGATCAGATTCATGCTCTCAGCACAGGTTGATAACGGTGGAGGACTTCCGCTTGTCAAGTTTACACACAATCCGGGACATGAGGATACTCCTGACGACGCTTCCTATGTACAGGAGACAGGACATCCGGCTTACAGAGCTGATGATGCATTATGGCTTTTCCCAACTGTATACAAATATGTATCAGAGACAGGAAATGTAGCATTTATAGATGAGGTCATTCCATTCGCCAACAAGGATGAGGGAACGGTTTACGAGCATTTAAAGAGAGCAATTGATTTTTCGATGAACCACCTCGGAAAACATGGAATGCCTGCAGGACTTTACGCAGACTGGAATGACTGCCTGAGGCTTGGTGCAGATGGAGAGTCAACCTTCGTAGCACTTCAGTTCTACTATGCAATGACTATATTAAAAGAGTTTGCAGCCTATAAGAAAGATGATGAATATATCACATATCTTGATGAGAGCCAGGAAAAACTCGGAAAGATCATTCAGGAGCTTTGCTGGAACGAGGACAGATTTATCCGTGGATTTACAGGGGATGGACAGGTTATCGGAAAGCGTGATGATCCTGAGGCAAATATGTGGCTCAACCCACAGAGCTGGGCTGTTATAAGTGGATTTGCAAGTGATGAGCAGGCTGATAAGGCTCTTGAAATGGTATATGAAAGACTCAATACCGAGTATGGCGCCATTCTTATGGATCCTCCATATCATGCACACGCATTCGACGGAGCACTCGCAGTGATATACAATGCGGGAACTAAAGAGAATGCAGGAATATTCTCACAGTCACAGGGCTGGATAATTCTTGCTGAGGCACTTAAAGGACATGGAGACAGAGCTTTTAAGTATTTTATTGAAAATGCTCCTGCCGCACAGAATGACAGAGCAGAGATAAGAAGACTTGAGCCGTACTGCTATGGACAGTTTACTGAAGGAAAAGCAAGTCCGAACTTTGGACGTTCACATGTACACTGGCTCACAGGAACTGCTTCAACAGTCATGGTTGGATGTGTAGAGGGAATACTTGGTATGCGTCCTGATTTCTATGGACTTCATATTGCTCCGTCTATTCCAAAGGCTTGGGATGGATTCGAGATAGAGAAGGATTTCAGGGGATGCCATCTTCATATAGTTGTAGAAAATCCTGATCATGTTGAGAGCGGATGTAAGAGCCTTCTTGTAAACGGACAGGCGGTTGAGGGAGACTATATTCCAAAAGAGCTTCTTAGCGAGCAGACAGAGATTGAGCTTACCATGTAAATTTTCCGTAGGTGGGATAATGGCAGCTATAGGATTGTATATGGTGTGTGAAAATTTGATTTGTAATTGTATAGAGGATTGATTGAAAATATGAAAAATATAGATTTTATAGACAAATACGGAACCTTCAGGATCAAAAATCCCGAAAACTACAGTGGGCTGTATCTGCCGCTTGCAGGGGAAAAAGGGCTTAAATCAAGCATTACACCAACTCTCGGCGGAGACAGTAAAACAAGCCAGAATACCTTTCTTCTGGAACCTGTTAGTATAGAAAATCTCCACAACAATAAAGGCACCAGAAATTTCTGGTGTCGGATTGTGGGAAAGGGCTTCTGGTCAGTATGCGGATCATCTGCACAGCAGGAGGCCGACAGATTTACAGGTAATCAGGATGAAAGTGAGCTTGAGGCAGGTTTAATGTGGCAGAAGCTGCACCGTGCTTCAAAGATATATGGGTTAGAGGCCGACACGACATCATTTGTTACACTTGATGGAAGCATGGAAGTCATGCTTGTGGAGATCACTAACAAGACAGATGAGGCTATGGAGATAGTCCCAATCGGGGCAATCCCAATCTATGGCAGAAGTGCTGACAATATCAGGGATCACAGACATGTGACATCACTTTTGCACAGAATAGAAACCACACAATACGGCATTGAGGTTACACCTGTCCTCTCATTTGATGAGCGTGGACACCGGAAAAATGATATAAGCTACTTCGTATATGGATCATCCGGAAACGGAGAAAGTCCTGAGAGTTTCTATCCTACCGTTGAGCAGTTTATAGGAGGGGGAGGCTCTTTCCTTATTCCTGAGGCAGTCAGAACTGAAAAAGCAGGTGCAAAGGCCGGAGAAAAATTTCAGGGAAAAGAAGCCGTCGGAGCAATAAAATTTGCAAACCGTATTATAAAACCGCTGGAGACGGTAAGCTATATCATGCTTGCAGGTCTTACGGAAAAAGAAAATGACGTAAATGCCATTACCGGACGGTACCGCAGTGTACTTGAAGTAAAAGAAGAACTAAACACCGTCAAGAAACACTGGATAGATAAGGTAAATATTGATTTTGAGACAGGAAATGCCAAGGAGGACAATTATCTTAAATGGATATGTTTTCAACCTATCTTACGAAGAATATACGGCTGTTCATTCCTTCCACATCATGATTATGGAAAAGGTGGAAGAGGCTGGAGAGATCTATGGCAGGACTGTCTTGCACTTTTACTTATGGAACCTTCGGATGTCCGCAGTATGATTGTAAACAATTATGGCGGTGTGAGAATTGATGGAACCAATGCGACTATTATAGGAAACGAGCCTGGCGAGTTTATAGCTGACAGAAATAACATCACACGTGTATGGATGGATCACGCATTCTGGCCATTTGTAACCACCAAGCTTTATATTGACCAGACCGGTGATATAGATGTACTTTTTGATCGTACGACGTACTTTAAGGATTACCAGTCCATGAGAGGCACAAGCCATGATAAAGCATGGAATACTACATATGGTAACAAACAAAGGACGGCAGGCGGTCAGATATATTTTGGAACAATTTTAGAGCATATTCTAATCCAAAATCTGTGCGCTTTCTATGATGTGGGGGAGCACAACGAGATGAAGCTGCACGGTGCAGACTGGAACGATGCGCTCGATATGGCATGGGACAAAGGCGAAAGTGTTGCATTTACATGTGCATATGCCGGAAATCTGCTTGATATAGTAAATTGTTTAAGAAATGTGGTAAAAATAAGCGGAATAAACAGGATTGAGGTGTTAGAGGAGCTTAAGCTGCTGCTTGCTGATGACGAAGTACTTTACAACTGCCCTGACAAAAAGCAGGAGCTTCTCATGAGCTATGCAAAGGCATGTGAGAACTGCACAAGCGGAGGCACTGCTCTTGTCCCAATAGCTGCGATTTGCGAAAACCTGGAGCATAAGGCTGAGTGGATGATGAAAAACATTCGCGAAAACGAATGGATATCAGATGGCACGGATGGAGGCTGGTTCAACGGATATTATGACAATAACGGCAGACCGGTGGAAAGATGTGAGAGTGGAGATGTACGCATGATGCTTACAGGACAGGTATTTGCCATCATGAGTGGAACCGCAAAAAAAGAACAGATCAAGGCAATCTGTAATAGCGCAGACAAATATCTGTTTGATCAAAAAGCCGGCGGCTACAGATTAAACACTGATTTTAAGGAAGAAAAGTTTGATCTTGGAAGAATGTTTGGATTTGCATATGGTGAAAAAGAAAATGGTGCTGTATTCTCACATATGGCTGTAATGTATGCCAATGCGCTCTATAAACAGGGCTTTATAAAAGAGGGTTACAAGGTATTAAAGACGCTTCTTGATACTGCGATGGACTTTGACAGAAGCAGGATGTATCCGGGAGTACCGGAGTATTTTGATAATGATGGAAGAGGTCTGTATTCATACCTTACAGGTGCCGCAAGCTGGTATATGCTTACTATGATAACATCTGTATACGGAGTCCATGGAGAGCTTGGAGATCTTGTTATTGAGCCTGTACTCATGCCACAGCAGTATAACGAAAAAGGTGATGCAAAAGTTTCGTTAGAATTTGCAGGTCATAGATTTAATATTTCAGTTCACAATCCTGATAAGCTCGAACCTGGGGATGCGCAGGTCAAAAGAGCACTCTGTGATGATGTAAAAGTGGAAAATGTTACAGGAAACAGCGTGCGTATTCCAAAGCATGCTATTGAAATGCTTTCTACAGACAAATGTCATACGGTTGAGATATACATAGAGTGATAGTTTATAAATTAATAGCGTTTGATATCGTATCATTGGGTATCAGCTAAATAAAAATTCCCACGCATGTTTGTGTGGGAATTTTTTGTGCGTAGTACAAGGCTTTTGGCATCAGGCTACCACATGGATTTGTAGTATCTGTCGCGATATTTCTTTGGGGTAAGTCCCATAAAACTCTCGAATATCTGTATAAAGTGGCTCTGTGATGAAAATGACAGGTAGTTGGCTATATCTATAATCGGCTTATCTGAGTATTTGAGCAGGTGAGTCGCTTTTTCTATTTTCTTTTCCCTTATATAATCACTTATCGAAACACCGAGATTCTGCTTGAATACCCTTGAAAGATAGCTCTCGGAAAGACCTGTGTATGCAGCCAGATCAGCTATTGTGATACGCTCTTTTATATGGCTGTATATATAGTCAACACACTGGGTAACAGGCTTTGAGAGGATAGACGATTTCTTCTGCAGCACCATCTTACCTGTGAAATCCTTTGCCATCTCGTGATGCAGGTCAGCAACCTGGCGTACGGTGGAGCAACTGTCCATCTTAAGTATATAGAAGTCACTCAGACGGTATGCCTGCTCGGGCTCGAGTCCTCCATCAATACAGTATCTTGTGATCATGGCGGTTGTGACAACAAAGTGATATTTGATATTCTGTAAAGCATTTCTGGACAATACACCTGTTCCTTCAAGGTGTATAAATGCATCTTCTTTGCAGTTTTTTATTACATATTCCATATCCCCGGTTTTGACTGCGTTATAAAAACTATATTCAATACTTGGAGCACGATGCAGTGTTTCGCTCTCGCTGTCAACAAATTCTGCGTCATACCATTCTTTTGAAAGTGCCATAAAGGTTCTCCTTTGCAACAAAATATTAGATTTATGTCATCTTTCTATTATTATGACATGAATCTGATATTTTTACAATTGATTTAATATAAACGAAAACGGTTAAGGAGTAATATTACAACTGTAAACGAGATATCAAAATAGTTTCTATGGAGGAAATGAAAAATGAAACAGAAAGTGATTAGCACAATGCTGTTACTGTCTATGGGGGCAACACTCCTTGCAGGATGTGGAACAACAGCAGGAAACGGAACAGAAGGCGGAGCAGGCGCTTCTAATGCAGAAGAGGGAAAGGTTATCAATATCTATTCATGGAACGACGAGTTCAGAACAAGAGTTGAGGCTGTTTACCCAGAGGTTAAAGACTGTCTCTTATACACATCTCCGAGCCCACGAGA
>ENA-OZEL01000571-OZEL01000571.1-human-gut-metagenome-genome-assembly--contig:-NODE-571-length-13904-cov-3.506390_pt1 | contig 13904 bp, 10 predicted proteins | sample MGYA00245064_ERZ653601 | MGnify/ENA primary metagenome ERZ653601 (study PRJEB26926, sample SAMN06165007) | human gut metagenome | biome: ENVO:00009003; feature: ENVO:2100002; material: ENVO:00002003... | reverse complement strand
AGATGTGTATAAGAGACAGTTTCCGGCCAGTGGACCACATACCGCTGTGCCAGCTGCATCTGTGGATTTTGCCCGTGATCGTTTGCAAATGTCCAGTGCTGCATCGCCCAGTCGGTAAAGCCCTGCAGCTTCAGCCGCTGCACTTTCTCGTAATGCAGCCTTGCACGTTCTTCTTTCTCTTGCTTTTCCCTTGTAGCCTGCCTGCACCGGCATTCAGCCGGATGGCGGTCACGCCCAAACAGTTTTTTGCCATTCGGAAAGAACGCTTCCTTGGGAGTTTTGCAGCTGCCGCAGTACAGCAGCCCATCTTCTGCAACATAGTCCTGCGGTTCCACAGAGATCGTCATAAGCCTGTCCATCGCTGTCTGGATCGTTTCCGTCATAAACTTTCCTCCTTGTTGTAGGTATAGTCCGGGATGCCTGCTCCCGGTTTCTGTTGTCTTTTCTTCCGTGCTGACCAGCTACGCAGGGTCGCCGCATGGTCTGCGTACTTCCTGCCTGTAGACTGCATATAGGCTGAAAGGTCTTCGATCAGAGTATCCAACTCTGCAATTTCCATTTCCAGTTCCGAATAATCTTCCAGAAAAACATTCCGATATCGCCCATACGCTTCTTTAGTTCTATTCAGTTGGTTCAATCTTAGGTTGTTCTTATTTATTTGGTTAGGTGTGCAGTTTTGCGCAACCGTATTGCTCACTTTTGAGCAATCAGGCTGCTCATTTTTGACCATTCCGATTGAGCATTTCTGCGCAGTCCGGGGAACGCCGAGAAATATCTGGTTTGGCTTGGAAAAGCCATTGGACCGCCGTTCGATCAGCCGTGCGGCTTCCAGTTCCCGCAGGGCACGGGTGACACTGGAAATGCTGCTCTGAAGATCTTCCGCTAGCCCTGCCAACGGATAGAGCACATATGCCCGGCCCTGCACATCCACCCAGCCGTTCTTCTGCGAAAGGGTCATGCGGTCCAGCAGCAAAACATACGTCAATCGTGCCGTATGGGAAAGGCTCATCTGCAGCAGAAATTTCGGATAAGGAAAATACGTGGGCAATGGGGTTTGTGCTTTGATGTACTCTTTACTCAAACTTCCTCCTAATCGTTTTCAAAAGTCCCTGCCGAATGGGAAAGTCCTGCACGGGCTTACGCATCCGGCAGGGTTCCGGGGTGCGGGGTGGAAGACCCTGCTGATTACAGGCTCATATCGTAGCTACGCTTCTTACGTTTCGGTTGACGTACGCGCTGTTCCTGTCGAACCTGCTCCTGCCTTGCCTTTTCGCGGACTTTTGCCGCCCACTCGCGTTTCTATGCAAGGTCGGATTTCATTTCATCGGTTTTTCGGAAGATGCTGTACACGTTATCCGATGCAATTTCCAGACGCCGGGATTCTTCTCTCAGGGGAGCGTATGCCTTTTTCCTCTCCGCGATTTCTTTGGTCAGTTCTTCTTTCCGTTTTTTCAAGGATTTCAGCGATGGCAGCTTTCCATCGTTTTCTTCCCAGAAATATTTCACGGATTCTGCATAGGCGTCCAATTCCTTGGAATGCTCTGCACGGAATTTTTTCTTAAAAAATGCCTTCGCAAATTGCTGCTGGACCTCTTTTGTAGAAAGGTACTGTCCCGCATAATGAATCTGCTCATTGGTTTTGTACAGTTCATCCTCTGTCTGTGACAGCCGATCATACGCAGCCTGCGCATTGGCCTGTGCTGTCTTACACAGATCGTTCAATTCCGTCAGGTCGTTGATGTTGTTTTCCTGTACCCATACCAGCGTTTCGGCCATCTTCTGCAAATTGCTGATTTTGACCTTTAGCGCATAGGCCAGATTTTCCTGTGCCTTGACATTCTCCTGCAGGTCCACAACAAGCCGCAGCCTGGTTCTGGTCGTAAAGATCAGTATGGGATCTTCCTTGTACCGCAGATTCTTCTCGGCGTTCTGAACAAAGAATCCTTCCAGACATTCTCTTTTGCTGCTTTCTCCCAGAGAACGCTCCGATATGAACTTGTTCCGTTCCGGCGGCAGATAGCTATAACGACCACGTTGTGTTTTGACAAAAATATTATATTCATTCTGCAGGATGCTTTGAAAATCTTCATACGAGATTGCTTTCTCACGAGCAGCGGCAACAGCATCCCGGATAAGTTGTTTCTGTGTTTGAAATTTTGTCGGGTTGGGCGTAAACCCTTCCTTTTCGATTTCCTGTTTTTTCTCATCCAGCCACCGCTGTGCCCAATACTCTGCTTCGGTCACACCCGTTCTGGATGGTGACAGCAAATCGACTTGATGCAGAAATTCACGGTTGCACAAATCCATGAGGGATTTCTGCAAGTGCTTTAGATACTCGTTCGTCACGTGGTGCTTGTACCCTGCCTTGCAGTCAATGGATTGCTCCATAAAGGGCTGCTTAGGTACATCCAGCTTTCGCAAACTGTTGATTACGATATGCACATGAATGTTGCCGCTGCCATTATGACCGTCCATGTGCGTACAGACCAAAGCCTGATGCCCCGGAAAATTAGCTTTTGCATATTCCAGTCCAAGCTCCTGCGCCCGTTTCCCCGTCAAGCAATTTTCTGTGCTGTCCCGTGGATCAAAGCTGATGATGTAATGGTGCGATTTAATTTCATCCTTGTTTTTGTTCTTCTGATATTCGCGGTTCAGTTGCTGGCAGGCCGCATCGAAGGAATAGGGTTCACAGTTCAGGCCGTCCAGATAAAACTCATCCCGCATGATGCGATTTCCGTTCTGGTCAAGGATCGGAGTTTTCCGAAGCTCGTCATGCTTGAAAATCAGATACTCCAGTGCAGCACCATAGCTGGAACTCTTACTTGCGATGTGCTTTAAGATTGCCATAGTTCTTTCCTGCCATTTCTGCGACCTGCTCCCGCATTTCAAAAATGCAGGAAATCGCATGGTTGATGTTTTCGAGCATAGCGCGCGACTGGATACCGCCGCTGTTGAAGAACGCCGCGATCTGGTTCAGGTTGTTCCCGATGGCGGAAAACTCCCGTGTGATGGCTTCGATCTCGTCCGGGTGGACATAGAACACATACGAGGTATTCACGCGACCTTTCATCAGCATCTGCGCTGCAAATTCAGAGAGCGTCATTCCGGCATCTTCGGCCTGCTGGTGTAAAAGTTCATGTACTACTTCGGTAACTCGCGCGGAGATTACTTTTGTCTTTACGATAGATTTCACTTTTTTCTTCGTTCTTGGCATGGGGTCTCCTTTCCAAAATCAAGAATTTGATTTTCCCGGCAGTGCATCTGCACTCCGGCTGTGACCTGCTGCGGCAGGCCACCAACAGGCAAAATCATGTGATTTTGCACGATGTGAGGGTATGGGGAGCGCAATCCCCATCAAGATGCCGCCATGGAGAAATCGTCCGCAGGAGCGGTTTCGTATACAAAGGCGAATCTTGCTCTTAACTACCGTCCACTCTGTCCCAGCCCGTTCCTGCCCGATTTTCTCCGGCGTATTTTCCGGTAAGACGCGCAGAATGCACATTCAGTACCAGAGGTATCCTGCTGGGGTGGCTCATGCGATTTTCAAGGTGCGATGTGACTTTGTAAGGAATCGGGGAATTTCATCAGTGATACCGTAGTGAATTGGCTTACTTTTGAAAACACTTCCTATACCCTATACAAACTTTAAGGGGTGTTTTTAAACCGGGTCTTTTGAAAGTTCAAAGAAAATTCATTTTTCCAACGTTCCCCTCTACCTATAACAATCTAAAATGGGTGTTTGGCAACCAGATTTTCAAATTTTGTTGAACTGCCTAATTTTAGAATATAGATTTTGTTCATTATCCACTTATAGAACTAGCGGAAAGCCATTTCACAAAAGATTTTGAAAACCCCTACACTAATAGGAATCCGCAGGGCTGTTTTGGAATACAGTTTTGAAAATTTTTCAATTTAAGAAAAAAGAAAAACGGCAAAGCGAACCAAAATCCACTTTACCGTTTTGTGTCGATAACGCGATACGCATAAATTACTGTCTTGGGCTTTTCCAATAATTTTCCTTATGAGAAGATTGGAAAAAACAAGTTTATCCGCATCCACTGGATGCAGACTTGTCTTATTGCTCATCCTTTATTGAAAAGCCAACTTCTTTCAGCTTTCAGATAACTTCTTCGCAGTTCTTTTTTCCAAGGTTACGCACACGCATAAGATCTTGGTATGATTTTGAAGCAAGATCATCAGTTGTACGGATACCTGCGCGTTTCAAACAATTAGAACTCGCTCTCCGGGAAAGTGCATCTTTTCTTAAGGTTTTGGGATGTATTTGGGGCTGGGCAGCTTAACAGACATTTTATCCCTGACGGCGTAAAACGTGATACAGGCCAGTAATGAAATACTTGTAGCCACTCCGATACAACTTCATCTAAAGAACGACCAGCTCTGTGTTAGAGTTTCTCCTACAAAAGTTTGTGATCCGTTAAAGCTCCGCTTCTGTGCGCTAGTTCGGATGATGGGCCGGTACAATCTATTGGCAAGAGAATGAATGTCGTTGCGGTTTATATTATACTTGATTGCTGCCCGGTTCACGCCGCCCTTCTCTATGTAGTTCAAAAGTGATTGACGGAACTGCATGGTTTGTGTTACGGTATTCATGGCGAATGCGCCGCCCTTTCTGTGCTGTTTTTGTGTAGCAACTTAACTGTACAACAGGTCGACGTGTTCATCTTTCTTTTTATTCAACTTTGTAACACATCTATTGTAATTCTACAAAGACATACGCTCTGTCTTTAGAAATACCATTGACTTTTTTTGCCATTCATGATAGTATTTTTGCAGATAAAGACATTTTCATGTACGATTATGTTAATTCATTAGGAAGGAGATAAAAGCATGGAATACGTTAAGCCCGCTGTTATTAATCCCGCGACCGTAAATTCGGCAAAGTGCGGCGATGGCCCGTGTGGCAGACCCTGCAGTGTGAACAGAGCCTAAAATAAAGCCATAAAGTCTATCAGAGGGTGCAGAGCAATCGTGCTGTGCCCTCTTTTTATATCTATGAAACGCCTTGAGATTTCCATCTGAATTCAGAGCCACGGAGGTAGACAGTATGTACTACAAAATCAGGAATGATGTGTTGTTCCGAAAATATCAGGGACATGGCTATATAACAGACAATTCAGAATACGGCTATCGTATGCTCAATGATGCCCGTATACATCCGGGTGAAAAATATGTCTCTGCCAGTGGAGCTGTCATGTTGAGTATGCTGAGCAAATCTCCTCGCGCCATTGATGATATTGTTGGAGATTTGTCGCAAATCTTCACTGGTGTCGAGTATGAAACGTTGAAACAAGATACCATAGAGTTTTTCGACTGGTTTGTAGATGAGGGATTTCTTAGTTGTGGTAAAACGGTCGACACTTGCACAGATCGATTTGTTGCAGATATCCTGAGACCGGACAATCGCAATCCGGCTCAAGATGGTATGGCAAGAAGTGACTGCACTGGTGGAGAAATCAGTCCAAATGATTTTCTTAGAAGCATCCATATCGAGATTGCTGATGCATGCAATGAGCGTTGCGTACATTGCTATATTCCAAATGAACGCAAAAACAACGCGATTGATCCCGCCTTGTTTTATCGACTCATCGAGGAAGGGCGGAAGATGAACATCATCCATGTTACGCTGTCCGGAGGAGAACCTCTTCTTCACAAAGATATTTTAGGCTTTTTGAAAAGATGTAGAGAACTGGATTTGTCTGTAAACGTTCTGTCGAATCTGACTTTGTTGACGGATGATATCCTATCGGAAATGAAGAAAAATCCTCTTCTCTCTGTACAAGTTTCCCTTTATTCTATGGATGCCACAGTGCACGATTCTATCACAAAGTTAAGCGGAAGCTTTGAAAAAACAAAAGCGGGAGTCCTTCGGTTGTGTGATGAAAATATCCCGGTACAGATATCGTGTCCTATCATAAAACAAAATAAAGACACCTATGTTGATGTCCTTCACTGGGGATGGGACCATAATATTGCTGTTGCAACAGAGCCGGTAATCTTTGCCGCTTACGATCATTCCGGCTGCAACCTTGCAAACCGCTTGTCCATCGAAGAAGTAGACGATGTCTTAACTGTACAAATGCAGGAGGGGTATGCTGAATCGCTCCACAAGATCGCCATGGACAGAGAAAGTCTGACCGGAAATGATCCAATATGCTCTGTTTGCCGATATAGCTTCTGCGTTACAGCAAGTGGGACTGTATTTCCCTGCGCTGGCTGGCAGAACAATGTTATTGGAGACCTGAATCATCAAACCGTTCAGGAAATATGGGAAACCTCAGCAAAAATAAAGGAACTAAGACAAGTAAAACGGTCGCGGTTCTTACAGTGTGTTGACTGTAAGGACAGAGGCTACTGCACAGTCTGCATGATGTGGAATTCAAACGAGAATCCTGATGGAGCTCCGTTCAGAATCAACCAGTACCGTTGCAATGTTGCAGCTATGACCCACCGTAAAGTCGACAAAGCTTTACAGAGAATATCTTCTGCGAAAATAACATCCCGCTGACTTTGATACATATCTCTAAAGATTTTATATGGGAGTCGTGCCAATTATGGAAAAGATTATAATTAAGGATGCCTTTGAAAACAATTTAAAGCACCTAGATTTAAAAATTCCTTTGGACAAATTCACCTGCGTAACTGGTTGCTCCGGATGCGGTAAATCCTCCTTGGTATTTGATACGATCTACGCAGAGAGTCAGAGAGCCTTTCTTGAGGGGATGACCGGTAATATTTATGGTCAGAAACTGATGAATAAGCCGAAGGTAGGTTCTATCGAAAATCTTCGCCCAGCTCTGAATATTTCTCAAAACTACTACAACGTAAATCCCCGTTCCACTATCGGCACCACTACAGAAATCTCCTATTATCTCAGATCATTATTTTCCATTGTTAATAGCAGCCAAACATCCAGCGTTTCAGAAAAATTGTTCTCGTCCAATAACCCAAAATCTTTTTGTCCTCATTGCTTTGGCCTCGGCGTTGAAACTGTCGTGTCCGAATCTCTCCTGATTCCAGACCGTGATATCACATTGAGAGACGGTGCAATTTTATATTTTAAAGGTTCACCGGAAAGCAAGGAACAAAAGTATCTGGAAGCCCTATGCGAACATTATGGAATCGACATTGACAAAAAAGTCTCCCAACTCAGCGATTACGAGCTTCGCCAGTTGCTTTATGCTGATGACCAAATCCGATGCAAATTGGCCTATAAAGAGGGCAAACGAAAAAAGCAGCACTATGTAACACTTCGCGGAGCTATACCTGCTATATTGGAACGAATATCCGACAGTGATCCATCCGCCCCCTCAACTGTCTATGCAAAATATCTGGAGGAGATTCCTTGTCATGTATGTGGTGGGACCAAGCTACGCAAAGAAGTTCTGGAATACAAAATTGGCGGACTGAACTACGCTGACATCGAAAGCATGGAACTGACTGCTTTGTTTTCTTGGATACAGCAGTTTAGTGACAAGCGAATTTCTCCGTCCAAAAAAGAGTTTGTTGAGCAACTTGTAAACAGCATTCTTTGCAAATTGAACGCATTGATGCAACTTGACGTGGGCTATCTGTGCCTTAACAGACCCATTCCTACCCTTTCAGGCGGTGAAAGGCAACGAGTTCGGATTGCCACTCAGCTTACATGTTCCCTGAAGGGATTAATCTATATTTTGGATGAACCGTGTAAAGGGCTGCATTATAGAGATATAACCAAGGTTGTAACCGCTACTCGGAATTTAGTCTGCCGTGGAAACACCGTTATCGCAATAGAGCACAACAAACAGTACATCTCATCTGCCGACTGTATCATAGAGCTCGGGCCGGTTGGTGGACCCGATGGAGGATACTTAATCCGCCAGTCAGGCACCACCCCTACCACTGGTCATTCTCTTGCTTTTAAGCAACCGTTAAATGCGAAAGACTATTTTGAAGTTCGTAACATCAATTTCAGAAATATTCGCAGACAGAATGCTCGTTTTCCTATTGGCGGAATCACCTGTATAACCGGTGTTTCTGGTTCTGGAAAATCGACCTTAGCATCGGTCATTGCAAGATGTTTTTCCAGAAAATCCGATAATGTTCATGGCACTGTTTATGGCGGAAAGAATATCCGGCGGGTCATACAGGTTAATCAGGCTCCCATAGGAAAAACACAAAGATCGACGATTGTTTCTTATCTGGAAATCTTTGATGAGATTCGTGCATTGTTTTCAAAGACAGACGCTGCAAAACAGATGAAGCTTAGTGCCTCGTCATTTAGCATGAACGTTAAAGGTGGGCGTTGTGAATGCTGCCAAGGCACAGGCCTCCAGAAAATCGAACTCAACTATCTTCCCAACTCCTATATCACCTGCCCTGAATGCGGAGGAAAGCGATTCAACGATCAAGTGTTATCTGTGAAATACTGCGGAAAAACAATCCTGGATATTCTGGAAACACCAATCATTGATATTGTGAATGTGTTTAAAGAATCCAAAAAAGTCTACCAAACTTTGAGCAGCATGATCGAATTGGGTCTAGGATATTTAAAAATAGGTCAGATGTCCATGAATTTATCCGGAGGAGAGGCTCAGCGCGTAAAGCTGGCAAAAGCCTTGAGCTCTTCGTCCTATGGCAAAAATTTGTATATTCTTGATGAACCGACGTCTGGCTTGAATGATGTAGATATCGACAAATTCATTCAAGTTCTGTTTTCTTTGCAAAAGAACGGTGAGACAGCCATAATAATCGAGCATAATGTTGAATTCATTAAAACGGTTGCAGATCATATCATTGACTTTGGTATATCCGGCGGTGAATCCGGTGGAAAAATCGTCGCGCAAGGATTTCCGGAAGCAGTATTTGCCAACAAAGTCTCTTCGCTATACCGTCTGGATAAACTGACATATTAATGCACCTGTCAATTATGGGAGGAGAGCTTCAATGACTGCTGAAGGAAAGATTAAGCAATGCTCAATCGTGCTTACACGCGACTGTAATTTGCGTTGCACTTTTTGCTATGTAAAAAGTGCTGGATATGTAGCAGATAATCGAATCGAATACGATGATCTTAAAAGTATCGTTAATTTTTGCTGTGAAGCAAAAGTCAAGTATATATTCTTTACCGGAGGAGAACCGCTTACATACCCACATCTTCCGGAAATTTTGCAGTATATCAAAACAAGACGTCATCCCATAACAACTGCAGTTGCAACAAATGGTGTCTTGCTTAGCAACATGGAATTATGCCGGATGCTGATCGATAGTGGCCTCGGATATGTTGATGTATCTATGAAAGGAAGAAATCGGAAGGAATGGTGTGAAATGACGGGATATGATGGCACTGAGAAACAGCATCAGGCAATTCGTAATCTGGCTTCGTTGCCAATAGAGTTTACTTGTTCCATGGTGATAACCCCCGAGAATGTTCACTCCTTTTGCGAAGCTGTCCAAATCGCTCATGATAATGGTGCAAAGCAGTTCTCGTTCACATTCATCATCGACAACAATAATGCCGGGGACAAAGATCTGATTTACCTGCAAAAGCACGACCCCATAAAATTAGTCCGTGATTTCATTTCTCAAATTGATAAATTGAGCGATATTACAGATGAATGGTGGATCGAATACAGCTTTCCACTATGTGTATATACGGAAGAGCAGCTAAAGCTTCTAAAAGGCAGGCTTGCTACACCCTGCCAGATTCATCTGAAAAACGCCGTAACATTCAATACGAAGATGGAATTGCTTCCATGTGATATGTATCTCTACCAGCCGTTGGGAAAATTCGGCAGGGACTTTTCGTCCTACCAAGATTTCCAGTCATTGACCGAAAATGCTATCTACCGTAAAACGATGGACGAAATCCGCAAGTTACCATCTGACGAGTGCACCACCTGCGAGCACTTTGATGTATGCCGTGGCGGATGCCCTGTTCTTTGGAAGAATTATTCGTTTGACTCATTGAAGAAATTTAAAAACCAAAAGTTTTTTCTATAAGTTTTGTCATAAATAACGTGTAAATTTGAGTTTTTGGAGGATGAATTTCGGGATTTCGCGAGCCATGTTTTTGTCAAGCAATTTCATCTGTGTTCCGTAGTTGGAACAATTTCTCTGGTCAGATGGAATACCGAAATCAACATCTTCAGTCTGGATGTCTTTGCACAGTTTCTATTTCTCCAGTGCGTTCAGAACATAGTAGGCGGACACATTCAATCATCAATAATTTCTCGCTTGTAGTGGATGCCCGCCCAAGATACAAAAAGCACCCCTGCCCATCGTGCTGTGCTGTCGCACAACATCGAATGGACAGGGGTGCTTGTGTTTATTGTAGGCTGCTTTCCGTTTTACTAATGCAAATTATCAAATTTGGTGGTAAGTTGGTGGTAAATCCACGTTGTTCCAGTATCGAACGCCACAATTTCAAACGAAACAAAGCCATTTTTTGCGTTTTACTGCTCAATCGGCTTCATCGTGGGGAACAGCAGCACATCGCGGATGGAGGCGCTGTCGGTGAGCAGCATCACCAGACGGTCCACGCCGAAGCCCAGACCGCCCGTGGGGGGCAGACCGTACTCCAGTGCGTTCACGTAGTCGTAGTCCACCTGTGCCTTGCAGTCGGGCTCGATGGCCTTGCGCTCGGCGACCTGACGCTCAAAGCGGCCCTTCTGGTCGATGGGGTCGTTCAGCTCGCTGAAGGCGTTGCCGTACTCGGTGCAGTCGATGAAGTACTCAAAGCGCTCGGTAAAGGCGGGATCATCCGGCTTGCGCTTGGCCAGCGGGCTGATCTCGACAGGGTAATCATAGATGAAGGTGGGCTGGATCAGCTTGTCCTCAACAAAGGCATCAAAGAACTCGGCCAGAATGGCACCCTTGGTGGGAACCTCGGGCAGCTCCACATGATGCTCCTTGGCAGAGGCAATGGCATCCTCGTCGGACTTCCAATCGTTGAAGTCCACACCGGAATACTTCTTGACAGCCTCCACCATGGTCAGGCGCTCCCAGTGGCCCATATCGATCTGCTTGCCCTGATAGGGAATGACCATGCTGCCGCAGATCTTGAGGGCCAGGCGCTTGTACAGCTCCTCCACCAGATCCATCATGCCGTGGAAATCGGTAAAGGCCTGATACAGCTCGATGGTGGTGAACTCCGGGTTGTGCTTGGGGTCCATGCCCTCGTTGCGGAAGATGCGGCCCACCTCGTACACGCGATCCATGCCGCCCACGATCAGGCGCTTGAGGTACAGCTCGGTCTCGATGCGCAGCACCATGTCCATGTTCAGGGTGTTGTGATGGGTGTAGAAGGGGCGTGCGGATGCGCCAATCTCGAAGGGGGTCAGGATGGGGGTGTCCACCTCCAAAAAGCCCTTCTCGTCCAGATAGGCGCGGATCTCCTTCAGGATCTGGCTGCGCTTCACGAAGGTGTCCTTCACCTCGGGGTTTGCAATCAGGTCCACGTAGCGCTGACGGTAACGCATCTCGGTGTCGGTCAGGCCGTGGAACTTCTCGGGCAGGGGGCGCAGGCTCTTGGCCAGCAGGGTCAGCTCGGTGGCGCGCACGCTCAGTTCGCCGGTCTTGGTGCGGAACACCTCGCCCTTCACGCCGATGATATCGCCCACGTCCAGCTTCTTGAAGGCGGCGTAAGGCTCTTCGCCCAGCTCATCGCGGCGGACGTACAGCTGAATGTCGCCCTTATCGTCCCGCAGGTGGGCAAAGCTTGCCTTGCCCATCACGCGCTTGGACATCATACGGCCAGCCAGCGCGACCTGCTTGCCGCTGTCGGTCTCGTTGGGCAGATCCTTGAACTCTTCCTTCAGGTCGGCAGAGTATGCGTCCTGCGGGAACTTGGTCAGGGTGAAGGGGTCGTTTCCGGCAGCCTGCAGGTCGGCCAGCTTCTGGCGGCGCACCTGCACCTGCTCGCTCTCAGACAGGCCCTGAGCGGGGTTTCTCTTTTGCTCTTCCATGGTTTCCTCCCGTTCAGGCTCAGTTTGCGGCGTGGGTAATGGCCAGCACTTCGTACTCGACGGTCTGGCCGGAGGGCAGCAGGACTTCAGCCTTCTCGCCCACGGCCTTGCCCAGCAGAGCGTGGCCCACGGGGCTCTCGTCGCTGATCTTGCCGTTGATGGGGTCAGCCTCGGTGCGGCCAACGATATCGTACTCCTCGGCCTCATCATCGCCGATCATCTTGATGGAAACATGGGTGCCAACAGCAACGCTGTCCACGCTCAGCTCGCTCTCGTCGATGATCACAGCGTTCTTGACCATCTGCTCCAGCTCGGTGATGCGGTTCTCCACCAGACCCTGGGTGTTCTTGGCCTCGTCGTACTCGCTGTTTTCCGACAGGTCGCCGTGGCTGCGGGCTTCCTTGATCTCTTCGGCCAGCTCCTTGCGGCGCACCGTTTTGAGGTATTCCAGTTCCTCCTGCATTGCCTTCAGACCGGCAGCGGACATCTTGATCTCTTGTGCCATTTGAGAATCTCTCCTTGTCTCTATTTGTGCTGTGCAGCCGCAAAGCCGCACAAGAATGCCATTTTGACTACATTATTATAATAGCAGGCGGCTGCTTTGTCAACAAAAAAGGCGGCGGTAGGGCAGAAAAATGTGTCGGCTGGAGCAAATAACGGAACAGCCCGCTCTTCAAAAAAGGAGAACGGGCTGTTTTGATTCCATTGGGTGTTACTTGGTAGACGGTTTCATCTGCTGTGCCTTTTTCCACGCGCGAATGGCTTTTACGGTGGAGACCGGCACATGGGGGTCGAATTTGTCCGGATGCTCACTGCTGCGCAGCGTCATCAGCTCGTTTTCAATTGCCCACTGTGCAGCCTGCTGCGCATCGGTGTCGTCGGTGTCGATATCGGTATAAGCGGCTTCGGCAGCAGGAGCAGGCTGTCCGGCATCCTTCCAGAGCACTTCGGCCAGTTCGATGCGAGTTTCCGGGATGGCGGTACCCTTGGGCAGATGATGGATCAGCCACAGCTCGGTGCCCAGCTGATGCAGCCCGCCCACCAGCAGTGCACCGCCAATGATCGTTACCGCAGTGCTGATGGCAGGGTCAACAGGGGCGTCGTCGATCGTGGGGGCGCTGGGAATATCCATTGTTGAAGCTGTGACTGCTACGCGATTCTTAGGCATAGTAAAGGTGAAGCTTTCTTTATTTTTGTAGTATTCTGAATTGCTTAAACCATCAATCTCCCAACTACCAAAAGAGAGACCACTGTCAGCGAAAGACTGCTGATCAAAAGTGATTTCAACTGTAGCACCGACGGGCACAATAGCTGTATCGCCAACTACAGGATCGCCATCTACTGTGAAAATGCCGCCGCTGACGACCAAAGGCTGTACCCAGTAATTCACGGTGAAGCCGTCCGCTTGAATTTTTTCCAAAACTGTGTTATCTACGCTGCCGCTTTTTAGTAGAGCGTTCCAAGAGTATTTGGTACCGTCATAATTGATAGTGTTGAACTTTGCGCAATCAATAAAAGCATCTTTTTTGATTTCAGTAACATCATCCGAGATGTTTAATGTGGTGAGTTTTCCGCATTTATAAAAAGCATTTTCGCCGATGGAAGTGAATCCATTGGGAAGGGTAAAAGACTCCAGACTTTCACAGTTGGCAAAGGTTGCATCAGGAAGCGCGCTTAGCTGCGAATTCTTTTCAAAGGTAACTTTTTTTAGTCCGATACAGCGGTTGAACACATGTGAACTCATAGTAGTTACACTGCTTGGAATGGTGATTTCTGTTAAACTATAACAGTTCTGAAAAGCTTGATACCCGATTTTAGTAAGCCCATCGGGAAGATTGATGTCTTCGAGTTTGAGGCAAGAAAAGAAAGCGAAATCACCGATTTCCTTCAAACCTGTCTCTTATACACATCTCCGAGCCCACGAGACCGGAGCCTATCTCG
>ENA-OZEL01000567-OZEL01000567.1-human-gut-metagenome-genome-assembly--contig:-NODE-567-length-13945-cov-7.012095_pt1 | contig 13945 bp, 9 predicted proteins | sample MGYA00245064_ERZ653601 | MGnify/ENA primary metagenome ERZ653601 (study PRJEB26926, sample SAMN06165007) | human gut metagenome | biome: ENVO:00009003; feature: ENVO:2100002; material: ENVO:00002003... | reverse complement strand
TGGGCTCGGAGATGTGTATAAGAGACAGTCGTACAACCGGTCTTCTATAGTATGAAAATAGGCCAGGTCCGAATTGTTGTTTACCAGCATCAGCTGACAGATATTCGGATACAAATCTTTCAGATGACGGCTGATGACCAAAGGAGTTTGTTTGTCCAGACCGGCCATCAGGATGATCAGGTCGATATGCCTTTCGGACAAAATCTTCAGGGCTTCTGCTTCGCTGGCGACAGAAGTAAAACGGGGGGCGGTATACAGGTTGACCTGTAAATATTCCCCCACGATTTTATCGGTGAATTGCCCTTCCCGTTCGATGGTATAAGCATCATAATAATTGGCGATCAAAAGAATTTCTTTGATTTTGAAGGGCATTAATTCCTGGAAAATGTCCCGGTCGCTCTTTTTACGTTTGTAGATTTTGTGTAGTTCGATTGACATAAACAGATCATTCAATGGTAATAGACTAGCTATCCTGTTGTACAGAATGATGTAAAATTACAAAAGTTTGGTGACTTGACAATGGTTAAATATACATATTGATCATTGCTTCGTATAGTTCTTGTTTACCGCTGGTTTGTTTGGGTTCTCCGTGAGCGATCGCATATTCCCGCAGATCTTCCAGCGAAAGTTTACCTTCTTCGAATGGCCGGCGAGAGTGGCATGGTTGACTTCGATATTTACTTTAAAATCTTTATCGAGGCCGTGTGCTTTAAGAAAACCGATTACCGTTTCTGTATCTGCGTCGTATTGGTGTTTCATCGGTTTGGGTTCGATCAGGAATGTTCCCTTAAAACCTTGGCTACGGGCATAATCCCGCGCTTTGGCCAATAGGAGGGCGAGGTGGTTCTTTTCACGCTTCTGATCGGTATTCAGTAGGGACATATAACCTTCACGGCCTCCCCAGAAAACATAGTTTTCACCTCCGAGGGCGATAGTGGCATCCAATGCGTTTTTTATTTGGACAGCAGCCTGTGCCACGACATCGAAATCGGGATTGGTAGCTGCTCCGTTCATATAACGGGCATGTCCGAAGACATTCGCTGTTCCCCACAATAGTTTGCTCCCTGTTTCAGCCTGTTTCTTGCGGGCATAGGCAACTATTTCTTCGTAGGCTTCGATAGAAGCGAGCAGTTTCCCCTGGTAGTCGGAAATGATCCGGGAAGAGAGTTTTATGAAAGGAAAATCCTTTTTTCCCAGGTACCTCTGCATGGAACGCAGGCTGGAGGCGTATGCCCGGGCTGTTCCCTCATGACCGCATTCACGAAGCTCTCGGATTTTCCGTGAAAAATAGAAATAAAAACCGGCTTCGCGGGTTAACACGCCGTAAGTCCTGAATACGTCCTCTATTTCGTATTCCCGGGATTTCTTCTCTATCATTGAAATACACTTTAACAGTACCCTTGAGATACTTTCGCACCTGTTGTTGATCCTCCGAATCGACTCCGGGGTGTTTTCCCCGCCGTCGATAACCCTCCCTTTTACGGGATCAAACAGGGTATCCGGGATGCTGAATCCTGTATAAACAACCTTTTTCCTTCGCTTGTGAAGAACCTGCACGACTAACGGGAATTTGCCGGACCGGTTGCTCCTTCCTTTTACCAATACTGTTTTAACTGTTGCCATAAGTTTTTTATTAGTTAGACATTTGACGCTTCCTTGTTTCCTGGAAAGGAAGCATAAACTTATATGCATCAAATCGGAAAAAGACCAAAAAAGTTCAGTAACCAAGCGGGAAAATTGCACGAAAGACGGGAAGTCGGTTCCAGACCCGTCGGTAAGGGAACGGTACGTCTTGTATGTATAGGATTTTTTTCAACTTGCCAAACATGAAAAATGGAACAGGGTGAGATGGTAAAGCATGTCCCAATACATCCCCAAGTAAACCACGGGGATTAAGCATAGCAGATGGGATTTTTCGCTGCACAAGACAAAAAAGGCGGCCCCACCTGCCGCCTGTAGATTGATAAAGAGAGAATTCCATCCTACGCAAGATTATCAAAGCCATATGGATCCAGCTTCCACATCCCCCGCCTGGTAGGTATAGGAGATGAACTCCTCAAGCGCCTCCTTCCATGTAAGACTGAAGGTTTTCATGATGGAGTGTAGCGTGCGGTTGCTGTCTTCATCCAGGCTATCCTCCCCGATCAGGTTCACATCTGCCTCCGGGTCCACATCAACAAACTCCTCGCGGCTCCAAAACACCACTACCGGGATGCTCAGGTTAATATCCCATGTTCCACGCTGGATCAATACCCCGGAGGGCTTGTAGAACGGGTCAAAGCCGTTTGTCTGCGGGTTCTTTTTAGAATTGTAGCCGTGATACAGGCGGAGTTTCAGGTCAAACTCCTTGCGGTCCTTCAGGAACCGGATAACTCCTTTTAATCCTACCGGGTTAGTGCCTCCCGTAATTTCCGCCTCGTTGTCATGTTTGGTCTTGTCCCAGGGCGTGGTATCCACATAGAGATAATCCACCAGTGCCTCCGGATCATTGTCGTCAGCTTCCGGTTTCCCGTCAAAGGTAGGTCTCACGTTCTCCGGGGTGAAGAAATGCTGGTGGATATTCTCCTGCCCGTTCTCCACGAACTGGCCGTTCATTAACTCTCCTTTGGAATTGTAGTAATAGATAAACATCAGGTAAACCGGGGCCGGGGTAAAGTTGTTTCCATTTTTATATTCGCCGTTTTTCTGAACGTAAAACTTGCCCTGGCTTCCTTCAGCAAGGGTCCATCCACTGCCGGTCTTCAGTTCATAAGTGATCTCCTGGACACGTTTCATATACCTGGCCGGGGATTCCGGATTTTGGTGGGGACCTCCGGCCTTCTGTATCTCGTTCCAGTCAGCGTGCAGGTGGCATTCAACGAGGCGGACGGTCATTTTTGCCGGGTCCTCATGCAGTTTGTTCTTCGTCTCGTCTTCTGGTATTACAGGATCCTTGCTGCAAGAGTTCAGCGACAGGACAAGGGACACTCCTATCAGAAGTGCCCACACGGTTTTACATGCAATTGTTCTCATTTTTCTTTTTATTTATTAGTGTTGATTATAGTTGTTATAAATTAAAAAATCCAGTTTACACCGCAACGCACATCACGTCCCATATCATGCGCATAGTAACGCGAGCGGTTGGTGTATTCCTTGTACTCACGGTTCAGGAGGTTGTCTGCCGACAGCATGAACCGGACCTGGTGTCCCCGTTTCACGGGAAGTTCAAGAGCAGCGTCGAACCCGAGGAGATGGTACGCCGGGGGAGTATACGGGATAAGATCCGTGTCCGGATCAAACCGCCTCTGTTTTGCGGTGAAACGGTGCCTGATGTTCAGACGCAGCCTGAGATGCGATTTCGTCTCGTGTATCCACGCAAGTTCATGGCTGAAACGGAAGGAGGGAATATAAGGAAGATAATTACCCTTTGTCCGTTCGTTTGCCCGTATAAAGGAGACGACGGCATGGTAGTCCCATGAACCGCCCGGAGTGAAACGCAGGTCAAAGTCCATACCGCGGAAGAAAGCCGGGGTCTGCCTGTACTGGAAGACCGGGTATGCTCCCGAAATCACGGTGACTGTCTCTTTCTCCGGCCCGTCATAGATATAGCCGTCCACCCATTGCAGGTAACCGTCCAGACAGACGCTGAACATCCCGTCGCCGTAACGGAGGGAAGATATCCATTTGTAGCTTCTTTCCGAGTGCATCGCAGAGTCTCCCCTGACAAACATCCCAGACCCGAGCTCGTTCCCGTTGCTGTACAGTTCATACACGTGAGGGGCACGCCAAGCCAGACCGAAGTTGGAGGTGAGCCTCCAGCGTCTGGAAAGTTGATAGTGTCCTCCCAGGCTGTAGGACACGTTGTTAAACTTTCTTGTCCCGCCATAGGGGCTTCCCGTCCAGTCATAACCACTGGCACGGGTTTCCTGCATATCCAGGCGGAGGCCTGCTTCAACGCCTCCCCTGGCCAGGTGATATTTCCCGATTCCGTATATCCCTGCCTGTGTCTCCGTGTAGTTCGGGATAACGGGCACGAATCCGGTACCCGCGCGGCTGTGGTTCTCGATGAACATGACCTGACCTCCCGCCTCGACCTGCCAGGAGCGGTAATCCCGCTTCCAGCGCAGAAGATGCTGGAATGAATTCAGGTGCAGGGAAACCGCCGGAATGTTAGAATCCAGCCGCCGGACACGGTTTTCCTGCCTATCGTCCTTCTGCCAGGTACTTTGCCAGTGAATACTTCCCCCCTTCTTCATGCCGAGCCGCATCCTGCCGAATGCGATCTGATGGGTGACCTCCTGGCAGGGAGCCCTGATACCACGGGAGAAGGGATCCGTGTGCAGGGGGCGACCAAGCCGGATACGTTCCGCCAGCAGGTCCTCGCTACCCATCTGGGCGCTGAGCATCACCCCTGTCCGGCTGTAGAAGCGGCTGTAGAAACCTTCCACTCTCAGACGTCCGCGGTCATAGCCCAGAGAGGCGGAAGCGTGATACTCTCTGGTTCCCGTGTTGTTCAGAAGATAGTGCGCAGTGGAACGGTCCCCGGAATTTGACCAGGTTCCCTGCAGACGCCAAGCGAAATCACCGGGAAAAGCACCTTCGAGCTGTCCGGTAGCCACGTAGCGACGCCCGTTACTTCCGTAAAGTGCGGAGATTCCCCCTTGAAGGGAGCGTTTTCTGAAAGGAAGCGGAGACTGCTCCATGACGATAATCCCTCCAAGGGCATCCGAACCGTATCTTACCGCATCGGAGCCCTTGATTACCGAAACAGAGGAGCTGCCGTTCATGTCCACTTCGGGAGCGTGGTCGGCTCCCCATTGCTGCCCAGTCTGGCGGGCACCGTTATGGATGATCAGTATCCGGTTCCCGTACATTCCTTGGATAACGGGTTTGGATACAGTGGTTCCCGTGCTGATGGAACTTACCCCGCTGACACGTTCGAGCAGGGTGGCAAGCGAGGTTCCCAGCGCGTTCCTGATCTCGGGAGATGAAAGGCGCCGGCTCACCACGTTGGGTGACGCCCCGGCACGTTCACCGGTCACGACCACTTCCCCGAGTTTTTGTATGTCCGGGGAGAGACATACGGTATGTATGCTGCTTTCTTTGAATACCTCGTTCAAAGGCACACGCCGGGAACCGTAACCCAGGCACTGCACGAGGACCGTATCCATGAAACACGTTCCATGACCGAAAACAATCATTCCACGGGGGGAGCTGACAAGTAACCGTTCCCTGGTCAGGATATAGGCCCCTTCAATGGGAAGCCCGCTTTCCTGGTCAATGACCAGCAGAGTATCGCGTGTACCCGTCGATTGCCGGTCAGCCTGTACCCGTGCTTCCATGGGAGAAGGGAGGGTACATAGGCAGACAACAAGCAGGCACACATACTGGAGATATGCATGAAATGTCATACTTGAAAAAATATAAACGGGTTATAATCTGTTAAGACGGGACATGAAAAGCCCCTGCACGCAATCACAGTGATGGCATGCGAATCCCTCAAGGGAGTTATGACAAACACACAGGGGGTGCACGGAGGAAATGCGGGAAAAGAATGACGATGACATCTGTTTCCCCGGAGATAAGATACCTTACAGGCCTGCCAGTCGGAATATAATCGTATATAAAAATCCCTGCCTCGACAAACGGGGAGAGCGTAAAGAGACAGATGGTACAATTTTCAGGAGAATCGTGACGGGAGTGTCCCTGTTCGTTATGGGATACGCACGAATGTTCCCCGTGAACATGAAAAGCTTTCACGAGGAAAAAGGGCATCAATGTCAGCAACAACATACATGCTATGACAGCCCGCTGTCTCTGTCTTTTTTTCGTACGATCCATTAGTTTGCAAAATTAACGGTTTTAATCATCACTCGCAATACCTACAAATAATGATTTGCAAGCATAAACACCATGTATATTTGTTACGGATACCAGACAGACCGTTTTATTCCTCCAACCAGTCGTCTGAGAGCCCGAAACTCCTGTCGCGAAACAATTCAGCCAGACCTGAGATTTGCTTGAAACGGAGTAACTCGTTCTTGTCCATGCCTATGTTGCGCATGATCCAGCTGTCGGACATACCCGATTTTGACAGTTCCGCCACAATACCTGTCATAAGTTCCAGCGAGTGCATTCCCCTGGCCCTGTTATGACGGATAGTCGAGGCCATCCTGTTCGAGATGTCTTTGTTTATGACCGTTACAGGCAGCAATCCGTTCTCGCGCTTGTAAATCCTGACGGATGTTTTCATAACCAGATAGCGGTGGTAACCGTCAACCAGCTCGTAGATATCCTCTTCTTCCCGGTAATAACACACGAGGGGCATCGTGTAACCGTCTTCCCAGATGGACAGTTCCAACAGTTTCATCTCCGGGGGAGCAACGACATTCGGGTTATAGCTGTTGGCCACGATTTTCTCGACTGGCACGGCCTTGACGTTATACGCCGGACTTTTAAAACTTGACATGACAATCACAATTTATATCTTTTCAAAACTCTCTCTTTCATCTCCCTCTCCCGTTTGGTCTGCGTGAAACCCATATACTTGCAGGTATGATCGTTTTTCAGGATGCAGACGCACATTCGTTTGTAAGTGGGTATTTCACGAAATTCAGGGATATCTATCTCGTCTATATACTCCATGCGGACGGGCCTCTTGTCAGTCCGGTATGCCGTGCATTCTTCCACCGTGAACGGTACACCGGCCGCACGCAGCTTCCCGATCGTTTCCTCTCCCAGGCAGCCTCCTTTTTCTCTCCAGAATTTCTGGCTCACCCTCAGTTTCTCCAGGTAGTTCTCCCTTGTCGCCCGGGGAAGCGTGTCAAGGAGGAAGTACATGTACTCTTTCCACGTGAACCCGTCCGGACAACTGATGGAGCGCCAGCCCATCGCAACCGTGTTCCCGTACATTCCGGCGAAACTGACGCCGTTGACCCGGCTGACCATGCGTCCCCAGGTATCCGGATCAATAACTTTATAAAGATGCAGGGTCGAAACGGCCTGTGAGATAAACGGGCTGGTCACCCTCTGGCGGGACAAGGGAATCCCGGCCTGGTAATACAAGTCATACAAACGGTTATAATCCCAACCATACCGGGCATACCCCGTCCACACGTCCGTTGTCTTCCAGTCGTATATCGGGTAGGCGTTATAAGTGTAATATCCTACACGGTGAGTCCACTTGTAGTTGGCCAGCTTACGGTAATTCTTGTCGGAATGAATCGCCCGCCACCGGTTGAAGCTCTCCTGCGTGCGGATCCCCACGAGGCAGCAAACACGCTTGCATCCCTTCTTACGACGTATCCAGGAAGGGAAAAGAGACTGGAAGTCGTAATCCCACAGGCTGTCGTTCCAGAAATCAAAATCTTTCACGGTAAGAGCGGTGCCCGGCATCTGGCGAACCCAGATATTCTGGTACCCCTCTTGCCAGGGACGCCAGTACTGCTGGTACATGGAAGTACATGTGGGTACCTTGAAGGGGACACAACAGTGGAACACTTCAAGGATATCCCGGTTGTTGGAAAACATCCTTTCCACGTACTCCGTGCTCTGGCGGTACTGCACCTCGTAATCCATGTGGAACACACCCAGTTTTCTACCGGGAGCATGCATGCGGATATAATCCATGCACAAATGGAGAAGGATACCGCTATCCTTGCCACCGGAAAAAGAGACATACACGTAATCAAAATAGTCAAAGATGATCTTCAATCTCCGGTTGGCGGCCTCGTGGACATCCATCCGGCGCATCATGCCCCACCTCCTTCATGATAACGCATCTTGACATACTTCTTCCACTCGACACAGGGGATAAAATTCTTCATTGAAAAGTCTTCCACGTGGCGTTCGTGTACAACGGCCACAAGGGAACCATCAGAAGAAAAATCATGGATAATACGGTCCAATAACATCTCTATTACAGAGGAGTTATCCCCGCTAATATAGTAGTTATCTATGCAATTGTTTGTCAAGGTCATTTTCACGGGCATGAATCCCAACACCCTTTGCTCATCCATGGCAATGTACCAGACATGGTTACGCGTCGTTTTGAAAGGGTAATTATTATTTTGCCGCAATACGGCCGGGTTCATTACCAAAGGGGCGACAAGGTCAAAAAGCCGACCGTCCAATCCTTGTAACTTCAGAATGTTCATGATTCCAATCCGTTATTACTAAAAATCGAATGTGTACCTATTATGCGTTTGTCCATGATTTCCGACATTATCATGCCGCAAGCACGTTACAAATGACTATCCGCAAACATGGATATCAATGGGGACGGGAATGATACCTCCTGAGTTTCCAAAAGGGAGAAAAACATAAGAATGAACAATAATGCCACGGGAACGATCTCCACACCCCATTCCCCTATCAGCTCAAAAGTCACGTGCAGGTCACATACCCTTCTTTCCGAAAACATATGACCGGAAAGGCAGGAGCAGAGAACACGGAAAAAACAATTCAAAATTTAGTACATGATATTAAAAAATTATACATTGAAAATCAGAGGAGCTACCCGCCAATCAACTGGTGATTGGCGGGTGCCCTCTGGCTTAAAATAAAAAATCACCTTACCAGATTCGGGTTTTTCTGGGAATCCATATCAGGATATGGAAGATACATCAGATTGTCACTCCATGTCCTGTTCGTATATTCTACAGACTCCTTTACCAGGATCCCGTCGGCGACTTCAACAGCCGTGTTCTCCGCTCTTTCCTTAAAGGTGTCTTTCAGTCTGTTCATACGGAACTGGTCCGCACGGCGTGTGACAAGGGCCACCCAGTAGCCTGCCACCTCCCAACCATGCTCCTTATAAGCCGCTTCGGCAAGGTCATCTGCAGAAAGTCCGGTGAGCGGTTCCAGTCCGGCACGCTCGCGGACATCATTCAGACACTTGAATGCCAACTCGTCCGTCTGCCCCGTCCTGGCCTTGGCTTCCGCATACCACAACAAAACCTCCGAATAACGAATGATTCTATGCCGATGGTCATTACACATGTTCTGACTGGCCGGTTTTGTATAATCATACGGGGCACTGGTATTCACTTTTGACGCAGGATCCCAGTTGACGGAGAATATACTGAACATGGGGTGATGTTCCGGAACGACAGGGGTACCGTCCTCCTTCAACTCCCACCAGTCAACCAACGTTCCGTCTTTCAGACGAATCTTGGGATCATAAGTCGCATCTTTTCTCGGACCGTCAGGAAACTCCTTCCAGAAACGAATTTCACCCCAGGCGTCTCCCCAACCGCCCAGCGATTCAAACTGGTTACATGAAGTAAGCTCCGAATCCTGTGCCCAATCCACGAACGGTGAATAGTTTATGCCGAGCACCGTCTCATTATTATAGTTATTGCTCATAGCATACACATCTTTGTAATCCTTATCGAGCTTATACTCGTATTCACCTCTGTTCACACCCTCAATGACCTCCTTCGCCTTTTCAGCAGCCTTTGCGTAATATTCCGTTTTGTTCATCGGCCAGCCGGCCATAGCCATATACACTGCTGCCAAAGTAGATTTGGCTGCCTGCCGGGTTACATACACATTCACTCCGTTCAGAAAGCGGGGGCTGCCACTGTAACCCGTAGGCAATACGGCCTCAGCTTCGGTCAGGTCCTGCACAATATGACCATACACTTCTTCCACGGGGGATAGAGGTTTGGTATAATCATCGTTGACATTGTCCAGATTCATCGGCAGCGGTCCCCAAAGTCGCACCAGGGTAAAATAAGCGTATGCCCTCCAGAATTTAGCCTGCCCGAGGGCGATATTTATCTCATCTTGAGTGGTAGGTGTTTTAGAGGCCCCCTGTATGATCAAATTGGCAGCCTTTACAATGGCATAATGCATGTTCCACGCATCTTTGACACCCTTGTTGTTGTTTGCTGCGGCAAACTTGTCCATTTCTGCGGCAGGCTGTTTGTTGCTCCCCGGATTGGTCGTTATATCATCCCCCTGCCACTGGGGCAGCTGCATGTTCGTATATACCTGTGAAAGATTGACTTTCTGGTAAAGGGCATATATGCTCATGTTCAATTCATCCTGGGTAGAGAAGAAGTTTTCCGGAGTGAGTTTTCCCCTGGGATCTTCCGTTAAGAAATCACTGCACGACATCAGTGAAAATGACAGGGCAACCATAGTGCCTGCTATTATTTTTATTTTCATAAGTTCTTCTATTTTAGATTTAAAAATTCATCCGGAGACCGAATGTGAATGTTCTTGGGGAAGGATAGGCTCCCATGTCAATACCCGCGTCAACGTCAACGCTGCTGTTCGAGAAGGTAGTACCGGCCGGATCCATCCCCTTGTACCCGGTTATTGTAAAAAGGTTCTGACAGCTGAAAGTAAGCCGCAAATCAGCGAATCCCGTTGTCTTTTTGGGGAAAGTGTATGAAAGACTGATATTCTCCAAACGAAGGAAGTCCGCGTTCTCCAGCCATTTGGTTGAAACCGGCTGCAGATTATTTCCACCTTCGGTCAGGCTCGGGTATGTTGCCGAAGAGCCAATCTTGTCGAATCCCTTCAGATAGGCGTCTGCCAGAGTTACAAAGCGGGAATTCCCTTCGGCCGAAGCCATCGTATATCTTACAAGATTCAAACGCTTGGCTCCGAAAGATCCGTTGAAGAACAGGTTCAGATCCCAGTTTTTATAAGACAGGGAGTTGTTCCATCCCAGGGTGAAATCGGGATTGGCCTTGCCGATGACCTTGCGGTCGCCACCGTCTATCATCTGATTGCCATCTACATCCGTGTAGGTGTCATGTCCCTTTTCATCCAAGCCGGTCCATTCATATCCCCAAAAAGTACCGATGGCCTCACCCGGCTTGATAATGGTGGCATAATCAACCATACCGGCAGCCGGACTGGAGCCGTTGATGAAATCATTCTCACCACCGGAAAGGCGTTCCACGCGGTTCTTCAAATAAGTACCGTTCAAGGTGGAGGTCCATTGGAACCGGTCATTCTGTATAATCCGGGCGGTCACGCTCAAATCAATACCACGATTACTGATTTCGCCGTCATTCACCCAAAAAGAGTTACCGCCGACATATCCGGGGATACTTCTTTTAAGCAACGCATCTGTAGTGCGTTTATAGAAATAGTCCACACTGAAATTCAGCCGCCTGTCAAACAGGGAGAACTCCAAGCCCAGGTCGAACTGTTTGGTCTTCTCCCACGTAAGCTCAGGAGTCGCTATGTCATTTGCCCAATAACCGGTAAAATTACTGTTGGTTCCAAAATTGTATGCAGTAGCACTCATAAGGCCCATGGTCGCATAAGGACTGATAGCCTGACTACCCACAATACCATAACTGGCGCGAAGTTTAATGTCCTGAACCGAGGAAACATCCTTCATGAAATCCTCATTGCTCAACGTCCAAGCTGCGGCAATAGAAGGAAAGTACCCCCATTTCTTTTTGGCAAAGCGAGAAGAACCGTCGGCACGAAATGTTCCGGTAAGCATATAACGATCCTTAAAATTGTACATGACACGGGCCACTCCCGACATCAGCGCCCATTGCTCGTAACCATTGTTTGCATCACGAGAGGAAGCCATACCCACATTCCACCAGCCCACACCCTCGGTCAGCAGGTTGTTACCGGTTATACCCATTGTCCTGGTTTCGGAGGAGGTCACCTCATATACGGCCGTGGCTGTCAGATGATGGTCGTTCCAGGAACCCGTATATGTCAGGTTGTTGGAACTCTGTAGCATCAGGCGGTAAGTGTCATTGTTGCCCATACCACTCTTGGTCCCCACTCGTTTGGAGCTGAAACTATAACTTTTCCCGTCATAATAGTCCACGCCATTGGTTGTGGTGAATGTCAGCCCCTTCATTATATCAAGGCGCAAATCAACACGTCCGTTGAAAACATTGGTCATTGTCTCTCCCGACTGCAACTTTAGGATACCGACCGGGTTGGAAGCTATGGAATTATAAGTATCGGTGTTATAGTTCCCGTTTTCGGCCATCATCGTCATGGTAGGCGAATAGTTCAAAGCAATCCAGATCGGATTATCCTTACCGGAGGCAAAAGATCCCCCGCGACGCAGACCGTGGGAAGCATTGATGTCAGCCGTGATATGCAGCCAGTCGGTAAGCTGTGAGGAAAGATTCGCCTTCGCCTGATAACGCTCGTTCTTCGATTCAATGACCACACCTTCCTGGCTCATGTAGTTGGCGGAAATGTAATATTGGGTCTTCTCGCTACCATTGGAAAGAGCCAACTTGTAATTCTGGGTGATCCCCGTACGGAAAATCTCATCCTGCCAGTCGATGCCCGCCGTTCCGTTCTGATAGGATTGCATCTCTTCGTTTGAGAAATCAATACCTTTGACCTCCTTGAGCGCCAGAGCGTAATCGTATGCTCCAAGGATATCGTATCTCTTATATACATTGGAAACTCCCACTGATGCGTCGAACATAATTTCACGCACACCGGCCTTACCACTCTTGGTAGTGATCAGAACGACCCCGTTCGACCCCCTGGAACCGTATATGGCAGTGGACGATGCATCTTTGAGAACCTGCATCGAACGGATGTCCTCGGGATTGATACCGTCCAAACCGCTTTCGCGGACGATTCCGTCAACCACATACAAAGGGTCGTTGCTTTTGCTGATGGAGTTAGCACCGCGGATGCGGATTTTCACGCTTCCCCCGGGGACGCCGCTGTTCTCAACATGAACGCCACTGACACGCCCCTGAAGAGCGTCTGCAACCTGGGTTATAGGCTGGTCCTTGAAATTTTTGTTGTCCAGCACGGCTACGGAACCGGCCATATCAGCTTTTCTTACAGCACCATAGCCAATAACAACCACCTCGTCAAGCACTTCGGCATCTTCCTTCAAAACGATGTTTAACGGGCCACCTGTCCAGGCTATTTCCTGGCTCTGATAGCCGACATAAGAAACAACAATTATATCCCCTTTTTTTACGTTCCTAAGGGAAAAATCACCGTCAAGTCCCGTAATGCTGCCGTTTGTCGTCCCTTTGACAAGTACGGATGCGCCGATAATGCTTTCGCCATTGGCATCTTTGACAACTCCTTGACAGATATCACTCTGTTCGATAATTTGTCCCCTCAGGGAAGGGTAGTCAGGGAACGCATAAACCTGCATCCCACACAATAGCGAGAGCGACAGAATTGCTCCCGCTGTTTTTTGAAGTGTATTCATAAATTATTTAGTTAGGAAAAAAAGTTCGATAAGAAACATGTTCAGGCGTTATGCTCTTTTCAATACAAGTTCTGTATTCTACCCGGATCATATCTCCTTGGTTGAAACGCTGAAAGTTTCAATAAGGGTATTACCATCTGTTATATATTCTTTTTCCAAACGGTTAACCTCCTTGTCGTCAATGTAGCCTATTACTGTTATATGAAGTCGTTTACCCGCCTCCGAGATACTGGAAACCGAACCGGCACAGGTCATGAAAAACGCGTTCCCATTTGTACGACAAGACATGGTTGCCGTCCTTATTTGGGCAGAATAGGAATCACCAATGTATTCTCCCTTGTCATTGTACAACTTGGCGGGACCACCCTTGTCAGCACCACCGATACTTACACTCACTTCAAATGAATCTGTGTCACCGGACTGTTGGATTACAATTTTATGAATTCCTGTCTGAAAATCAGATGCGTTTTCCGTTCGTTCATTGTCACATCCTTCTCTCGTCAGCCACTTGATGTCGCTGTACTCATCACTTAGTGTATGTCGCTGTGAATATGTACGCAAATTAGCATTATGTAATTAGTTTAGCTAGTCAAACTGAGTTGAATCCACCCTTTCCGCCACGTGCCCTTACGGCAGTGGCAACGTCAATTTTCAGGATGGCGACATGGCCCCGCATCAGTTGCCAACTGATTTTTTCTCCGGCGTTTCGCCGGGCGAGTCTCGCTACGCTGAATCATCAGAATCACACGACATAGCAAGAGGAGCGCAACATGGCAG
>ENA-OZEL01000554-OZEL01000554.1-human-gut-metagenome-genome-assembly--contig:-NODE-554-length-14167-cov-4.359623_pt1 | contig 14167 bp, 8 predicted proteins | sample MGYA00245064_ERZ653601 | MGnify/ENA primary metagenome ERZ653601 (study PRJEB26926, sample SAMN06165007) | human gut metagenome | biome: ENVO:00009003; feature: ENVO:2100002; material: ENVO:00002003... | reverse complement strand
GCTTATTTTTAGCATTTGCAGGTTTGGGTTTATTTGCGTGCTCAAATGAGGAAGTGGTTACTGAAAGTGGTAACATTCAGAAGGATGGAGCTACAGTAACGGTGAAGTTTGTAGGTGATGCTATCAGCCGTACGGTTGAAGATCCTACAACAGGAGAAACAGGAACGAAGTATCCGGTTGTTGTGAGCAGTGGTACGATTACATTGACAGCTCAGGCAGTCGATAATGCTTCTAAGACTATTTCCGGAACTCTGAACGGCAGTTCTGAATATACATTTACCGGTGTAAGAGTTCCTGAATCTATCGAAGTGGTAATCAATGAGGGTATTGCAGGAAATATGGCTTTAGCTAGTGTGTATAATACAGGGTTGGCTGAACCTCTGTATGGAAAAGAAACAGCGTTCTCGCAGGATGCCAGCGGAAATTATACGGTGACTATTAATTTGGAACGTCGTCTGGCACGCTTACAGTTCTCGGGACTTGATTTTAAGACAGAAAATTCTTCTTATACCGCTCTGACGCTGGATGGTATCTATCTGAACGGTGCAGCCAAGACTGAAAAAGGAACTGATTATGCTACAGAAAATAATGCCAATGCGTGGAATACTGTTTCTACTACGTGGGGAACAGCATCTCCTGTATTCGATGCGATAAATGCGGTAGTAATTGGTGCTGGTGCGGTAGAAGGTCCGTGGCCGGCTGCAGTTCAAGGTAAGGCTAAGTGCTTTGCTTACAACATTTTCCCGGCAAGCAGTACAAATCTTCCGAAACTGACTGTTTGTTTCAGTGGCGCTGAGCAGACTGGCGTAACCTCTGCTACCGATAAGCGCTATGCCCGAGTATCCAAGTATGTGGTAAATGGCGATAAGGGTTCTCTGGAAGGTATCGCTGAAGATGGAACTATTACAGATTTCAAGGCTGGATATATTTACAATATAACAGGTTTGGAACTTGAAGACGGGGATCTGGGTACAACTCCCGACGGTGGTAAGGATGTAGAGCTAGTTGCAACTGTAACTGTTGAACCTTGGACACTGGTAAATGCAACCGTAGAATGGTAATCTTGTAACAGATAAACAACGCTTCAGCGGAATTGCTCCGCTGAAGCTACTCTTTCGAACATACAGATAATGAAAAACCTTAAATGAAAATGATGAAACAGATAAAATATATAATCATGGCGCTGGTCGCTGCCGTCCTGACGACCGGCTGTGTAAAAGAAGATCTGGATGAGTGTGATAATGTCACGATTTATTTCCAGTATCTTGCCGACGGTGACAAGGACGTATTGTACCAGTATATGAGCAAGGTGGACCTGTATGTTTTTGATGAAAACGGACACATACTGGGAGTCGGCTCATATAATCAGGACGAATTGAAAAACTTTGAGGCTGTTCCGTCTTTTAAACTTCGGCCGGGACAACGCTATAAGGTGGTGGCTGTGGGTAATGCCTACGATCATACAGAGGTGGTAAACTATGCCACGGAAACAGACTTTGCCAATATTTATCTTCAGGATCCGGCGTGGAGCGATCCGGATATTCCTGTAACCAATCACGACTACAATTACCTGGGCGAAAAGGAATTTGTTATGCCCCAACAGGAGGGAGTAATGTATCGTGACACAGTGACTCTTTATAGTGCACATATTAAGGTGCATGTGGAGATTCACGGACTTCCTGCTCCTGATGTTACCCGTCAGGATGCCGGAATACCTTATGAGCTGAGTTTTGAGAATTCGAATGCTCAGACTTCTTTAAAAAATGAAATTAATCTGGAACAAAAGGGTACTATTTATCCTGAGTTGATTTATGATAACGAAAATCAGTGTTACCGTACGCAGAATCTCGCCTTGTTCCGTATGGACGATACGAACGGTGAGCTGAATGCGGACTATTGTGAACATAGTCTGGTGCTAATCGACAAGAATACGGGACAGGAACTTGTGCGTGGCAGTATTTATAACTATCTGGTACGTAATGCTGATACCATTGATGTGACGAAAGAGGAGGCTGAACTGCCTATTTCTATTGAATTTCACGATGCCAGTGTAGAAATAAAACTTCCCGACTGGGTCATTGTGGAAGGTAAACCGGACTGGAACTGATTTTAAGGAGGAATACTGATGAAGACACTGAAACAATATTTGGGTATCACCTTACTCGTACTGACGGCAGGAATAACCGGGTCGTGTGTAAAGGACAGCTTACCGGAAACGGATGGGAGTACAGACTCCGAAGGTACTGCAACGGTTACGCTGCATATAAATGATTCACGCAGTGGGGATACGTCGCCGGTAGAGGCTGGCGAGGGGATAAAGACGCTGCGCGTGATTGTGCTGGATGCCGAAAATAAGGTAGAGTTTAATTATAAGCAGAGCTTCGGAAATGAGACGGATCCGCAGACCGAAAAAACGGTTACTTTTCTGGGGATGACTACCGGAGCTAAGAAATTTTATGTGGTGGCAAACGAGGAGAGCCTCGACTTGACTGATGCTGACTATCCTGCAAAGGGTACTACGGTAACCAATCCGAATGATTTACTTAATAAGGTAATAACGGATACCGAATGCAGCCATTTCCCGAAACTGAAAGGTGAAGTAACAAGTTTGCCTATCACAGGGTATAAGGAAGAAGTGGATATTACTGCCGATACTAAAAATCTTACCATAGAAACTTATCATGCCGTGGCAAAGATTGTGTTCAAGGTAGAGAACACGTCGTCGTCGGACATTACCTTGACCGGGTTTAGTTTGGGACAATTTTTTGCCGACCAGACTTATCTGTTTCCATCGGCAACCGGACGATTGGAAAATGTATCTTATGGTAGATTTGGCAGGGATAATGTTCGAGACACATTTACTGCGGGTGCTGCTGAAGCCGAGTATTTTACCTGCTATCTGTATGAAACACCCAAAGACAAGAAGGCCGATTTTAAGGTAACGTTGTTTACGGATAATCCGGATCTGGACTTGCCGGAGGCGACTATCAACCTGAATGAGGCAACGGATTACGTGGTGAAACGGAATACGGTGATTAATATTGTGGCGACTATCAGTAAAGAAACTTCTGTGAAAGTTTATAATATCAAATTAAAGTGGCAGGTAGATGACTGGAAGTCGGTAACGAATGATGTACCCAGTTTTAATTGAAAGGAGGAATGACTATGAGAAAGATGAAACTGATATATGTGTGGCTGTTGGGGCTTGTGACAGTGCTGACCGCCTGTGCAGACGAAGAAATTGTGAAAACTTACAATATCAAGGAGGGTGTGCCGGTAACGGTAAACCTGAAGTTCAATGTGGCTGCAAGTGCTGTGGAATCGCGTTCGGCACAGGATGCTACGGTAGAAAATAATGTACAGCGACTGTTTGTCATTGCTTTCAAGCGAAACGGGGAGATATCGGGAAAAAATTATCTGTCAGCGGTCAATAGTTCTACGGGTACTGTGACCTTGGATATGTATTCGGGCACAGGACAACAGATTTTTGCCGTTGCAAACCCAAACTCCGGAGTAGGAACCCTGAGCTATGAACAGTTGGATGCGGTAACGAATCTGGATGATTTCAAGAATTTGTATTCTCAGTTACGCACGGATAAAGGTGAAACGGTGAGTCTGAGTGTGGAGCGTATGGCTTTTCTGATGTGCGGACAGCTGAAAAACACCGAAGATGGAACGGATATTGCGGTAGATGCACAGGGAAATCTGGTAGGGGCTGCCGATAAAATTGATCTGGAGCGGGTGGATGCGCGTATCACCTTTAATGTGAAGGCAGATGGTAGTGTGAAAGGATATAAAAACATGACGTTCACTCCCAAATATTATCGGGTGGAGAATATCCCGCAGGGAACTTACCTGGTTCCTCGTGAGAACGAAGATTATGCGGCAACTATGGAAACCGGATATGCTTCGATGCAGGCTGCCGGAAAGGAATATTATTTTGACGAAGCCAAGCGTGAGAACGACGATCGGTCGTATTTTGAGTTCTATCTGCTGGAGAACCGTCGCCAGCCGGCAAAGAAAATAACTAGCGATGAGATAAATGCTTCTGATCCGGAACAGAACCTGTATGCCTTGCGTGAAAAGAGAGCGAGAACAGAGAATACGGTTGACGGAACAAAGCCGGGACAGGACTATGTGCCGGGCGACTTTATCTTTGCTCCGGCAAACGCGACGTATGTCACGATACGGGGTACGCTTTCTTTTCAAGATGGTACGGATTTTTATCATGCCGATGTGACGTATACCGTGCATCTGGGCAGTACGGGAAGTAATCCTGATGACGAAGAACTGGTGAACAACTATGATGTCTGCCGCAATACGCACTATACGTATAATGTGACTATTACGGGAGTAGAATCGATGCGGGTTGAGGTTGTGAGCGATAAAGAAGAACGTCCCGGAGTAGAAGGAGATGTAATTAAGGCAGGTGGTGAGGTGGTAGATCTTGACTCTCACTACGGACGTGCGAAATTCTCGTTGACGAGAGAGGATATAAAGGCGGGTTTGTCGTGGGCTATCAGTACTCCGTTCCAGCGCGGACTGAAGGTGTTCGACCGTCGTAACTATACGGTGAATGAAGAGGAGGAAGGTGATGTGCAAACCGATATCTCCCAACTGGAAAATCGGGAGGGGTTGAAGACGGATCTTTCGCTGAACGATTACCGTTGGGTACAGTTTGCCATTAATCAGGAATGTGTTTTGAAAGAGACTGAAAAACCTGTTCCTCCTTCAGCTTTTGCCAAATATCCGGGATATAAGGCTTATTCCTCGACAAACTTGAGTGATAAGGCTCCGGCGTTTGGAGGTGAAGGGTATCATTATAGTGGCTCGGAAACTACTCCTATTTATAATAAGGATGTGGTGCTTTACGACGTGAACCAGTTGCTGAACCATCTGTTTATCGAGGCGAATAAGAGTAAAGAGCAAGGTTGTGATTTGTTTCTTAAGGATGGGGGAGTCTCATATGATGATGATGCGGAAGTTACCATTACTGCCTATATCGATGAATATGTGTATAAGTATAATCCTAACGAAAAGTATTATGAGATACCTACAGCGCTTGATAAAGGAGATCCGGATTTGACTTTATGGAAAAAGTTTGTAAACGCAGAAAACCGTATGCTGCATATTTGTGTGAAAGGCGCACAGTATAGTCCGGATGGAAATACTTCGTGGGCTGAGAGTGTGATTACCTTCTCGCAGCGGCCTATTTATACTTTCTACGATCCGGACAGCGATGTAAAGACGGCATGGGGTACGGAGTTTAAGAATGAATCGGAAGATGCGAATCTTCCGGCTACCAGTAAAGCTCTTAACGGTATTGATTGGAATAAAGACAACAATACTTTCAACGATGGACGTAAGAATACGCTGGAAGTGCTTGGTCAGCTTCCTGATTTGAAGTGGACGGATGTACTTTATCTGAATGAAGCGGATTACGGACATCTTAAAGATGATTATAAATGTGTATGGTTCGCCTGCCTGGGGCGTAACCGTGACCTGGATGGGGACAATATCGTAGATCCTGACGAAATCCGCTGGTATCTGGCTTCGGTAGACCAGCTGACGGATATCTTTATTGCTGAAGCTGCCGTGCCCAATGCGAAGCTGTATTCCAAAAATGCGACATCTACGAATGTGCCGCTGGAGCATGTCATCAGCAGTACGTATAATACGGGGAGTTCTCCGTGGATTATCTGGGCAGAAGAAGGAGCCTCTCGTGGAAATCTTGGGCATGAGAATGAGAATGGTCCATATACGTACCGTTGCTTGCGTAATCTGGGATTGTCATTGGATGATAAAGATAGCGATTTGGATGACTATGTTCAACCTTCGGAGGAATCAAAGAGAACTGTTACAATAGGCCGTGGAACTGTAACATATACGGAACGGTTCATTGATTTGTCCCGTCTGGAACCGAATACACTGCGTGCAGCGTTGACTGGTGGTATTTTGCCGCAAAACAAGGAACGTGATGACAACGACCGTCCTTATCGGAAATTCGCGGTGCTGGTGAGTGCGGAAGGTGATAGATGGAATAGTTCTTATGACAATGCGAGTGGACTGTATCCAAAGAATGATTACTGGACGTGGAATAACTTATACAATTATGAAAATAATGGTAATCCTTGCCCGGACGGGTATCGTGCACCGAACCTGCGTGAACTGATGCTGATGTATACTACTTATCCGGACTTGTTTGAGACTAAATTTGGTGAATCTTCATCATCGTATTATTTATGCAAAACAGGATTTAGCTTCAATGGATGGGGCGATTATAATGATGACTTCGGTAGTCCTAACAGACCAGGATTTGTATATGTATATGAATATAATACATCTAAACCTAGTGCATCCTATGGAAATCTGATGTTGCTTACAGGTGGTGGAACTTCGGGTAAAGTCCGCTGTGTGCGTGATGTGATAGGAGAGTAAATATATCGGGCAGCAGCTGAATGTATAATCGATATACGGGGTGTGAACCTCACGTTTGCGGTATCGCGGCGTGGTTCACACCCCGTTTTTTGATTTGATATTCCAGGCACTATTTTTTCTGTAATTTCATGGCCTGTTCCTGTCCCGCGGCTATTGCTGCGCGCTGTTTCTTTAAAAAGAAACCCGCCATTGACGTGAATTTGTCAATGACGGGCAAGTGGATATATATAATGTTTGATATAGCCGATTGTCATTATCTCTTTCCTGATCCGCCGCAATCGGAGCATTTACCTGAACCATGGCAGTAACTGCATTTTCCACGTCCGTTACAAGCTGTACAGACAATGTTCTGACCAAGATTACGTACAATGCCGCTACCGTTACAATAACCGCATTTACCAGAACCATGGCAATAGTATTTGTCTGCGGTTCCACTCATTGACGAACATTTTCCTGAACCGTGGCAACGTTTACACATCGAGCTTCCTGTAGAACTTCCGGAAGAAGAACCGCTGTAGGAAGATCCATTTTCCTGATATGTGCCGTATGTTCCTGCTGCCTGGCTATTACTCATCGTTCCTAATGTCTCACCTACGGTACCGAGTATGTTTCCGATGGTGCTCCATCGCTTACTTCTGCGCTGGGCTTTTACACTCTTAAGGTTCTGCTTTGCCATGTCGTAGGTAGGACAGGCTTGCAGTGCATACTCATAGCATGCTTTGGCATTGTTCAGGTCACCCAGACTTTCGTAGAGTACTCCGAGGTTGTTCAAAGCCGGAGCCTTGTAACCATAACTGTTGTATGGATCGGCCTTAATGACTTGCATATACCTGTCGTACTTGGTCTGTGCCTCTGTGTCGGGAGTGTTGTAAGCTAAGTCGAACAGTTCCTTTATGCTTGCAGCTTTGTTGTTGGTTGATGCCTGAGCATTATTTGTCTGGTTATTATATTCACTCCATTTATGATAACCCGTGTTGTCTTTTATGGTAAATTCTCCATCCGAGTAAAAGCAGGCTTCGAAAACCGGAGGTACAATTTCGTTTCCGTTAATGTCGCATGCTCCTTCTTTTCCGTCTTTTTCGGTTGAGAACCAATATGGCTCACCGTCTTTACCGCCGAGCAAACAGGTGTTGTCGTATTTACTGTTGTCTAATATTTCCTTACCGTCTTGTGTATAGTACTCCGTCTTATAAATGATACCCGGTTTGTCGGAGTGATATAATCCTGAAAGATAAGGTGGCTTGTACAGGACGAAATCGTATTTCTTCGATAAAGGGATAAGGCATTTCCCGTCGGTTGATTCGGCTCCATAAAAACTGCCGGATGTCAGTTCGTACCATTGGAAGCCGTCTTCTTCTGTTTTTAATTCTTTTTTCACCTCCTGTGCGTGGATACTTCCCAAAGTAAGAATGAGGAGGATAAACATCAAAACTTTCTGCATAATTTTAAGAAAAAATTCAAGCCCTCCAGCTGCCGTAAGGGTATTAGGACTGTCGAGTAATCGTGGAGCTGTAAATGTCGCTGTTTCGGGACATTTCCGATTCGGACGCAAAGTTAATATTTTTTAATCAGGCAGTTCCCTTTTATTATCTATAATATAGTGTTTGTATATTTTTTTGTAAATGAATTCAGTAAAAATGCTTGAACCGGTTCGTGAAACTGTACAGGGCATCGGGCTTTTTTGTCTGCACGTTTTTTGAGGAATCAGGCATATGAAAGGAGTCTGTAACTGATACGAGAGGTGTGTATGCTGCATCGGAAACTTAACGGCGGGCTTTCTCGTCGATAACTTCAAAGTCGGCAGAAAGTCCTTCATCGCTGTTGGTTCCTAGCCAAAGCGTAAACTCTCCCGGCTCTACGACTCTTTTCATGTCGATGTTCCAGAAAGCTAAATCGGATATCGGCAGTTGGAACGATACGGTTGTACGTTCTCCGGGTTGCAGTGTGACACGGCGGAAGCCTTTCAGTTCTTTTACGGGGCGGGTTACTGAACCCACTTTATCGCGGACATACATTTGAACAACTTCTGTTCCTTCCCGTTGGCCGCTGTTGGTCAGTTCGACCGAGGCTGTCAGAGTTTCGCCCTGCCTGAAAGTATGGGAAGAAAGGTGCAGGTTGCTGTATTTAAAAGTAGTGTAAGACAATCCATAGCCGAAAGGAAACAAGGGACCAAATCCGGCATCCATATAAAATGAGGTGCTTCCTAAGGTTACTTGTCCCACTTCAAGAGGAATGTCGTCAATTAACGTTTCGTTGCCGTTGGGAGCGCGTCCGGTATGGTTGTGTGCATAGTAAATGGGAAGTTGGCCTACCATTTTGGGAAGAGAAACCGGGAGTTTTCCGCCGGGCACTGTTTTTCCGAACAAGATGTCGGCCAGTGCCGGTCCTCCCATCGTTCCCGGATGAAAGGAGTAAAGAACGGCATTGGATGCTTTCACTTCATCGGCAATGGTCAGCGGTCGTCCGGCCATTACAACCATGACCAACGGTTTTCCGGTTTGTGCCAGAGCCGCGATGAGCTGTTTTTGCGCTCCACGCAGATCCAGGTCGGCGAGTGACCGTGCTTCTCCCGAAAGGAAGGATTCTTCACCGACAAAAGCTACCACCGCATCGGCACGACGAGCGGTTGCCACTGCTTTGGAGATTCCTTCTGTACGCTTGTCGCGGCTATATGCCAGACCGGGTTCGTAAATAATCTGTACTTGCTTGCCGTACATCTCACGCAATGCTGTCAGAGGAGTTTGTGTGTGCGACTTTTCTCCATCGAACACCCAAGTACCCAGCTGGTCGTGAGGTGCGTCTGCCATAGGGCCTATGACTGCCAGCGTGTGTACGTTTTTACCAAAAGGCAATACTCCGTCAGTATTCTTCAGCAAAATGGCCGATTGTCCGGCTGCTTCTTTTGCTTTGGCCAGATGTTCGGGGGCGTACTTCACCGATTGGTCGGTCGTCACATAAGGATGTTCGAACAGGCCCAGACGGAATTTCAGTCGCAGAATGTTGCGCACCGCATTGTCGATGCTGGCTTCGCTCACTTTTCCTTCCTCGACCAGTGCTTCCAGATGTTCAATAAACGAAGCACTTCCCATTTCCATATCTACACCTGCATTGACCGCTTTCATGGCTGCCTCTTTGCGATCCTTACAGAATCCGTGAGCTATCATTTCGGTGGTTGAAGTCCAGTCGGTCACTACCATGCCGTCAAATTTCCATTCGTTGCGGAGTATGTCTTTTAATATAAAGCTGTTACCGGTTGAGGGCACTCCGTCGTTATCGTTAAACGAAGTCATAAACGTGGCACATCCTGCTTTTGCTGCTGCTTCGAAAGGTGGAAGATAGACGTTACGTAACAGGCGTTCGGGGATGAAGGTAGAGTTGTAGTCTCTTCCGGCTTCGGAAGCTCCATAGCCAGCAAAATGTTTGGCACAAGCCGCTATCGAAGTAGGACTGTTCAGAGAGTCTCCTTGGAATCCTTTAACCATTGCTACGCCCATTACCGCATTCAGGTAAGGGTCTTCTCCGCAACTTTCAGCTATGCGTCCCCAGCGGGCATCGCGCGATACATCAATCATGGGAGCAAACGTCCACCGGATTCCGTCGGATGAGGCTTCAATGGCGGCAATGCGCGCTCCTTCTTCCACCAGTTGAGGATTGAAGGTGGCTGCTTGTCCCAGAGGAATCGGAAAGATAGTCTTGTAGCCGTGAATGACATCGCGCGCCATCAGGACTGGTATGCCCAGACGTGACTCTTCTACCGCTGCTTTTTGTATCCGGTCTACGACTTTTGCATCGGTTATATTCAGGAAAGAGCCTATCTTTCCTTCTTTCGCCATTGTTACCATTTCATCAACATTACCTGTTGAAGTTAACTGATTCATCTGTCCGATTTTTTCCTGAAGAGTCATTTGGCCTAACAATTCTTCTACCCGGCTTTCTATAATGTCTTGTTTCTGGCTCTGCAGTGAGCAGGCACTGAGAATAACCGCAGTCAGGCAATTCAGGATTAAGCTAGAATATTTCATCGTTTTCTATGTGTTTAAGGTGTATAAGTAAATTTTCTCTTTAAGACGTTAGTCTTGTTTTTACTTCCTCCCCATCCTGCAGGCGATTTCTTGATGCCGCCTGAATTAAAGAAGATTTGTGAAAGGTTGAGTTGTATCTGTATGGGCCATAAAGGTATATAATGTTATTTAATTTGACAAATGCTGACGGATGTAATAAATGTAGAGAAATCGAACCCGGATTGATCCGGGAAAAGACGGACTAATAATTTGATAGAGTTAAAAAGTGTGAATGGGATTGGCGGGCTAAAGGAAAATACTGGTTTTGCCAATCGTTACATTTATGCGTAGATTTTAGAAGAATAGTGGGTAGTTTGCGGGTATTTAAATGATTCTGTAACTTATATAGGCAATTATCATGGCAGGCGAAGAGCCGGATCCGGACATGCTTGCCAAGAGTTATGCACAGGAAGCCGACCTGTACTTTGACGGGGTGACCGACTGTATCAACCTGGACGATATCAGCAGCAACGGTGAAAATACAGGTGGTATTGCAGGATTTAATGCTGGTAATGTCTTTTCGTGCACCAACGAAGCTGCTGTTGCAGGTAAGAACTTTGTGGGTGGAGTTGTCGGCTTCAACGAAGAAGGCTATGGCAAGATCCGTTTCGGCCTGAACAATGGTAGTGTTACCGGTACTGACGGTTTTGTAGGAGGTATTGCCGGTTCATCGTATGGTACTATCTCTGCTTCACGCAACAATGCAAAAGTTACCGGTACAAGCGTTACCGGAGGTATAACCGGCGGTATGGCTGCATACGGATATGTGCTGGCATGTGCCAACTACGGCGAAGTGGAGGGTACGGAAAATGTCGGTGGTCTGGTAGGAGAAATGCGCCAGTCGGGTCTGATAGAAGCTTCCTTCTCTGTAGGAGAGGTGAGCGGAAACAGCAATGTGGCTGCTATTTGCGGTGTCATGACTGAAATGAGCGGTGAATGTGGTGTTCTGGCAAGCTATTGGTCGGGCAGCGACCTGAAGGCTGTGGCCGTTACTCAGGACGTGTCTATGGAAGTGTATTACTTTAGCGATGGTACTACCGTTCCTCAGGGGGCAACAGCTGGATGGCCCGACGAGTCACAAAACGAAAACTGGGGAGTTAGTACGGATGGAACAAATTCTAAATGGTGGAAGAATCTCGGTACAAACGGAAAGACTGAGTATCCCAAACTGTGGTGGGAGGAATAAAGAAATCATTATATAATATCTGACTGACACGGGGTGTGAACCTCACGTTTGCGGTATCGCGGCGTGGTTCACACCCCGTTTTTTGTGTGTATGCTGCATCGGAAACTTAACGGCGGAAGCCTGGACGCTTTTTCAGAATCGGATGAGGAAAGAATAGATTGAAAGAAACTTTCTGAGGATGATATGACTGTTAAAAGCAAGAAGTCCCAGTCGTAATGACTGAGACTTCTCTAATTCCTTTTTATAGTGCAGATGCGACGACTAAGCTCGCACGGGCACTTTCGTATTGCAAAGGTAAGCATTATTTTTTATTCCGCCAAACAGTAGGGCTGTTCAACATTCGAGTTTAGAAGTCTGTGCCACAACTTTTTTAGCTTCATCTGTCTGAATGGAGCAGACAAGATTATGGATTTCGTTCTCCAATTCCGTTTTTCGGGTTTGTGAGATGCATCCCAGAATATATCTTACAACATCTATGCCACCTTTAATGTTGTGTCTGCAATCGGCAGAAATGTCAGCAGGCAAGCGCTTAATACCTCTGGGAAAGTCCATGCGGTAGATGCAGCCTCCGTGTGCACATTTGTTGCGAAGGACACGAATTGTTTCCATATAATTGTAAAAAACACCTCTTGAACAGCCATAGGCATTGGCTACCAAATCTTTTGCATCCGTTTCTTTCAATGAATCATATAATGTAATGATATTGCCGATTGTCATAAACTCTATGGTTTTCCATGCCGGAGCATATATCCCCGGATGATTTGCATGGTGATGCTGGATTATGGGATTTTTACGCATAGCAGCATAGACCTGCTCTTCAAAGGCATTTACAAAATTGGATGTTACATATTTACGGTTGACAAACCAGCAAGGATCGTCAATATACCGGAGTGATATATTGTAGATGAATTTTGTGCGGATATTGACCTCGATACGGTCGAGAGCGTTAAGCAGAAGTCTGCGGAGTCTGGTATCAAACTCATAAAGATCATACACACTCTTGAATGTTGTGCCCGGTTTTAGCTTATGGTCACGGTGTTCCAGACATGGGAATTTTATCTCATAAGGAAAAGAATAGAATCCTAGCCGATAATAACCGACGTCAAGAAGAATTTCTTTTGCTTTCTCCTCATCATCAAACATCATACCGTTTGATTTAAGTTGGGCAATTTGCTGGTCTATCGTATATGCTTTTTCCATTGCTGTTTTTAATTGAAAAACAAATTTACTCTTTTTTATGAAAACAAGCGCCTTTTGTTGCGCTTTGATTTTATCTGCCGGCAATATGCTGTGCCGTGCAAAGACATAGCCAGGTATTCACACCCCGTTTTTTGTGTGTATGCTGCATCGGAAACTTAACCGTTTTGAAACAGGATTGCCACATGCGCGTTTCTGTTTTGAAATACGCTGCCTTTAATTTTGTGAAATGAAAATTAAGGATTTTTAATTGCTTGGAAAACGCTGGTTGTCATGTAGATAGCTGGTAATGAAAAGGTAAGGAACAGGTTGGGAAAATTTACAATTTAAAAATAAAATGAAAAAATTTGCAGCGTATTTACTTTGGTTTTTGCTGATTGCTGTCTTGCCGCTGATGGCGTGCAGCAACGATGGAATGACGGAAGCTGTAGCGGACAGCTTTGATGTACAGTTTGAATGCCCTTCGCTGATAGAAGTGGCCAAGGGAGGGGAATATACGTTCCAGGTGACTGGGAGTAACAAGCCGGCGGAATCGGATGTGATTATTCTGGAATCGACAGGGGGAATCTCGTATACGTGTGTGCTGGTGAGTGTTTCGGAAAACAGTTTTACCATAAAGCTTGCCGACGGATGTGAAAGCGGTACGTACCGGGTGTTCATCAAGCGTGGTGACCGCAAGAAACAGATTGGTACTACCTATATTAATATAGTAGAGGGAATTGATTTCACACCGGATGCCGGAACGACGGTGTACGGGGTGGTATCGACAGCCGACGGTCCGGTGCAGGGTGTTGTGGTATCGGACGGTGTAGAGGTGAGCGTGACCGACGAACGGGGTATTTACCAGCTTCAGTCGGAAAAGAAATGGGGGTATGTGTTTATCTCCGTTCCTTCGGGGTATGAAGTTCCTGCCGAGGGAGTCTTGCCTCAGTTCTACCAGATGATGAAGGGGGATGGCACTGCGCATACAGGCTGCACGCATCGAAGACAAAGGTGTGGTAGAGGTGATCTATTTCTCGGAAGACTTTGAGTGGCTGTTGCCCTGGGCAGAGAACAGCGGCGCCGGACAGACAGTGGAAAACGACGGATCGGGTACTGCTCCGCAGATTTACAGTGCGAAGAACGACGAGGGACAGACGGCTGCCGAAGCGTTGCTGGCTCACGGATACGGACTGGAAGAAAGTCGCGGTGCTTCTATCTACCTGCAGAAATGTTACCTGAAGTTCGGTAAGACAGCTGTCTCTTATACACATCTGACGCTGCCGACGATCTTACGCGTGTAGAT
>ENA-OZEL01000528-OZEL01000528.1-human-gut-metagenome-genome-assembly--contig:-NODE-528-length-14781-cov-6.420685_pt1 | contig 14781 bp, 9 predicted proteins | sample MGYA00245064_ERZ653601 | MGnify/ENA primary metagenome ERZ653601 (study PRJEB26926, sample SAMN06165007) | human gut metagenome | biome: ENVO:00009003; feature: ENVO:2100002; material: ENVO:00002003... | reverse complement strand
AGATAGGCTCCGGTCTCGTGGGCTCGGGATGTGTATAAGAGACAGAAGCTATACAGTAAATATGAATTTAATATTCAACTACCGAAATATAAGGATATAGAAATGAATAAAAAAGTTTACAAAACATTGGAATATAACAAAATCCTCACCATGCTAAGCAGCTACGCAGCATGTGATGAGACAAAGAAGCGGTGTCTTTCGCTTGAGCCTATCACCGATTTATACGAAATCAGACATCTGCAGACCACCACTGCCGATGCACTAAGCCGCCTGTACAAGGACAGCGGAGTGTCCTTCGTTGGCATACACAATGTACATGCTTCCCTAAAGAGGCTTGATATCGGTGGTGCACTGAATACGACCGAGCTTCTTCGCATCTGCAGTCTTTTGGAGGTTGCAAAGCGCGTGAAGGCCTATGGCAGAAGCGGCATGGACAATGAGAAGCAGGATTCTCTCTCCGGTCTGTTTGCAGGGATTGAACCGGTTTCTGCGCTCTGCGATGAGATTAAGAGGTGCATTTTATCTGAGGAAGAGATTGCCGATGATGCGAGTCCTGAGCTTTTTAAGATAAGAAAGAGCATACGCGGCATGAACGACAGAATCCATGCGCAGCTCACCAAGCTCATGAACAACAGCACAACAAGGACATATCTGCAGGATGCGGTTGTGACCATGCGCGACGGCAGATATTGTCTGCCTGTAAAGGCTGAGGCAAAGGGCAATGTACCCGGCATGATGCACGACCAGTCATCTACCGGCTCTACCCTTTTTATCGAGCCGATGGCTGTCGTCAATTTGAATAACGAGCTCAAGGAGCTTTTCATAAAGGAGCAGGAGGAGATTGAAAAAATCCTTGCAGCGCTCAGCGACAAGGTTGCCATGAATGCGGCTGCCTTGGAGCAGGACTATGAGATTCTTTCAGAGCTTGACTTCATTTTTGCAAAGGCAAATCTGGCTAAATCATATAACGGTGTGGCACCGGATTTCAACACCGATGGGCATATCAATATCAGAAAGGGCCGTCATCCGCTTTTGGATGCTAAAAAGGTGGTCCCTATAGATGTACGGCTCGGCGAGGACTATAAGCAGCTCATCATCACCGGACCAAATACCGGTGGTAAGACGGTTTCACTAAAGACTGTCGGACTTTTGACTCTCATGGGTCAGGCAGGTCTTCACATTCCTGCGGCTGACAGGTCAAAGCTCGCCATCTTTGAGGATGTCTTTGCGGATATAGGCGATGAGCAGAGTATTGAACAAAGTCTCAGTACCTTCTCGTCTCACATGACCAATATCGTAAAAATTCTTGAAAAAGCCGATGACAGAAGCCTTTGCCTGTTCGATGAGCTCTGCTCGGGAACCGACCCGACAGAGGGTGCGGCACTTGCCATCTCAATTTTAAACAGACTGCACCAGTATGGTGCCATCACCATGGCCACCACACACTACAGTGAGCTGAAGGTATATGCGCTTTCCACAGACGGTGTGGAAAATGCCTGCTGTGAGTTCAATGTGGAGACTTTAAGCCCTACCTACCGCCTGTTAATCGGTATTCCTGGAAAGAGTAACGCATTTGCAATCTCATCAAAGCTTGGTCTGGACGAAAACATCATCGAGGATGCAAAAAGCAGAATTAATGATAACGACCTTGATTTTGAAGATCTGATTGCAAGCCTCGAGTCACAGCGACAAACCATCGAAAAGGAACAGCTTGAAATCAACAGCTACAAGGCCGAGATTGAAAAGCTCAAGAAACAGCTCGAAGAGAAAAACGAGCGCATAGACAAGAGCAAAGACAAGATTTTACGCGAGGCAAATGAGGAAGCCTACAAGATACTGCAGGATGCAAAGGAACTTGCCGACAAAACCATCCGCAATTTCAACAAATACGGACAGGGGCAGGCTCCTATGAGCCAGATGGAAAAGGAGCGCTCTGCCCTTCGTGACAAGATGAATGACAAGGAAAAGAAGCTGTCAGACATCAAGAAAAACACTGCCAAGGCAAATCACAAGGCGCCTAAGAAGCTGCGCATCGGTGATTCTGTGCTTGTGCTCTCCCTCAATCTGAAGGGAACCGTCCACACTCTGCCAAATGCCAAGGGCGATTTGTATGTGCAGATGGGTATACTGCGCTCGCTGGTTAATATTAATGACCTCGTGCTCTTAAACGACGATGTATCTCCTGCCAAGAAGTACGGCGGCAGCGGAAGCAAGATAAAGATGAGCAAATCGCTGTCAGTTTCATCAGAAATCAACCTGATTGGAAAGACTACGGATGAGGCACTTGCTCTCTTAGATAAATACTTGGACGACGCATATATCGCTCATCTTTCATCTGTGCGCATTGTCCACGGAAAAGGCACCGGTGCACTGCGAAAGGCTGTGCATGGACTCCTTAAGAGGACAAAAACTATTGCGGAATACCATCTCGGTGAGTTTGGTGAGGGCGATGCCGGAGTAACCATCGCAACCTTTAAATAACGACAATGTACTTTTACGGAATATAAATAATTTTTAAGAAGGAGATTAGAAATGGCTGTTAAACAGAAAATACTGATAGTAGACGACGACAACAATATAGCAGAGCTTATATCTCTATATCTGACCAAGGAATGCTATGACACCAAAATCGTAAATGACGGTGAGCAGGCTCTTATCGCGTTTGAGCACTACAAGCCAAACATGCTTCTTTTGGACCTCATGCTTCCGGGCATAGACGGCTATCAGGTATGCCGTGAGATACGTGCAAAGTCCGATGTGCCGATTATCATGCTCTCCGCAAAGGGCGAGGTATTTGACAAGGTTTTAGGCCTGGAGCTTGGCGCCGACGACTATATACTCAAGCCCTTTGACTCAAAGGAGCTTGTGGCAAGAGTCAAGGCCGTGCTCAGACGCTTCCAGCCTGCAAAGCCGGAGGCCTATGCTTCCGTAGATATCAAGTGTGTGGAGTACCCGGGGCTTATTGTAAATCTGTCCAACTACTCTGTCACTTATGACGGACAGCAGATTGATATGCCGCCAAAGGAGCTTGAGCTTTTATATTTTCTTGCCTCATCTCCAAATCAGGTGTTTACAAGGGAGCAGCTTCTGGACAACATATGGGGCTATGAATATGTCGGCGACACCCGCACTGTCGACGTGCATGTAAAGCGTCTCCGCGAGAAAATCAAGGACAAGCCAACCTGGCGCATCGCAACTGTCTGGGGCATCGGATACAAATTTGAGGTAAAATAATAATGAAGCACACCATCTACGCTAAGCTGTTAATCAGCTATCTGATTTACGGTGTCATCGCTTTTTTCATTATATGCACCTTTACACAGCATCTCACCACAGACTATATTGAAAAGCAGGAGGCATCCAATCTCTACAGGGAAGCATCCATCATTGCAGGTGATTACGCCGCCGAATACTTTGGCTCATCCATGTCGCTTAGCGATTTCCAGAATCACATGAAAATCGTAGCCGACTATATGGATGCCAAGGTATGGGTGGTCAGCCCTGACGGTGAGCTGCTCATGGACTCAGATGATCCGTCAATAGGCATTGATACCCAAAATGACAGTTCTAAGCCTGTAGTGATAAATGGCTTTGATGTCACCGATTTTGGCAGCAACAACTATATGATTGGAGATTTTTACGGTTGCTTCAAACATAAGATGCTGTCCGTATTTTCCCCGGTAAATGTCTCGTACCAGAATATCGGCTACATAGTCATTCACAAGACAATGAGCCATATCACGGCAGGTGTAAACGGTTTTATGAATATCTCCTTTTACACTGTAGCGCTCATTTTTGTAGTGGCATTTATTATGCTTGTCACGATGAGCCGCTCCATTTACCGTCCTATCTCCAAAATCACAAAGACCGCAAAGAAGTATGCAAAGGGCGATTTCACTGCCCAGATTGATGTACATTCCAATGACGAAATCGGCTATCTGGCAAACACACTAAACTACATGGCAACGGAGCTAGATACGCTTGAGGAGGATCAGCGCAAGTTTGTTTCCAACGTGTCACACGACTTTCGCTCCCCTCTTACCTCGATAAAGGGCTACGTGGAGGCAATGCTGGACGGAACCATTCCTGTTGAGATGCAGGATAAATACTTAAACATCATCCTTTTTGAGACCGAGAGGCTTAATAAGCTCACCAAGAGTCTTATCGATCTGAACCAGTTCGGTCATCACGGCATACATCTGGATATTGCCGATTTTGACATCAATACAATGATCCGCACGACAATCCTTACCTTCGAGGGTAAATGCAATGAAAAGGGCTTAAGCTTTGACCTGCTGCTCACCGGAAAAGAGCTTTTCGTGCGCGGTGATATGGTCAAAATCCAGCAGATTCTTTACAACCTGATAGACAACGCTGTGAAGTTTTCAAATAATGATTCGAGTATCAAGATTGAGACGAGTATCAGAAATGAAAAGGTGTTTATATCAGTAAAGGATCACGGTATCGGTATACCAAAGGACAGCCTTTCAAAGATCTGGGAACGCTTCTACAAGAGTGATTTATCCCGCGGAAAGGATAAGCGCGGTACGGGACTTGGCCTGTCTATAGTTAAAGAAATCGTGCAGGCGCATGGTGAGAATATAAATGTGATAAGTACTGAGGGTGTGGGAACTGAGTTTATATTTACGCTGCCGCTCAGCAAAAAAGAAGGGTGAGGCGCCTTGTGGCGCCTCGCTTTTTAGGTTGTGAGACTGCCGGAGAGTACACAGTATATTCCTCAGAATAATGTGAAGTCAGCCGCGGTTATTTGTCCGGACAGATTACGGTTTTATTTACATTTTCTTTCTTTTTTACTTTATGGAACTCCGCGGCAGTTCACATTTTTCTTCGGAACACACCGTGTACTCTCCGGCTAATTCAGGTTTATGAGCGAGGCGCTTTGCTGCCTTGCATTTTGGCAGTGCCGGACTTATTTCACTGGCGTGAAATTTTGTCCGGCACTTTTTGCTTTTTAAATTTAAAGCTCATTTCACTTATGCGAAATGAGCTTTATTTTATATCATATTCTTATGGTTCATATTTGCTGCCGGACGGGTCGGTTACTGTGTAGTCGCCGCCGGATATGTCGGCTGTGGTTTCAAAGTCTGTGATGTCCTGATTTACGGTACCCTCGAACAGGTCATATGCGAAGGTGTAGCCCTGTGCCGATACTGCTTTGACATATATTTTGATATTGCTTGCAGCTGTGACAGGGATTAAGTCTTCGATTTTGACTGTGCCTTCGAGGCTATGGAGCTTACCGTCGTCCTCTTTTGAGGCATCAGAGGTATCATTTTCCGTGTTATTCTTTGAACCATCTTTTTTGGCATCATCCTTCCGGCTTAAGGCGGATGTGATGGAGTCTGTGTCTGCAGAGTCTGCACTGTCCGTGCCGTTTTCTGCCAACAGCTGTCTGATATCGTATGTCTTTAGCTCTGTATCTGAGCTTGCAACTACGAGCTGCACACTGTTAAAGTCAAAGTAATCATTTCCCATGACCGCTACATCTACATCCGTGCCAAGCTTTATGCTGCCATTGTCAAAGGTTGGTTTATCGGCAAGTATGCCGGATGCTACATTTTTGAACACTGATGTCACACCTTCAAACTTATCGAGCACCTCTGTGCTTCTCTTATTTCCGTCAACAAACAGAAATGTCACATTGCCTGCATAGTCATCTGACAGCGGAAGTGTGGCCTCACCCGTATACTTGATGCCGTCTAGCTCGAGCGGTATCTCGTTTGTACCGAAAAATACACTGGTTTTTGTATCCTCTGTGTACTCCTTTGGCACCACCGAGACAGAGACTGTGTATGTCTTATCGGTAAAGTCTGCACTTTTTAAGGAAATATCCCAGTCTGTTATGAGGCTGGCCTCCTCCTCAAGGGTGGACTTGATATCATCCTGCATGGTCTGCACATCGGAAAGTATCACCGATGTGTTGTCTGAGGTATATGACATCTGTGTCTCGAGCTTTTTTATCCTATTATTAAGCAATACTGCCCCCGCAATAAGTGCGGCGAGCAGTATTATGGTAATCGCATTGAAAATATTTTTTTTCAAATTCATATTATAGTGTTATTCCTCATCTTCCTCTGCAGCTACAGCTATTCCAAGCTCCTCAAGCTGCTTTGGATCTACAGTTCCGGGTGCCTCTGACATGAGGTCCGAAGCATCCTTTACCTTAGGGAATGCAATAACCTCCTTGATATTGTCTGTATGCAGCATATGCATGCAGATACGGTCAACACCGAAGGCAAGTCCTGCGTGTGGCGGTACGCCATATGAGAATGCATCAAGCAGGAATCCAAACTGCTCATGTGCACGCTCCTTTGTGAAGCCAAGCACCTCAAACATCTTCTCCTGGATGTCATCCTGATGGATACGCACTGAACCTCCACCGAGCTCTGTACCATTGAGTACGATATCATATGCCTTTGCACGAACTGCGCCCGGATCTGAGTCTATCTTGTCCCAATCCTCCTCCATAGGCATAGTGAATGGATGATGCATTGCCATAAATCTGTTTTCCTCATCAGACCACTCAAGGAGTGGGAACTCTGTTACCCAGAGGAAATTGTACTTGTTCTCATCAATCAGGCCAAGCTCAGCTCCGAGCATGAGACGAAGCGCTCCAAGTACATTCCATACTATTTTATTCTTGTCTGCTGCGAAAAGGAGTAAATCTCCCGGCTTTCCGTTCATCTTTGCAACAAGTGCATCAAGCTCAGCTTCTGTCATAAACTTGGCAAATGATGACTTGTATGTGCCATCCTCATTGATGCACAGATAAGCAAGTCCCTTTGCTCCACAGCCCTTTGCGTGCTCTACAAGCTTGTCAATCTTCTTACGAGGCATCTTTGCCTGTCCCTCTACATTGATACCGCGGACAGAGCCACCGTTTTCAAGAGCTCCTGTGAATACTCCAAAGCCACAGTCCTTTACCACATCCGAAACATCGCAAAGCTCCATACCAAAGCGTGTATCAGGCTTGTCAGAACCAAATCTGTCCATAGCCTCCTGCCAAGGCATACGCTTAAACGGAATCTCAACATCCACATTTATGACCTCTTTAAAAAGGTGCTTTAACAGTCTCTCATTTACCTCGATTACATCATCGATATCTACAAATGAAAGCTCCATATCTGCCTGTGTAAACTCAGGCTGTCTGTCTGCACGCAGATCCTCGTCACGGAAGCATCGTGCAATCTGGAAATATCTGTCATAGCCTGAAGCCATCAGAAGCTGCTTAAAGAGCTGTGGTGACTGTGGAAGCGCATAAAAATGTCCGTGGTGTATACGGCTTGGCACGAGATAGTCTCTGGCGCCCTCCGGTGTAGACTTGCAAAGGATTGGTGTCTCTATCTCCAAAAAGCCCTCGTTTGCCATAAAGTCACGCATCACGCGAAGCACATTGCTTCTGAGCATGAGATTTCTCTGGATATCAGGGCGGCGAAGATCCAGATAACGGTATTTAAGTCTGATGTCCTCGCTGGTCTTTGAATTCTCCTCAATATGGAATGGAGGTGTCTGTGCCTCTGAAAGCACTCTGATTGATGTAGCGATAACCTCGATATCACCTGTCTTTAAGTTCTCATTGACAGCAGCTGTTCTCTTCTGAACAATTCCCTCAACTGCGATGACGAACTCACTTCTTAAGGTGCCTGCCTTTTCAAAGCCCTCTGCACCTACATTTTCCTCACCGAATACTATCTGAAGTATTCCGCTTCTGTCCCTTAAATCTACGAAAATGAGACTTCCTAAATTTCTTCTCTTCTGTACCCAGCCCATGACGGTGACCTTCTCACCGATATTGGCATTTGATACCTCTGTACATCTATGGCTTCTATGTAAGCCCTGCATTGATTCTGCCATTTTATGCTCCTTATATTTCTACTATATATTTATTCTAATGTCTGTCTGGTACCGCTGCTGCACAGCTAATCTGCTGCTTATCAGATTTCTATCTGTTAAAGAACTCAACAAACTCCTCGTAGCCCTCTTTCATAAGCTGCTCCTTCTGGAATTTCTTGTTCTTGTTCATGCGCACAACAAGCACCTGCTGTCCGTTTGCTCTTGCGTCTTTTGCCTGGTTCATGACATCAACAAGCTTGTCTGCCGGATATTTCTTCTCAACCAGATAAACCACCTTCTTTGGACTCTCAGGAATCTTGAAGCCGCTCTCCATGAGAAGCAGGATAATTCTCTCAAAACCGATTGAAAAACCACAGGCAGGTACATCATTTCCGGTGAACTTTCCAATCATCTTGTCATATCGTCCGCCACCGCCACAGGCTGCGCCAAGCTCAGGCATTGATATCTCAAAAATAGTTCCTGTGTAGTAGCTCATTCCACGAACAAGTGTAGGGTCAAATACGAGCTCAAACTTTGCTCCCTTTGTGGCATTGACAGCAGTAGCTATCTCTGTCATATTTGTAACCACTTCTTCGTCTAAATATTCACCGAGCTTTTCTGAAAGTATATTTACACCCTCAGTGACATCCCTTGTCTGCTCCAAAAGCTTGAACAAATCAAGATATTTGTCAATATTTTCCTGTGGATAGCCATCCTGTGCAAGCTCACTTGCAACGCCTTCCACTCCTATCTTGTCCATCTTATCGAGTGTGATAAATACGCTGTCGTAGTCCTCCTCAGCAAAACCACTGTAAGCAGCCATTGCCTTTAGGATTCTTCTCTCGTTGATTCTTATCTCAAAGTTCTCGAAGCCGAGTCTGCCGATTGTGGTAGTGGTTGCTGTAATCAGCTCTATCTCTGCCAGATTGCTTGGCTCTCCGAGTATATCTATATCACACTGTGTAAACTGTCTGTAGCGGCCTCTCTGAGGTCTGTCTGCTCTCCACACACTGCCCATCTGAAGTGCCTTAAACGGCGATGGCAGGTTGTTGGCATTGTTTGAATAATATCTTGAAAGTGGCACTGTAAGGTCATAGCGCATTCCAAAGTCTACTACATCCGACTCTTCCTTTGCTGTCTCCAGATTCAGCTTCTCGCCTCTCTTCATTACCTTGAAGATCAGCTTTTCATTTTCTCCGCCCTGCTTGCTTGTGAGATTTGCTATATTCTCCATGCATGGTGTCTCTATCGGTGTAAATCCGAAGCTTCTGTATGTATCCTTGATCACGCTTGTCACATAATCACGGATTTCCATCTCTGCAGGTAGTATATCCTTCATGCCGTTGACCGGCTTTTTGCTCAGTGCCATTTGGTTTCCTCCATCTATATTAAAATATTGAATTCATTAGCTATTCTATTATACTTTTCGGTTTTGCAATCGTCAAGGGTTTATGGTAATTATACGGACTGCAAAGATAACGAGCATCTGCTGTGAACGGTTACAAATGCTAATGCACATCTACTGCGGCGGATTGCAGATGCCACACGGAGACAAGCCCATGGATTTTGCTTCATCAAGCGTTACCTCTGTGTCACTCTTTTTCAAGGTCCGACAGCCCGCACGGTGATATTTCTTGCCGGTTGCAGTGATATGAACCATCGTCTCGCTGTTTGAAGAATCTGCAGCGCTATTTTCTGCTGCTGAGCTATCTGAGCCTGATGATGCACTTCCTGTGGTGCCATCCAGCCAGCTGTCACCATTCTCATAGTTTATTCCGACTCCGGGCTGCACATTATAGCAATAGACATTAAAAAGTATGCCGCCACCGTTATCCTCAACCGACTTTGCCTCTATGAGAACGCCGTTTGCAACTAGATTGCTGCCCGAAAACATCGGAGTCACTCTGTAGAGTACATGATTGCCTGTATTGTTTACATAATCCGCTACCAGATTCTCAAACGGAAGCATCCCCTCCACATTCAGGTATCTCGTACCGGTAATAAGATTCTTCGGATTGGCATTCTCGCCGGCAAGCTGATAGCCAATAAGATGACAGCGATTGTATAAATACCTGTCCTTTATCACATCATACTTCACCGTATGCCAGCCTGATGGCTTTATCATGCCTATCTTGCCACGCTCCTCAGTCGGCATGATATCCTTGCAGATATTGGCATAAGCCACACCGCATCTGCCAAGTGAATCCAAATCACTGTAATTTTCAAAAGCAGTGGTAGTCATATCGCTGTCCGTAAAAAAAGGCTCATTATTGTTGACAGCCACGTATGCCTTGCCATCATATGCCGGAATCGCATCGAGGGAAACGTAGGAATTGTTGTTTACAAGATCCTCCTGTGGCCCATCCACTTTATCCTTGCTGCCTAAATCACCGGAAGAATCCTCACCTGCCACTACAGCTCCTGCGGCATGCCCGGCACCTTCAGTGCCGGATAAATCAGTGGAGGCACAGCCTGTAAAAATTGTAGCAATTGCAAGTAACTCACATAGTGCAATTGCTGCTGTTTTCCTTAACTTTAGCCATATGTTCATATAAAATCACTCTTTCTATCAATCGATTGATATTGGATTTTCCCTAATTACTATAAATTAAATGAATACTTAAATTACTAAACCTAATATACTTTTATTTCCTCGCTTCATTTATTATAGCAAACATTTGTTTGTTTTTCAACCCTTGCTGTAAAGCTATACATTTCCGTGTGCACCACGACCGGGCAGAGCTTACGGCCCGAACTCAAAAAAGCCACCCCAGGCATAACACCCGGTGTGGCTTTTAATTATGTATTATGAAATTATATGAATCACTTAATGTGAATCAACACTGCTATCTTGCAGAACAAATCTACTCGCAAAGCTTAGAAAACTCATCCGCAACAAACTGAACCTTGGTTCCGATAATAACCTGGACAGAATTCTTGCCAGGCTTCATAACGCCTGCAACACCTGCAGATTTAATCTTCTTGTCATCAACCTGAGTGATATCCTTAACCTCAAGTCTGAGTCTTGTGATGCAATTGTCAATGCTTGCAATATTGTCTTTGCCACCGCAGCCCTCAAGAATAGTCTTTGCAACTGCTGTGTAGTCATTGTTAGAAAGCACTGCCTTCTTCTCTGCCTCGACATCATCGTCCTCTCTACCAGGGGTCTTAAGATCCCATTTCTTGATAGCGAAATAGAATACAATGTAGAATACGATAAAAGCTGCGATTCCAAGAGGAATGATGAGCCATGTCTTTGCTGCAGCCGGAAGTGAAGATGAGAATAATAAATCCATCGCACCGGCTGAGAATGAGAAGCCTGCTCTAAATCCAAGAGCTACTGTAATCATTGTGAAAATACCATAAAGTAAAGCATAAATCACATAGAGAACAGGAGCAAGGAACATAAATGCAAACTCGAAAGGCTCTGTAACACCACAGATGAATGCACAGATAGCTGCAGAAGCAAGGATACCTATGGCAGCCTTTTTCTTAGCAGGCTTTGCGCACTTAACCATAGCAAGTGCTGCACCAGGAATACCAAACATCATACATGGGAAGAAACCTGACATGTACATTCCGAGGCTCCATGAAACATCCTTTGATGTCTCGCCTGCCCAGAAATGTTTGAGGTCTCCAAGTCCGATAGTATCGAACCAGAATACATTGTTTAATGCGTGGTGTAATCCTGTAGGAATTAACAGACGGTTCAGGAATGCATAGATACCTGCACCGACTACATCAAAACCAACGATTGCTTTACCGATAGATACAAGAGCACCGAAAAGTAATGGCCATACAAACAGTAATACTACAGATACAAGGATTGAAACAACACCTGCGATAATTGCTACGCAACGCTTGCCACTGAAGAATGACAGCCAGTCAGGAAGCTTTGTATCCTTAAATCTGTTGTAACACAAAGAACCAATAATACCGGCCAAGATACCAATAAATGGGTTTTGAATCTTGTCGAATGCAAGTGTCTTTGTAGCGCTGTCAGCGATAGATGGCATGATTGTGGTAACAAAGCCTGTAGACAGGAGTGTTGTCATCATCAGCCATGAAGCTAAAGCTGCAATACCGCCAGTACCGTCGTTCTTATCCGACATACCGACACCAACGCCGATTACAAAAAGGATGGCCATGTTGTCAATCAAAGCGCCCCCGGCTTTAACTAAAAACAGACCTATTAAATTTCGCGCACCTTCGATATCACCACCTTGCATGGTTGCAGGACATAAATAATATCCAATACCCATGAGGATACCACAGATAGGAAGCACCGCTACGGGAAGCATTAAAGCTTTACCCAGTTTTTGAAGAAATTTCATAAATTTCCCCTCCTTTACATTATGTATACTAAACTGGAGATACTCCAATAAAGTTCGTTATTATTATATAATTATATTCAAATCTACGCGAGACTTAAAATCTCATCACCGGCGGATACATTCCCCTCTTTGAGCATCTTTATCTCACTATAATCAGCAGTGTTGCCAATTAAAACCGGAGTAATGACATTAAGATCTGCTGCCTTAATCTGCTTCAGGTCAGCCTCCATCAAAAGGTCACCCTTCTTCACCTGATCACCAACGGAAATATGTGATTTAAAAGGATCACCCTTTAGTGTCACTGTATCAAGACCAATGTGCAAAAGCAACTCGACTCCCTGAGTGGTCGTCATGGTAAAAGCATGAAGCGTATCAAATACAGCTGTCACCTCACCATCCGCCGGAGCGTAAAACCTGCCCTCAGAAGGAATCACGGCCACGCCGTCTCCCAATATCTTCTCAGAAAAAGTAGGATCCGGAACCTCTGTAATAGGAACCACTCTGCCGTTGCACGGAGAACAGATCACCTTTCCCTTTGACTTATTCTTAAAAAAACCTAACATGATATCTCCTTTCCGTCGATATACACACTCACAATATCCAAATCATCATTGAGAAGCACAAAATCTGCTCTCTTTCCTGCAGAAATGCTGCCTGCTTCATCATAGATGCCAATCTCCTTAGCCGGATTGGCTGTAGCACACATAATTGCCTCCTCAAGCGGAATACCTGCCTGCCTTACTGTGAAACGCATACAATCCATCAGATTGGTTGCTGAGCCTGCAATTGTCCCATCATGGAGTGTGGCAAGCGGACCTCTGACCGTCACTGCCTGTCCACCGAGTGTATACTCGCCATCCTCAAGCCCTGTGGCTCTCATGCTGTCACTTATTAAAATCATGCGCTTCGCACCAAACATGGCAAATGTTGCCCTGATAACCGACGGGTGAATATGCACACCGTCACAAATGAGCTCTGCATGACACTTTTCTGAATCTCTCACAGCCCCGATAACTCCCGGATTCCTGTGATGAAGCGGTGGCATCGCATTATACAAATGTGTAGCATGGCTTGCACCATGCTCAATAGCCTCTACTGCGGTGTCATAATCAGCCGCTGTGTGTGCTATTGAAACCACAACACTTCCTCTTACCCTGTCTATAAATTCAATCGCCCCCGGCTCCTCCGGAGCAATATCTACAAGCTTTATCAAGCCATGGGCCGCATCCTGAAGTTCACAGAAATAATCATAATCACATCGCATGATATTCTCTGCCGCCTGTGCGCCCTTTTTAGAAGGACTGATAAAAGGTCCCTCCATATTGATACCTACAAGATGTGCACCACCATGATAAGTATAATCACCGGCATTTTTCATGACACTCAAAAGCTCATCCCTTTGAATGGTCATAGTAGCCGGACACACGCTCGTCACTCCGATAGAAGCCTCGTATGCTGTAATCACATCAAGCGCTTCTTTGGTGCCGTCACACATATCAGCTCCCTTGCATCCATGAAAATGAATATCCACAAGACCCGGTATCATGATAAGACCTGATGCATCTATAATCTCCTGCGGTGCGCTGTCATTAGCCGCGTCCGTGTCCGCTGTTCTCTCCAAAACACTGTCAAAACGGCCATCCTTAACGACAACATCACCTTGCATAAAGCTGCCATCCTCTGTAAATACCCTTGCATTTTTTATTATCATATACATGCACCTTCTCAACTAAAAAATATCTACAAACAACTCAGTGCAGCCTCATCCGCTACAAGCGTAACATCATTGTGCAGCTGTAATACAGAAGCCGGCACCTGTGGTGTAATCGGTCCAAAGAAAGCCTTGTGCACAATCTCTGCCTTATCCTCACCACTTGCAACAATAAGAATCTTCTTAGCCTGCATGATGGTCTTGATGCCCATCGTATAAGCCTGCTTCGGAACATCATCAGCCGATGCAAAGAAGCGCTTATTGGCCTCAATAGTAGACTCTGTCAGATTCACACAGTGTACCTGCTTGTCAAAAGACTCTCCCGGCTCATTAAAACCGATATGACCATTGTGTCCGATACCAAGAAGCTGTAAATCAACACCGCCAAGAGACTGAATCAGTTCTGTATAGCGCTTGCACTCCTTCTGTGAATCCGGTTCCATGCCGTTTGGCAGGTGAGTATTCTCAACCGGAATATTCACATGATCAAACAAATTCTGATGCATAAAATAATAGTAGCTCTGGTCATTCTCACGGCTTAATCCCTTGTACTCATCAAGGTTCACCGTCATAACCTCTGAGAAGTCCAAATCCCCCTTCTTGAACCACTCAACGAGCTGCTTATACAAGCCGATAGGTGTAGAGCCTGTAGCCAGTCCCAATACACAATTAGGCTTCATAATCACCTGTGCCGATACGATATTTGCAGCCTTTCTGCTCATATCTGCATAATCCTTAGCATGATATATTCTCATGAAAAATCCCCCCAATTCGCAAAATATAACCAATACTATCTGCACAACCTTCAAATGTGCTGTTTGATTACATATATGCATCTGTCTCTTATACACATCTCCGAGCCCACGAGACCGGAGCCTATCT
>ENA-OZEL01000523-OZEL01000523.1-human-gut-metagenome-genome-assembly--contig:-NODE-523-length-14875-cov-13.227530_pt1 | contig 14875 bp, 7 predicted proteins | sample MGYA00245064_ERZ653601 | MGnify/ENA primary metagenome ERZ653601 (study PRJEB26926, sample SAMN06165007) | human gut metagenome | biome: ENVO:00009003; feature: ENVO:2100002; material: ENVO:00002003... | reverse complement strand
CATTTTATTTACTGCCAGAGCCGTTTAGGCTGGGCTAATTTTTAACGAACTATTGATTATTAATATTGACGACAATAAAATCCAATGCACAATATTTTCAGAATCTTAGTGTAGGCAATGGGCTATCTCAGCCTTCTGTAATGGCTATAGGACAGGATACTTTGGGGCGAATGTGGTTCGGTACAAGAGAAGGTTTAAATGTCTATGACGGAGGTAAGATTAAATATTACAAGGGTGAGGTAGATAATGGGAAAGATGGGAAATTATGGATTGGTAATAGTATATCTTCCATTGTATCAGAAAATCTTGTAGATGGCAATAAAGTGTATTTTATTTCTGATTTCTTTTTGTATGCTTATGATGTGCAAACCGAACTGTTTTGTAAGATAGATAATAGAGGGAAGGTAACGGCTATGACTGCATATAAAGGAAATATTTTGTATGCACAGAGGAACAACATATTTTTGTATGATCTCAAAACTCATAAAAAAAGCATTTATAAAATTTTACCTGAATCTACCTCTGTTAATGTAATTGAAGTTGACAGAGACAATATGTATGTAGGTACGACTGATGGTATAATTATTTCTCCTTTTGGCGCACTTTGGGAGGAGCAGTACCTTTTACCGGGAGAAGATATCTATAGAATATATGAAGATTCAAAACATAATTTGTGGATAGGAACGAGAATGAATGGACTTTATCGGAGAGTGAATGATAGAATAGAGAAAATTCCACTTTGTCCGAATGGCATAAACGGTATAATTGACCCGCAGATTCGTGAATTTGTTGAAGACGATGATGGGAATATATGGTTTGGCACTTTTATGGGTTTACAGAAATATGATATAAAAAACCATACTTATGCAGCCGTAAATATTCCGCAGTATGCGGGTGGGCTTAATCATCCTTCTATTTTTTCGCTTTTCAAAGATAGGCAAGGAAATATTTGGGCTGGAAGTTATTTTGGGGGCGTAAATTATTTCAACCCAACAAGAAATAGTGTAATTCATTACGATTATCAGGCAAAGGATTTGTCTAGTCTTTATTATTCATACATTGGTGAAATGATAATGGACAAAAGAGGGAATTTGTGGATAAGTACGGATGGAGGAGGAGTCAGTTGTATAGATCGTGGGTGGAGAACTGTGGAGCAATTTACTGCCACGCCTCTTTCACGTCATGGGCTTCCTCATAATAATGTGAAAAGTATGTGCTATGATATGGATAATGATATGCTATATATAGGTACACATCTTGGAGGCTTGTCTCGATATGACATTAAGAAGAAGACTTTCTATAATTATTCTACGGATTACAAATCTCCCGTTATGCCGGGAAGAATTATACACCATGTCAAAAAGTGGAAAAATAAAATTGTTGTTTCCTCAAGAGAGGGAGTGTTTTTGCTCGATACTCGGTCAAACAGATTTACTCATTTACCAGATTGTTTTGGTGAAGCAATGATTTTTGATATAGATAAGAACGGAACTTTTTATACTACATCTGGAAATAATATAAAAGCAATTTCTCTTGATACTCCTCATAAACAGGAAATAATATCACTTCATGCTTTAGGAGAGGTGTCGCATATTCTTTCAGTAGATAAAAAACTTTATATTTGTACTTTAGGCAGTGGAATGATTGTTTATGATACCTCTTTGAAGACAATTAATACCTATACATCATATAATAGTAATCTTCCCAGTAATTATTGTTATTCTTCCCGATTGACCTTAAATGGTAAATTGATACTTATAGGAGATAGAGGAATAACTATGTTTGATACGGATAAAAAGACGTTTGCGAGTATAAAGCAAGATTATTTAAAAGCTCCTATTATATATGGATGTGGCATCTGTATTTCTAAGGAAAATATAATTTACGTTGGCGATACAAAGGGGATAACACGTGTTGAAGAGTCTGATTTTTTATCTCCGTTACAACATAAACAACCGATTTATTTTTCTAATATTAATGTAAATAACGCTATAATACATCCATCGGAGGAAGGAAAAATCCTGAAAAAATCTTTGGCATTCACAGATAGAATAGATTTAGCTTCATCGCAAAATAATATAATTATAGAGTTTGCTAGTTCTGATTATATAAACAGGCATGTACAACAGATTTTTGAATATAAATTAGAAGGGTTTGATAAGACTTGGATTTCGACTACAGTTCCTTTTGCGAGATATACGAATCTTTCTCCTGGAAATTATACATTGTGTGTTAGAATGGCAGATGGTGATGCACAGGATATGGCTGTACTTAATATCTGTATTTCGTTGCCGTGGTATAACACATGGTATGCATGGGTTTTGTATATCATTATATTTATTACCATCGTTTGGATGATAATACGTTATAGAAAAGAGAAAAATGATTTATTTCTTTCACTTGAAAAAGAGAGATTTGAAAAGCAGCATATAGAAGAACTTAATCATGAAAAATTGGTGTTTTTTACCAATGTAAGTCATGAGTTTCGTACTCCACTTACCTTAATAATAAGTCACATAGAATCTCTTCTTCAGATGCCCAATCTACAACCAATGGTGTATAACCGGGTTTTGAAGCTTAAGAGAAGTGCTCAATATATGAATAACTTGATTTCTGAGCTTTTGGATTTTAGAAAGTTTACACAAAATAAATATACGCTGAATATGTCGCAGAAAGATATCTGCCTTTTTATGAAAGAGATATTTTATGTATTTAGTGATTATGCACATAGTAAAGGACTTAAATATGAGTTTTTCTCCAATCAGGAAGTAATATTATGCTGGTTTGACTCAAAGCAGTTAGAGAAAGTGTTTCTTAATTTGTTGTCGAATGCTTTTAAATATACGGAGAGAGGTAGTATTGAGATTAAAATATGCGTGGAAGGTGAGAATGTGGCTATTTCAATACATGATACTGGAAAAGGTATAGCAATGGGTGATTTTAATCGTATTTTTGATCGTTTTTATCAGATTGAAGGATCTTCTGAGTCTGCTACATCTCCAGGTACTGGAATTGGCTTGGCTCTTACGAAGAGTATTGTAGAGAAACATCATGGAGAAATTTGCTTAGATAGTCAGTTGGGAAAGGGTAGTGTATTTACTGTAAAACTTCCACTTGGTGATGCAAGATATATTCATGATGAGCATGTTCATTTTGCGGATCGGGAGAAGGAGTCAGATTTGAAGGAGACAGATGAGGATAGTAGAGTTGGAATATGTGCCGTTGCTAACGAAGAAAGTTTCCAAAGCGAAGAAGGAGAGTCAAAAAAATATACGGTTTTAGTTGTGGAAGATAATGACGAGCTTATTCAAGTGTTATGTGAGCTTTTTTCACCTTTTTATCAGGTAATAATGGCAAGTAATGGCAAGGAAGGATTAGATAAAGCATATGAATATAAGCCTGATTTAATTATTTCGGATATTATGATGCCTGAGATGTCCGGAACGGAAATGTGTCTGAAAATAAAGAACAATATTGACTTGTGTCATATTCCTATTATACTTCTTACTGCATTAAATAGTGTAGAACAGAATATTGAAGGCCTTAATAGAGGAGCGGATGATTACATCTCGAAGCCTTTTAATCCGAGAATCCTACTTGCAAGAGCAAATAACTTGGTTCGAAATAGATTGTTAATACACAACCAGATACGTAAAAATCCAATAACGGAAGTTGATCTGACTAGTATTAATTTGCTTGATCAGGAGATTTTGAAGAAAACTTCTGAGGCTATTGAGGCACATATGGATGATACGGAATTTGATATACCGGAACTTTGTAAAGAGATTGGGGTAGGACGTTCTGTTCTGTATTCAAAATTTAAGGCCTTAACTGGTATGACTCCTAATAATTTTATTCTAAATTACAGGCTTAAGTTTGCTGCTACTATGTTACAGAAGTATCCGGATATACCAGTTTCAGAAGTGGGTGATAAGTGTGGGTTTAGTTCGCCTGTCTATTTTAGTAGGTGTTTTAAAAATCAGTATGGAGTAACCCCTCAAAATTATAGGAAAAGTTCTAGAAATAATTCTATGGAAAAAGGCGTCTAATTTTTAGACGCCTTTTTCCATAGAAATTATTTTTACCATCCAGGGTTTTGTCCTTTAGCCAAATCAGGATTTTTTTCGCATTCAGACAATGGGAATGGCCATAAGTAATCTCTTTCTGTCACAACACGTGTGTAATAAGCATTGTATAAGGCTATTCCATATACGGGGCCATTTAAAGTTTCAAGAAGTTTCCATCTTTTCATATCGCTAAAGCTATGTCCTTCAGCAGCAAGTTCTATTGTACGTTCGTGGCGCAAACGTTCAAAAACTTCCTCTTTTGTATTGGCTGCCATTTGTGGGGTACCGTTGTTGATTTCAGGCATATTTACTCCTTTTCTTGTACGTACTTTATTGATGTACTTCACTGCATTGTCTTTGTCAAAGCCAGATTCTGAGAAGATATAGCACTCTGCCAGCATTAGATATACATCTGCCAGGCGAATAAGTGGGAAGTTAATAGGGGTATCTGCACGGTTGTTTATTGCTCCATCCATATCATATTCTGCTACAAATTTCCGGAATGGATAGTATTCATAGTTTCCGTTGACACGTATGAATCCATTGGTCTCGTTGCAGATTCCGACTTCTTTTGTCATGACAAATTCTGTATCTTTAGCTTTATTGCTGACCCAACCTTTGAATTGAGTGTATGGAAGAATCACCGTTGACGCCATTCTTGGGTCACGATTTTCATACATGCTTAATAATTCAGCTCTGTGTGTTGTGTATTCTTTTACACTTTTATTGTCTTCGGTAAGTTTGGAGTAGAAGACTTCTTCTCGCATGGGTATTCTTTTTTCTTTGTTTCTGTATTTTCAACAGCATCATTATAGGTTGGATATCCATTCCAGCCGTATGAGGCTTTTGCTTCTGTCCAGCTGAAAGGTGATCCATCTTTCCATTCATAAGAATCTACAAGATTGACCGAGGCCATTACATTGTTCCAGCAGCTACCAAATGCAGCTCTTGTTCCCATGTAGAAAGTGGTTGGCATACCGAAGTCCTGTCCAATTCCACCAATATTCTGTATGGCAAAAATCATTTCACTACTTTCGTCACCACCAGGTTTGAACAGGTCTGAATAAGGGTTCTCACCTTCTTCGTAGAGTTTATACACTCCTGCATATTGAGAATTTTCTGTTTCACCAATAAGTTCTCTGAAGCATTTCTTGGCTTCATCATATTTCCCAGCATAAAGAAGTACTTTCCCTTTTAGTGCAAGGGCAGCTCCGGATGTGGCTCTTCCTTTGTTGGTGCTATCCCATTCGACAGGCAGTTTCTTTATTCCTTCTTCAAGGTCTGTCAGGATAAATTGTCTTACAGTTTCAATGTCACTTTTGGGTTTGAGCATGCTCATAAACTCATCTTCTACAATGGTAGTTTCATCGTAGATAGGAACTCCTCCCCAAAAATCCATAAGAGTGAAATAATATAATGCACGCATGAACTTGGCTTCTGCCTTATACCGCTCTTTTAACTCTTCTGTCATATCACATTTGTCTACATTCTGTAAGACGATGTTGGCGCGAGAAATTCCTTCATAAAGTTTCTGGAATTTGTTTGTAACAAATCCTTCGCTACTAGTATAGGTGCCTCTTGCGATGGTGGCATATGAAGCTGGGTCGTAACCGCTGCCAACACCTCCTAAGCAATCAAAACCAAATTGTCGGCCAAAGACGTCTTCGTCTGTCATCAGGCTATAAACTCCCATCATGGCTTGGTCAGCATGGGCTTGAGTCTGGAAGAAAGTAGTAGAATTTAATTGATCTTCCGGAAAAACATCCAAATCATAACATCCTGTGGTGAATGCCATTGAAGCAGCTAAAACTGCAATTAATTTATATTTTTCATAATGGTAAATCATAAATGGTTATAAAAACTATGTTAGAAAGATACGTTAATACCTACTACCACATTTTTCATGGTCGGATATCCCAGTGTTCCTCCTAATTCAGGGTCAAATCCTCTAAAAGAAGTAAAGGTGAAGAAGTTTTCCAAACTTCCGTAAACACGGATACGTTCGAGAGAGGTTTTGGATACAATTGATTTAGGTAAGGTATATCCTAACTGAATATTACGTATTTTTAAGAATGAAAGATCTTGCAGATAAAAATCGCTCATCTGTTTGTTTTTGTTATTTGAATATTCAAGTAGTCTTGGATATTCGGCAGATGTAGTTCTTCCTTCATACCATCTTCCTTCTACAACTTCTTTATTCATCTGATAACCATAACGTACAGAAGCCGTGTTGGCTAAATCATTTTGCCAGTAGATTTTTGCTCCAGCCTGACCTTGGAAAAGAACAGAGAAATCAAGCCCTTTGTAAGATGCATTTAAATTAAGTCCGAACTGGAACTTAGGATTAGGACCGTCGCTCACAATTTCTCTATCATCCAAGTTAATCAGTCCGTCTCCATTGGTATCTTTGTATAAGAAGTCTCCTTTTTCTGGCTTACCTGAAGAGAATATTTGATTTTCTGCAATGTTGTTACCATATAATTGTTTTGCGTTGTCTATAATCTGTTGAACAAGTTGCAGGTCTTCATCTGTTTGGATGATGCGGTCAACTCTCAAAAGATATTGTGAGTTGATGGAATGGCCTTCCCAGATAACGTTTGCGCCGTCAATACTCATACCACCTTTGTCTCTTCCTTTAAATTTATTGACAATATTTTTTACATAAGTGAAGTTTCCATTGATGCCGTATGAGAAGTCACCAATCTTATCTTGCCATCCTAAAGTAAATTCAACTCCTTGGTTAGTTACAATAGCACTGTTTTGTTTGGGAATATCGGTTGAACCATGTACCAAAGGAGCTGGTAGTTCGATAAGGATATCTTTGGTACGTTTGTGGAAGTAATCAATTGTTCCAGTAAAACGGTTATTGAAGAACCCAAAGTCAACTCCGACATTTGTCATATAAGTTGATTCCCAGGTAAGTGCCCTGTTGGCCAATTTGGTTTGAACAAGTCCTTGCACTAGCAGGTTGTTTAGTGAATAGTTACTGTTATCAATTGCGTAAGTAGCAAGCGCATCGTAGTTGCCTACAGAATTGTTCCCTAATGAACCGTATGAAAGGCGAAGTTTTAAATTGCTAAGTCCTTTTTCTAATGCTCCTTTCATAAATTCTTCCTGATCGATTCTCCATGCAAAAGAACCTGAGGGGAAATACCCTGTTCTTTTATTAGAGAGGAAGCGTGAAGACTGGTCAGCGCGAAGGTTTAATTCGAGCAGATATTTGTTGTTCCAGTCAAGGTTTACACGTCCGAAGAAAGATCGCATAGCCCATTCAGTACTTGATCCAGATGCACTGGCGTCTCCTGTGGCTCCATTTATCACGTTTAGACTATAGTCGATTAAGTCATACTTGGTCGCTTGGAAGTTATGTTGGTAATATCTTTCCTGGCTGGCACCAATCATTGCATTCAGCCCTAACTGATCATTGATGAAACGGTTTTCATATCTGGCTACTACATCATTGAAATAGCGTTGTGTTTTTCCGTCGTAGTTCATGATGCTTGATTTACCTTCTGTGGTACGTGTAATCAGTTCGTCTCTGAAGTTCCATTGTTCCAGGATGACAGGCTTACGTTTTCTTTCTTCATCTACAACATCATATGAATAAGAACCTGTGATGCTGAATCCTTTGAATGGTTTTAATGTAGCTACAAAACGAGTTCTCAAATTGTGTTTTGCAATGTTACCGGCTACTTGGTTAAGGCGTACTAGTGGGTTATTGACAGCGCTCTGTGCATCGTCTTCTGGATTATTCATCGCACCAAATCTTCCGTCGGGTGCTTGAAATACCATGCCTGGAGTAGTGGCAGAAGCGTATGTGAATACGTCATCTACAGAGGTTGATGTGCTTGAGGCATCTGTATATTTGGCCGCAGGATCCATGTTTGATACATACCCATTTACGTATGCTCCTAAAGTTAGCCAAGGTTTGATATCTGCTGTAATGTTGAGTCGACCGCTATATTTTTCAAACCCTGTATTATCCATGACTCCCGGATTGTTCTGATAACCAAATGAAGAATAGAATCTTATTTTCTCACTTCCTCCACTCATTGAAATTACATGATTGTGTGATACAGAGTTGTTGAATGTATCATCAATCCAGTTTGAATTTGGATAGCGCAAGGCATCTTTCCCTTCATTGTCTCTCCATTCTTGAATGGTCTGTGCAGAGAACTTTTCGGCCATTCCTGAGTTTCTATATCCTTCATTGATATATTCCATGTAATCTGCATAATTGGAAACAGGATCCATAGAACTTGGAATAGAAGGAGAGGTAAATGATACATAACCGTTATAGTCAAGTTTAATTTTACCTGACTTACCTTGTTTGGTGGTTATTAAGATGACACCATTGGCAGCACGTGAACCGTAGATGGCAGAAGATGCTGCGTCTTTCAATACTGTCATTGTTTCAATATCCTGAGGATTGACGGTATTGATACTGGCTTCAGCTCCATCTATGATTACAAGAGGAGAAGAATCATTAAGTGTTCCTTGACCGCGTACTTTGATGGAGGCGTCATCATTTCCTGGCTGGTTGCTTGACATCTGGACACTGACACCGGCTGCAAGTCCTGACAATGCATGAGATACGTTTGTGATAGGACGGCTTTCTGTTAATTCACTTACATTGATGGTAGAGAGAGAACCTGACAGGTTTACTTTTTTCTGAGTACCATAACCTACTACTACTACTTCTTCCAGTGTTTCCGTATCTTCTTTAAGATTTACAGTAATGTTGTTGGTAGTAGAAGTAACTTTTACTTCTTGTGTATTAAATCCAATATAGGAAACCTGAAGAATACACTCCGAAGGAACATTTAGGGTAAAATTTCCGTCAATGTCGGTAATCGTTCCGTTAGTTGTTCCTTTCACAATTACGTTAGCTCCAATAATAGGCTCACCTGCCGCATCAAGAACTTTACCATTAATTGCTTTTTGCTGTAAAATACTTTCAATTGCATCTGCATGTGGTGACGATGATTCGTTGGCTGCGGTAGCTATGCCTGATGCAAAAAAAGCTAAAGAAACTCCTGCCAAAATTCTGGTCATGGAGATTTTGTAGTTCCTAGCACTTTTCATAAGTATAAGTTTAAGTTTGTGAATTATTGACATAGCAAAGATTGTTAGAATCTGTAAATTCTATTATACGAATTGTCCGATATATATGTAAAAAAAATCCGGAGATTTTTTTAGGAATATTTTTATGTCAATATAATTGTTAGAATAGGTGGTGCGTATCTTATTAATTTATAGGTGATTATATGAAATTACTGATTGCGCAGCTTTTAATAACTCGAAGAAACTGTTTTTTCTTGTATAAAATAGTGCTGGAAGTGATCTATACAATTTGTGTATCTACTATGTACAATATTGATACCTTGTTATATGATTAAGCCTTAATATTGCATTGTTAATTAATAATACTAATATCATGAAAACAAAAAGTTTTTTTTCTTTAATTGTCTTCGTTTTTCTTTCATGTATTAAAGTGGCTGCTTATACTGAGAGAAATTTTCTTCAACATGTGGCGGCTCAGGAAAGTCTTGCGGAGTGCCTTGTCTTAAATCAAAAATGGGTTCAGTATCCTTCTTATAAAGTTCGGGAAGGATGGAGTCGGTTTTTAGGGGAATATAAAGATGAAATTATTAAAAATGGAGAGTCGCTTTTAGGGTACACTTGGAAAGTGGTAAAGGCAACAGACTATCTGGAGTTTGAAAGAAGTGGAAATCGGGAGATTATGGAACGGCCTTTTGATGACAACAATCAAGCTATCGTGAGGCTTATGCTTGCTGAACTGGCAGAAGGGAGGGGACGTTTTATAGACCAGCTTATTAATGGAGTCTTTCATACTTGTGAAATGACATCTTGGGCATTGTCAGCCCATTTGGTGACTCAGCCTACACACCGTGCATTGCCTACACCCATTTATCCTTTGATTGATTTAACAGCTGGGGATTTGGGAAGTCTTTTATCATGGGTATATTATTTTATGCATGAAGAATTTGACAAGATAGATCCGGAAATTTCCCGACGCTTATACAGAGAACTGGATGAAAGAATAATGAAACCTTATTTGAATAATGATAGTTTTTGGTGGCTGGCTGCGAATTATAAAGGGCAAATGGTGAATAACTGGAATCCATGGTGCAATAGTAATTGTTTGATGACATTTATGCTGCTGGAGAATGATGTAGACCGTCTTTCTAAAGCTGTTTCCCGTAGTATGCAATCGGTGGATAAGTTCCTTAATTATGTTCACTCTGACGGAGCATGTGAAGAAGGACCTTCTTATTGGGGGCATGCTTCAGGAAAATGCCTCGATTATCTTGTTTTGTTGAATCGGATAACTGGTGGTAAAATCTCAATATTTGACAATCCGCAGATTAAAGCAATGGGAGAGTATATTGCAAGAAGTTATGTAGGGAATGGATGGGTTGTTAATTTTGCGGATGCTTCTGCCAAAGGAGGTGGAGACCCTTATCTTATATACCGATATGGAAAAGCTGTAAAGAGTGACATCTTGAAGCAGTTTGCTTCAATGCAAAATAAGGGAAGCAAGATTTCTTTTAGAGGTCGTGATCTGTTCCGTATTTTAGAAGCTTTTTTAGTGGAGGATGAATTATGTGCGTATCAAGAAGCCTATACAGGTGTTTCTTATACCTGGTATCCTGAGACGGAATTTTGCTATGTAAGAAATAAGAAGGCCTTTTTTGCCGCAAAAGGAGGATATAATGATGAAAGCCATAATCATAATGATGCGGGCAGTTTCTCTTTGTGGGTAAATAATATGCCGGTTATTATTGATGCGGGAGTTGGTACTTACACAAGACAGACGTTTAGTAGTGAAAGATACACGATTTGGACTATGCAAAGTAATTATCATAATTTGCCGATGATAAACGGGGTTCCTCAAAAGTATGGACGCCAGTATAAGGCTACGGAAGTTAAAGCTACGAAGAATAGTTTCTCTGCGAACATAGCTACAGCTTATCCTGATGAAGCTGGAGTGAAGAAATGGATTCGTTCTTATACAATGAAGTCTGACGCTCTTATGATAAGTGACCGGTTTGAACTGAATGAGATAAAGAAAGAAAATGTGATTAATTTCTTGTCATGGGGAGACATAATCATAAAAGATGGTGTAATTGAGATTTCTGTCAATGGGGTTAAAGGTACGTTGAAATATGATACTAAGATGTTTAAAGTAAAAAAGAAATGTGTAAAACTTACGGATAAAAAATTGTCGTCTGTATGGGGAGCGGAGGTCTATAGGTTGTCTTTTATTGCTAAAGAAAAAGAGCAAAAGGGTTGTTATACTTTTACAATCTCTTTTTAAGTTAAACTTAATGCGTGAAAATATTTATGGGTATTTTAAAATTGTTATTAAATTGTTGTGTAGCAGCAACTGTTTGTGGGTTGGGAAGCTGTATGAAAAAAGCAGAATCAACTGAAAAATCCTGGGTTGAGCAGGCTGTTGAAAATGCTAGGTGTCAGATTGGATTGGAGATTGATACAATTGAGGCGAGTGGCAAGGTTTTGAATCCTGTGACTTTGAACGAGAACGAGCAAGTTTATTATTGTGGGTTCTCAGACTGGAGAAGTGGTTTTTTCCCAGGAAGTGTGTGGTATTTGTATGAACTTACGGATGATAATACGCTTCTTTCTGTTGCACAAAAGTATACGGAGGCGTTGGATGAGGCTAAAAAACTTACTTGGCATCATGATATAGGGTTTATTGTGAATTGTAGTTATGGTAATGGGCTTAGGTTATCAGGAAAGGCCGAATATAAAGATGTGATGATAGAAGCAGCTAACTCTTTATGTACCCGTTTCCGGGAAAAACCTGGAACTATACAAAGTTGGAATGTTTCTGGAAATAGTTGGCAGGCTCAAAGAGGCTGGGAATGTCCGGTTATAATTGATAACATGATGAACCTGGAATTGTTGTTTGAAGCAACAAAACTGTCTGGTGATTCTACTTATTATAAGATTGCCGTAGCGCATGCTGACAGAACATTGAAGGAACAGTTTCGTCCAGATGGAAGTTGTTATCATGTCATAGATTACAGTCTTTCAGACGGGAGCGTAAGACACCGTCATACAGCACAAGGATACTCTCATGAATCTGTTTGGTCACGTGGACAAGCGTGGGCTATATATGGTTTTACAATGTGTTATCGTTATACGGGCGATAAAAAATATTTACAGCAGGCCATAAAGACTTTTAATTTCATGAAGAACCATAAAAAGATGCCTGAGGACCTTGTTCCTTATTGGGACATGGAAGCACCTAAAATACCTGATGAGCCTAGAGATGTTTCTTCTGCAGCTGTTATAGCTTCTGCTTTGTACGAGATTTGCACATTGGGAGTGCCTGAGGCGATTTCCTATGAGGAATATGCTGACCATATTATGGCAAGCCTTGCTTCAGAGCGTTACACAGCAAGATTAGGTGAGAATGGGCGATTTATTCTGATGCATTCAGTGGGAAGTATTCCTCATAACAGCGAAATAGATGTTCCTTTGAATTATGCAGATTATTATTATCTGGAAGCATTGAAACGAAAAGTAGACATAGAAAAAAGTAAAAACCTTGCATTAAAATAAATGACTATGATGAAAATTAAAAGTGTGCTTTTAGTAGCACTTATGTTAGTATCTGTTCATGTTGTCGCAAAAAATGATAAAGAGTCACAGGCTAGTGACCGGGAAGTTTGGACCGAACTATGTTATAAGATAGCGCAGCCTATACTTGAAAATATGAGTAAAGGTGAATTGCAGAAGAACATGAATCTGGAGCTTAGTCCGACTTGGGATGGAAGAGACAAACGAGTGGCTTATATGGAAGCCTTTGGACGCCTGATGGCTGGTATTTCACCATGGCTTGCTTTGCCAGATGATGAAAGTAAAGAAGGTAGAATGAGAAAACAACTCCGTGACTGGGCTATATCATCGTATAAAAATGCGGTAAATCCTGATAGCCCGGACTGCTTGTTGTGGGAAGGGCCCACTCAGATATTGGTAGATGCGGCTTATATTGCAGAAAGTTTTATGCGCGCACCTGAAGCAACTTGGAATAGACTGGACCCGATAACTAAGCAAAGATATATCGATAGGTTTATCGGGTTGAGAGTGATACGGCCGGCGTATAATAACTGGTTGCTTTTTAGAGCCATGACTGAGGCCTTTCTTTTGTCTATAGGCGAAAAGGCTGATATGTATGCACTAACTGTAGCCGTCAATAAGATAAATGAATGGTATCTGAGTGATGGCTGGTATAGTGATGGACCGGAATTTGCTTTGGATTATTATAACTCTTATGTAATACATCCGATGTATGTGGAAGTATTAGAGGTTTGTGAGGCTAATAAATTTTCAACTCCAGTTTCTGTTTCTTTAGGGGTTAAAAGAATGCAGCGCTTTAATACTTTCATAGAAAGACTTATTTCTCCTGAAGGCACCTATCCGGCATTTGGCCGATCTGTGGTGTATCGTATGGGGGCATTTCAATCAATGGCGCTTGCCGCATGGAAATATGGTTTGCCAGAGGACCTGAAAAATGGACAAATCCGAAGTGCACTTACCGCAGTAATGAAAAATATGTTTTCTGTTGAGGGTAATTTTGATAACGAGAATTTCTTGAAACTTGGATTTGTGGGACACCAGCCTAATTTGGCTAATTATTATACGAATAATGGAAGTCTTTATATGACTTCTTTAGTCTATTTGCCATTGGGACTTCCTGCTAATCATCCATTTTGGTCTGATCCAGCTGAAGATTGGACTTCGAGAAAAGCATGGAAAGGTGAAAGATTTCCGATTGATGGACACATTTCCCTAAGAAGATAATATCTTTAAATAAAAAACTCTTTGGTTTTGTAGAAAAGTCAAAGAGTTTTTTTATTAAATGTGATGGTCGTTTGTATAGTTTCTTCCTTTGAACTATATGTTTCCGCCGTTCGAACCGTACGTTTTGCGTTGCGGAGCCGTAGGTTTTTCGTAACGGAAACGTAAAAAGTTCCTTTTCGTTCGTGTAAAAATTCCGTTCCTTTTTCCGTATTCCATTCGCAGCTTCAGGCTTTGCAGCTGTTTTCCCCTATTTTTTGTAAAACTTTTTCCGTCTCGTTACGCGCACACGTACGCGCACGCACGAATTATATAATGTAGGTCATTTCACATCCGTTTTCGTATTGCAATAAAAATTATGCTTTATAGCATAAAGTAAATCAGCGAGTTAGGCAAGAACCTGAAAAATTTCTGCAAAAAAGTATGGTGTAAAAGTTGCGGAAACGGAAAAAGTCTGTACCTTTGCAACCGCTTTCGAGAGGGAGAGCCGCTGAAGATGACAGACTGGCAGAGCTGAGGCTACGGGAGATAGTGCTGACTGCTGCACCGAGTATCTTACCTTGCGGATGTGCAAGGGAGCGAGAAAGGATAAGCCGCACGCCTTCTGAGAACCTTCCGAAAATTTTTTCAAAAAAAACTTTCGAAAAAATTTGGAGGTTATGAAAAAACGCCTTACCTTTGCAAACGCTTTCCCGCTGAAACGGGAGCTTGAAAGAAAGATAGTTCTTTGAAAGACTTTAGATAAACAGACTAGGATGTAGTACAAGAAGTAGTCCTGTATATAATAAATAATGTATAGGATGAACGGAAGACAACCGTCGATGATTCTTGATAATCAAGAAAAAATAAAAATCGGTTTCCTGAACAGAGACAACAATACTCTTAAAAGAGTAAGAAAATATTTTACAATGAAGAGTTTGATCCTGGCTCAGGATGAACGCTAGCTACAGGCTTAA
>ENA-OZEL01000517-OZEL01000517.1-human-gut-metagenome-genome-assembly--contig:-NODE-517-length-15098-cov-6.917171_pt1 | contig 15098 bp, 16 predicted proteins | sample MGYA00245064_ERZ653601 | MGnify/ENA primary metagenome ERZ653601 (study PRJEB26926, sample SAMN06165007) | human gut metagenome | biome: ENVO:00009003; feature: ENVO:2100002; material: ENVO:00002003... | reverse complement strand
AAGCGGGGGAAAACTTGGAGATAACATCAAAAAGTTACCTATCGCTATAGCGTGGCAACTGGAAAGAAACGCTCCCAGAGATCGCCCATGAAATCAATATCGTAAACCTGACTTCGGAGGAACAAAACAGGGGCTTACTTGACCCGTATGTGATTATGGAGAACCCAAAGGATTCCGAATCACTGGCAATCGACATCCTGACTTTTTTAACGGGCATTTCCAGCCGTGACGGGGAGAAGTTCCCTGTTCTTCGGAAAGCCATCCGGGCGGTGACAAACAGTGAGGAACGGGGGCTTTTCAAGGTGATTGAGGAACTACGGGCGGAGGGGACCACCATCAGCACCAGCATAGCCGACCATATCGAATCCTTTACGGACTATGACTTTGCACACCTGCTCTTTTCGGATGGGGATGTCACACAGTCCATCAGCCTTGAAAAGCAGCTCAACATCATTCAGGTGGCGGATTTGGTGCTGCCGGATAAGGAAACCTCGTTTGAAGAATACACCACAATGGAGCTGCTTTCCGTGGCAATGCTCATTGACCTTTGCCCTCGACTTCATCCATACCGACCGCGGCGTGTTTAAGATTGTGGATTTGGATGAAGCATGGAGCTTCTTACAGGTGGCACAGGGCAAGACCCTCTCCATGAAGCTGGTCCGTGCCGGACGTGCCATGAACGCAGGCGTTTACTTTGTGACCCAGAACACGGACGATTTGCTGGATGAAAAACTGAAAAACAATCTGGGCTTGAAGTTTGCGTTCCGTTCCACGGACATCAACGAAATCAGGAAGACCCTCACCTTTTTCGGGGTGGATTCCGAAGATGAAAACAACCAGAAACGGCTCCGTGAATTGGAAAACGGACAGTGCCTTATCAGTGATTTGTACGGGCGTGTAGGAGTGATACAGTTCCACCCTATCTTTGAAGACCTGTTCCATGCCTTTGACACCAGACCGCCCGTAAGAAAAGAGGTGGAGGAATGAAGATAAGAAAGCCCATCCAGCAGGGGACAGCCCTTGTCCCTTGCTGGACAAAGGGACAAAACTCTTTAAAAAAAATCGGGAGTATAGCAGAAAAAGTGTTGCTGGCACTCCTGCTCATCCTCCTGCTGCTGGCAGTCTCCGGTACTGCCGCCCACGCTGCCGGACTGGTGGATGATACGGTGGACGCTGCCAACGAATACAGCAAATATCCTCTGGACAACTACCAGCTTGATTTTTATGTGGACAGTGGTTGGGACTGGCTCCCGTGGAACTGGCTGGACGGTATCGGAAAACAGGTAATGTACGGGCTGTATGCCATCACAAATTTTATCTGGGCCATCAGCCTGTACCTTTCCAACGCCACGGGGTATCTGATTCAGGAAGCCTACTCACTGGACTTTATTTCCTCTACGGCGAATTCCATTGGGAAAAATATGCAGACCCTTGCAGGCGTTACCACAGGCGGCTTATCCTCGGAGGGATTTTATATCGGGTTCCTGCTGATTCTCATTCTGGTGGTGGGGATTTACGTTGCCTACACAGGGCTTATCAAACGGGAAACCACAAAAGCCATCCATGCCGTTGTCAATTTTGTGGTGGTGTTCGTGCTGTCCGCTGCCTTTATCGCCTACGCTCCTGATTATATCGGGAAAATCAATGAATTTTCCGCAGACATCAGCAATGCCAGCCTGACCCTTGGCACAAAGATTGTGCTGCCCAACTCGGAAAGCCAGGGAAAAGACAGCGTGGATTTGATACGGGACAGCCTGTTTTCCATTCAGGTAAAGCAGCCGTGGCTCCTGCTACAATACGGTAATTCGGATGTGGAAAGCATTGGAGCAGACCGTGTGGAAAGCCTGCTTTCAACCAGTCCAAATGAAAACAACGGGCAGGACAGGGAAGAAATCGTAGTGGAGGAAATCGAAGACAGGGAAAACACCAACCTTACCATTACAAAGACCATCAACCGCTTGGGAACCGTCTTCTTCCTGTTCATGTTCAATATCGGTATCTCTGTTTTTGTATTCCTGCTCACGGGGATAATGATTTTCTCACAGGTGCTTTTTATCATCTACGCCATGTTCCTGCCTGTGAGCTTTCTCCTTAGCATGGTTCCCTCTTTTGAGGGGATGTCAAAACGTGCCATTACGAAACTGTTCAACACCATCCTTACCAGAGCCGGAATCACCCTGATTATCACGGTAGCGTTCAGTATTTCCACCATGCTCTACAACCTGTCTGGGGAATATCCGTTCTTCCTGACAGCGTTCTTGCAGATAGTGACCTTTGCCGGAATTTATTTCAAGCTAGGGGATTTGATGGGGATGTTCTCCTTACAGAGTGGGGATTCCCAAAGCATGGGGAGCCGTATCATGCGAAGACCCCGTATGCTCATGCACGCCCATATGCACCGTTTACAGCATAAGTTAGGACGTTCTGTGGCGGCTCTTGGGGCTGGTACGGCTGCCTACCATGCAGGAAAACAGGCTGGCTCAGACCAGAGAATTGCTTCCAGCTCCGGCTCTTCCAAACGGACGCAGGCAGACCACAGCAGACCAGACGGGCAGGCAGCACCGGAAAAGGAATCCGCATGGAAACGGGCTGGCTCTGCGGTAGGTGCGGTGGCAGATACCAAAGATAAGATAGCCGATACTGCCGGACAGCTTCGGGAGCAGGCAAAGGATTTGCCTGTCAATGCAAAGTACGCCCTTTACCACGGGAAAACACAGGTATCAGAGGGAGTACGGGATTTTACTTCCAGTGTGACCCAGACCCGAACTGCCAGAGCTGAACAGCGGAACGCACAGGCAGAAAGCCGCAGACAGACCATTGCAGAACGCAGGGCGAAACTGGAACAGGCAAAATAGCCGCAAAAGACAGCTTCCGAAGCCCCCAAAGGGGCGGCTCCTGTCCATGAACGCCCTGTTACTGCAAAGCAGCCGGAAGATTTCCGACATCATGCAGATACCTCTCATACAGGAAAACCAGCCATGCAGCCAGTTTCCCCATCCATCAGGGAACGGGGACAGGTTCCTTATGGGGGAACTGTGGCAGAACGGGCTTCGGTTCCGGTAGTAAAAGCGGCTTCCATCCACCATGAACAGATACCGCCTGTAAGGGCAGAACGCCAGATAGTCCCTTCTGCTTCCCCAGACAAACCAGAGGAAAGGCAAAAGACCACCCCAACCATCACACCGGCTACTCCCCGTCCAGCAAGACCTGTCCATAACGATACGGCTCCTGTGATACCGGAAAGAAAACGAGCTGCCCCTGCGGTAAAAGAATCGAACTTTACCATCCGGCGTACTACCGCCAGAAAGGAGTGGCCAAAAACGGTAACAGCGGCTGCCAAACAAAAGAAAGGGGAAAAACCATGAAGTTAAGACACCTTTTCTTCGCCTGTTCCGGCGTGTTCGTGATGATGTTCTCCCTGCTCCTTTTGGTGGTGATTGTCTCTCGGATGAGGAAGACGGAGGAAGCGGCGGAAACCTTATCTATGGGGGCGTGAGCGTATCACAGGAAGTCCTCGCCCATAAACCTATGCTGGAAAAGTATGCAAGGGAATATGGCATAGAAGAATACTTAAATGTGCTGCTCGCCATCATTCAGGTGGAATCCGGCGACACGCTGGAAGATGTTATGCAGTCCTCGGAATCTCTGGGGCTTCCCCCGAACTCCCTTAGTACAGAGGAATCCATCAAACAGGGCTGCAAGTATTTCTCGGAACTGCTCGCAGCGGCAGAAACAAAGGGCTGTGACTTAAACAGTGTGATTCAATCCTATAACTACGGCGGCGGTTTCTTAGACTATGTGGCAGGACACGGAAAAAAATACACCTTTGAACTGGCAGAGAGCTTCGCAAGGGACAAATCCGGCGGAAAGAAAGTCACCTACACCAACCCTGTTGCGGTAGAGAAAAATGGGGGCTGGCGATATTCCTACGGAAATATGTTCTATGTCCTCTTGGTATCGCAATACCTGACTGTGGCACAGTTTGATGATGAAACGGTGCAGGCTATCATGGAGGAAGCCTTAAAGTATGAGGGATGGACGTATGTGTACGGGGGCGATTCCCCCTCCACTTCCTTTGACTGTTCAGGACTGGTGCAGTGGTGCTATGGCAAGGCAGGAATCGCCCTGCCACGGACAGCACAGGAACAGTACAATGTGACGCAGCACATCCCCCTGTCCGAAGCAAAAGCAGGGGATTTGGTCTTTTTCCACTCCACCTACAACGCCGGAACCTACATCACCCATGTGGGGCTATATGTGGGAAATAACCGGATGTACCATGCCGGAAATCCCATTGGCTACGCAGACCTGACAGGCTCCTACTGGCAACAGCACCTTGCCGGAGCCGGACGAATCAAACAATAAGAAAGGATGAACCGATATGATTCAGATTAGAAAAGAAGAAAACCAGAAAAAGCAGAAAGAAAAGAAACTGAAAGTTTACAAAGCCAATACCCATAAAAAAACCGTGATTGCCCTGTGGGTGCTGCTGGCAATGAGCTTCCTGTTTGCCGTCTATAAGAATTTCACGGCGATAGACATTCATACCGTCCATGAAACCAAAGTGATTGAGGAAAAAATCCTCGACACCCACAAGATAGAAAACTTTGTGGAGAATTTCGCAGAAGTCTACTATTCATGGGAACAGTCCGCCGCTTCCATTGATAACCGGACAAATGCTTTAAAAGGGTATCTCACCGGAGAACTGCAAGCCCTGAATGTAGATACTGTCCGAAAGGACATCCCCGTATCATCTGCCCTCACCGACTTCCAGATATGGGAAATCACAGAAGAAAAGGATCAGCATTATCAAGTGACCTATACGGTGGAACAGCGTATCACAGAGGGAGAATCCAGTAAAACCGTCCATTCCGCCTATCAGGTTACGGTCTATGTGGACGGCTCTGGAAACCTGACGATTATCCAGAACCCAGCCATCACCAGCGTTCCCGTAAAATCCGGCTACACACCGAAAGCGGTACAAAGTGACGGTACGGTGGATTCCATCACCACGGAGGAAATCAACGAATTTCTCACCACCTTTTTCAAGCTGTACCCTACGGCAACCGCAAAGGAGCTGACCTATTATGTGAATGAGGGCGTGCTGAAACCTGTGGGGAAAGAATATATTTTCTCCGAACTGGTGAATCCAGTCTACAACCGAAGCAGTAATCAGGTGACGGCTTCCCTTGCGGTGAAATATCTGGATAACCAGACCATGACAACACAGGTATCACAGTTTGACCTTGTACTGGAAAAGAACGGAGAAAACTGGAAGATTGTGAAATAGTTATAGAGAAACGTGCATTTCTCATTTGCAGATTTGCACGTTTCTCTTATAAAGTATTTACCATACATCTGTGATAATTTTTAATTTGCCTATTGACTTTAACGTTACGTCATAGTATATGATAAAACCAAAAGGAGGAACTAGAATTATGAAAATATCCGCTATCCGTTCTGACAAAGTTTATTCAAAAATTATGAATGCACCGTTAGACAAAAAAAATGACATTTATAGATATGAACTTATGAAGCCTTTTGAAAAAAAGTGGGCTTGTTATAGTGTTCCTATGAAAGCTCTAACGCCTAATGGATATGATGTAATTATGGCAAGCGAAATGCTTGGGCATATCGCCCCAACCGCTGTTGACCAAAAGCAACAAAATAATATTAAGCTAATTTCTGATAATACACTCTGGGAAAAATGTGAGTTATCCATTCAGCAGTCGTTGAATTGCTTTGTTGAACACGGTGTTAATCTACCCGTTAAAGAATATGCGTTTACAATTTTACTTGCAAATGCTAAAAATCCTTACATTATTTTAAATGATGGTTACTGTGGTGATGGTGGTATTCCAGGATATATTTTTTCTTGGTTACTACCTAATGAATACACTTTATCACATCTTCATGTAGCATTAGCACATGAAACTAATCACAACGTACGATTTCAATTTATTAAATGGAAGAATGATATCACTCTTGGTGAAATGATAGTCAATGAGGGATTGGCAGAAAACTTTGCAACATTTCTGTATGGTGAAGATAAAGCAGGTCCTTGGGTAACAAAAACTGATATAGAAACCTTAAATGAATATATTAAGCCTATTATTCAGGACGGTTTAAATGTTCAAGGATTAGAAAATCTGAATGCATACCTTTATGGTGATGAAATGGCAGCATTACAAAACTATCCTCAGGTCGGATTACCCTATTGTTCCGGATATGCGTGTGGCTATCACTTGATTAAACACTACTTGCAAAAGACTGGAAAAAACATTGTCGAAGCAACTCTATTACCTGCAAAAGAAATTTTAGATGCTACGGAGGATTTTTGGAATGAATGAAAAAGCTAAAACAGTCCATGAAGTTGCTAAATTAACAGGTATTACTGCTCGAACACTACATTATTATGATGAAATTGGTTTATTAAAACCATCTATTATAACCGAAGCAAAATACCGTCAGTATACAGACGACGATTTAACTAGGCTTCAGGAAATTTTGTTTTTTAGAGAAGTTGGATTCGCCCTAAAAGAAATTAAGGAACTGCTGGATTCACCTCATTATGTTCGTTCAGAAGCATTAGAGCGTCATGTACTGATTTTGGAAGCTCAGAAAGAACGAATGGAAGCTTTGATTTCACTTGTAAAAGACACAATCAACGGAAATAAAGAAATTAAATTTTCTGCATTTTCAAATGCAAAAATACTTGAGTTACAATCGCAATTTCAAGAAGAAGTATTAGAACAATGGGGAAATACTGAAAGTTTCAGAGAATACAAGACTATGTTTTCTTCCCATTCAAAGCAAATACAAGGGAAAGAAATAGAATCTTTTTATTCAAGGGCTCGCAATATTTTTGAAAAACTAGCTATGTATGAAAATAGTCCTGCGGAAAGTCCAGAAGTACAAGCAATAGTACATGAATGGCAACAATATATTTCTGAACACTTTTATGAATGTAATAAACAAATTTTATCTAATTTGGGAGTTCTCTATATTACAGATGAAAGATTTACCACTTTTATAAATAGATTTAGTAGTGGAAATCTTGCAGCTTTTTTTAATGAAGCAATACAAATTTTTTGCAGAGGTTCAGAATGAATATGATAGAGTTGGTTATTTGTCCTATATGCAACAATAAAACAAGGATTAAAATACGAAAAGATACACAGCTAAAAAACTTTCCGTTGTATTGTCCAAAATGTAAAAAAGAAAGTTTGATATGCGTAAATAACTTCAAAATAGAAATTATCAAAGAGCCAGACGCTTAGACGCAGAGCCGATAATTTATAAGCTATTACAGCTTATAGACTATCGGCTCATTTTAATTTCAGCCCTATTCTGGTAAGCGATAGAAGTTATTTATCTTCCATTTCCTTGTATTTGACAATACCATCTGCAACGCTTTCCATGATAACAAGGTCTGCGTCTGTAAAATTGTCAATTTTACTTTCAAGCTGTCTTCGTCTACTGCTTTTTACCGGATTATCAGAGGACAAAAAGAACTCATCCACTGATACATTCAGCAGAGATACAAGGTCGTAAAGCACCTGTAAACTTGGGTGCTGCCCTTTATTCTCAATATTGGTTAAATAGCGTGGGTCAATCTCAATCATTGCTCCCACCTGGTCACGGGTCAAACCCTGTTTTTTACGGGCTTCTTTTATGGCAAGCCCCAAATCCCTGAAATCATATTTATCTTCTTTTTTACGCATAATACACCACCTCTGTACATTTTACTGTTCCTGTTATAATAGTGACAGGTATAGAAAAACGTATTACATAGTTGTACAGTTCCTATTGTGCGTATCAAAGATAAAACTATGCTGCCGAAACGGAAATTAAAAAAAACCGTTATTTGGCAGCATACTTTCCCTGCGTCAAAAATTACATCATCATTTCCAGACGACGGTTTAACAAAAGCCGCCGTCTTTTTTTGCCTGAAATATAGATGATTTTTAAAGTCTACTACTTTATACAGACAGCGGCTTACAGGAGGAAGCCGCTATGCAAAATATTTTCTTAAATATATCTACATTCGGTAAACCGTTAAAAAAAGCCATCCGCCTACACTAGAAAAGTCTGACACTCAATGTGGTTTTTCAGAATACATAGCAAGAACTATCGAAGCACACAAGCAGAAATATCGTCTGTTTGCGTGCTTTTTTAGTTGGAAGAAAAAGTTTTTAAATTTTTCTTCTCAAAACGCAACTGCACCCCCTGTCCTGTCGGGACTAAGAGCGAAAAGGGGGAAAGAAGCAGAAATTCCTATCAACTCGCTCCCTTTCAAGGCTGGAAAGGGGGTGAGCAATGATGAAGCCATCTGAATTTCAGATAACCATAGAGAACCAGTTTGATTACATCTGTAAAGTCGCTATGGAGGATGAACGCAAAGACTATCTCAAAGCGTTGTCCAGACAGTGTAAACGGGAAACCCTGTTCTGTGATATGGACGATTACACCGTCAACTTGTTTTCTTCCGAATACACCTATCCATCCCACTTCCATACTTTTGAAATGGATGGATTTACTGTCCGTATTGAAAACAGCCTATTAGCAGAAGCATTAGAAAATCTGGATGGAAAGAAGCGTGATGTTATCCTGAGATATTATTTTCTTGGATTTGACGATACGGAAATTTCAAAAATTCTGGAAGTCAACCGTTCTACCATCCAGAGAAGAATACACGCCGGACTGGAATTTATCAAAAAATTTATGGAGGAGGAAGCATGACAGCAAAGCACCCTATGATTCCGTTTCCTGTGATTGTAAGGGCTACGGATGGTGATATTGAAGCAGTCAACCAGATTGTACGCCATTACAGCGGTTTTATTGCCAGCCGTTCCATGCGTCCCATGAAAGACGAATATGGGAATACCCACATGGTTGTAGATGAAACCCTACGCCACCGGATGGAAACACGTCTGATTGCAAAGATTTTATCTTTTGAAATCAGGGAACCAAAGTAAAAATAACGCTCTCCTGTGGAAGTATGGACAAGCCCATGCTTCCCAGACAGAGCTTGCCAGTCTATTAAAGTGCATTATCACCAGTGCATTTTAACAGGCTGACAAAGCCGGATTGTTCCTTGAAAAAGAAAGCGTCTAATCAACGCAGCATAAAGCAGCCGAATACGTTTCGATAGAAAGAGAGCCGTTGGGCTGGCACGCCGTAACCCACCAAAGGAGGGATGAAACCGGATAGCGATTCCTGCCAGCGTTCCATAAGTAGCTTCCCGCAAAAGCTGCCGCCATGACCTTCTATCGTGATAATGATACTTCCGTACAGCCTTAGTCCGTGTGATGATGTAGCACCGATGGCAAAGGGTACGGCTGGATGAGAACCATGCAGGGGTGAGATTCCCATGAGCTTTAGCGGAAGCTGTTCGGCTGACTTGCTCACAGTAAAATGCACTGAACCTCTACAAAACTTTAATTTCCTGTGTTATACTCAAAGTGTTAGAGAGGTGTATTTTACTGTTACCATCATAGAAAGGAGCCTTAATCTTATGTTAGATGGTAAAGAGAATACACACGGTATTACAACGTCTGAAAAAAAGACATATACGGTAGATGAAATAGCAGCTCTTTTAAACATCAGTATGAAGTCGGCATATGCTTTAGTCAAAAGCGGTCAATTTCACTATATCAGAGCTGGCAGGATGATTAGAGTATCTAAAATATCTTTCGATAAATGGTTACACGAATAATCATTTAAGGAGAGATAATATGGCTTCAATCAAACAAAGAAAATCAAAATTTTCAGTTATTTACTGGTATATGGATGATACAGGCGAAAGAAAGCAGAAATGGGACACCCTAGAAACAAAAAAAGAAGCAAAGGCACGAAAAGCGTTTATTGAATTTTATCAACAAACCTATGGATATGTTCTCGTCCCTTTAGAAGAACAATTCGCCCATCAGCGTGAGGAAGCAGAACAGGCAATAGATACCTCAGATGATGAAATCACTTTAAAGGAATTTCTTGTTACTTTTGTCAATCTATATGGCGTATCGAAGTGGTCTGCCAACACTTACAGCAGTAAATTGAGTTCAATTAACAACTATATCAACCCTATTATTGGAGATTGGAAGTTAAATGAAATCACCACGAAAAAACTTTCTCAATATTACAATGACCTGTTAAGTGTTCCAGAAGTTCCTCGTGCTAACCGCAAAGCGACTGGTCGCTGTGTGCAGCCTGCCAACATTAAGAAAATCCATGATATTATCCGCTGTGCCTTAAATCAGGCTATCCGTTGGGAATATCTGGACAGCAAAATGCGGAAGCCGGCTTCCTTAGCCACCTTACCCAAAGTACCAAAGGTAAAACGTAAGGTCTGGAATGTACAGACATTCAAGGAAGCAATCAAACTTGTGGATGATGATTTACTCCTGCTTTGTATGCACTTGGCATTTGCCTGCTCATTAAGAGTAGGTGAAATTACGGGACTTACTTGGGATGATGTGATTATTGATGAAGAAGCTATTGCAAATAATAATGCAAGAGTTATCGTTAATAAGGAGCTGGCAAGAATTTCTCAATCAGCTATGCAAAAGCTGAAAGAAAAAGATATTATTAAAATTTTCCCAACCCAGAAGCCCCACTGTACTACAAGGCTGGTGTTAAAAACACCCAAAACAGAAACAAGTAATCGTACCGTATGGCTGCCGACAACGCTTGCTCAATTACTGGTTCAATACAAAAAAGACCAGCAGGAATTGAAAGAGTTTTTAGGAAGTGCCTATAACGATTATAACCTCGTTATTGCTCTTGAAAATGGGAATCCCGTAGAAAGCCGCATTGTTCGGGACAGATTTACAACACTGTGTGAGGAACACAATTTTGAAGTTGTTGTTTTTCACAGCTTACGCCATTTAAGCACAAAATATAAGCTTAAAATGACACATGGCGATATTAAGTCTGTTCAGGGAGATACAGGTCACGCCGAAGCAGAAATGGTAACAGATGTTTACTCTGAAATCGTGGATGAATACAGACGGCTTAATGCAAAGAAGCTGGATGAAGAATTTTATGACACCCTTGATACAGAGGAACCTGAACACAATCTCCATTCAGAAGCACAGGAACCTATCAGTGACAATGACAAACTTCTGCTTGAATTGCTAAAATCCATGACACCGGAAATGAAAGAAAAGCTCTTAAAAGAAACCCTTTCTAACTGTTAGCAAAGGGCTTTGTTCCAAACAGAAAAAAACCTGCTAACCAAAAAGTGTTAGCAAATATCGTAAAAATCCATGAAATCATCATCTACCTTAAATGAGTGTTAGCAAGCTATCTTGCAAAATAAATGGCTTTTGGAAATTCCCACGGACATAAGTAGCTATATATTTGCTTCCCTGTCCGTGATAACAAAAAAAGCTGTAACCCCTTGAAAACAAAGGCTTACAGCGTTGCTTACTGGCGTCCATGACAGGAATCGAACCTGCGGCGTTTCGCTTAGGAGTATGGCTTACCATGTGATACACGGTTCGGATGTAACTTCCAATATCATCCCTTACACAGAATGACTTGTAGTAAACGAACTTTATGGTGCAAAACACCTATTCTGACGCAGTTTTATGTGTCCGTTGGGTGGTCCTATTAGCAAATTCTTAGCAAGAGGACACCCAGCCAAAGCCGATTGCTACTGCCATTCTTCACTCCCTTAGTCAAAATGACAAGGCAAATACATGGAGGTTACTATGGACAAGAAAGAGAAAAAGTCACTGCCGGAACCGCGCACATATACCGTGGAACAGATTGCGGCCATGCTCAACATTGGCCGCACAACCGCATATCAGCTCGTCAAGCAGGAGGAGTTCAGGATCGTCCGCATAGGCAATGCGATCCGCGTTTCCAAGAAATCTTTTGACGAGTGGCTGGAAAGTTTGGAATTGTGAATATCGCAAGAAACGCCGTAGGCTCAAAAAACCTATGGCGTTTTTTTATACCCATTTTTGAAGGAGGCTGGCAATGAAACTGACAGAAGCAGAAATGAGGATGGTGTTTCAGATTGAAAGTACCAATCAGAACGCTGCCCTGAATGAGATTTACATGACATGGCGCTATGCGCCGAACCCGGCAACGAAAGAAACGGCGGAAGGCCTTCTGGACAAGCTCCGCCCCCTGTCGGATCAGGAGTGCATGGATTTGATCCGCAAGGTGCAGGCCGAATACCGTCTGCCGGAGAAAGCCCGCACCATCGGGGAAATGCTGGCAGAGGCCAGACAGCAATCCGGGGCGCAGAAGTTATCCGGCCATGACATTATGGCTTTGGAGCGTTTCGACCCGGCGACCAGACACATGATCGTCTTTGATGTTCTTACCCATGACTCGCCTGTTGGCTGGAAGGGTGAGAAAATGCGCCTGTTCCTGACTGACGCCGGATACAGCAAGGCTTTGGAGAATCAGGAAAAGGGTCATATCAAAATCCGCAACCATGCGAAGGTGCTTTCCGGCGACCTCCACTATGACCATAAAGACCGTGAGAGGTAGCCGCCCCCAAAATGTATCAAAATCAGTTGGATATCTTCTGTTTCTTCCTCTGTGGCTTGCGTTCTGAACAGGGCGTGGATGTTTTCCCATGCGGGAGACTATGGAGGCATACAGACGGGTAAACCGCTCAAAATCAACACTTTTTATTTTCACAGGAAGGAGGTGCGAAGATGGCTGTTTTTCGTATTGAAAAGACCCGTGATTATACGGTCATGTCGAACCATCACTTGAAAGATCGGACGCTGACCCTGAAATCCAAAGGGCTGCTGTCCATGATGCTGTCACTCCCTGACGAGTGGAATTACACCACCAGAGGTCTTGCGGCGATCTGTCGGGAAGGTGTGGACAGCATCGGTGCGGCGTTGAAGGAGCTGGAAACCCACGGGTATATCCGGCGCACCCAGCTTCGGGATGAAAAAGGCAAGATCACGGATACCGAGTATGTCATTTACGAAATGCCTCAGTGCGAGCCGCCGTCAAGCCCAGGTACGCCTTTACCGGGTACGGCAAAGCCATATACGGAAAACCCGGATATGGGTATCCCGGATACGGCGGACCCGTGTACGGAAAACCCCGCACAATTAAATACTAATCAAACAAAGACTGATTTATCAAGTACGGAACTATCAAATCCTATCCAATCAAATCCCCCTACCCCCACAGGGGCAAGGATGGGAACGGATCGGATGGGAGCCAGAGAATGTTATCGTGAAGTGATTTTGGATAACATCGAGTACAGCTATCTGGTGCAGGACAGCCACATCGACCGTGAGCAGCTTGACGAGATCGTTGACCTGATCGTGGATACCGTGTGTTCTGCCCGCAAAGTCATCCGCATTGCCGGAGACGATTATCCGGCGGAGGTGGTAAAGTCCCGGTTTATGAAGCTGGACAGTTCCCATGTTCAGTATGTTATGGACTGCATGAAGGACAACACCACCTATGTCCGCAATATCAAGAAATACCTTCTGGCGGCGCTGTATAACGCCCCGACCACCATCAACAGCTACTATTCTTCCCTGGTGCAGCACGATATGTACGGGGACGGGCAAAGGGGGCGAGGCTAAATGCAGGAGGAAGTAACGCGGGGCGCCGTAACGCTCATTGTTGACGGAGCCAAGCTAAGCGAGCAGGTCTTTGAAAAGGCCGTCAAAAAGTTTCTGGAGGAAATCCAGAAAAGCCAGAAGCCCAAAATCTACCGCGGCAGGCAGAGCCTTAAACAGCTTGCCAGCCAGAACGCCGGTCTTGCCAATATCGAGATCAGTGACAAGAATATCAAGGTTTTCTCCCGTGTGGCGAAGAAATACCATGTGGATTTTGCCTTGAAGAAAGACACCTCCGCAGAGCAGCCCCGTTACCTGGTCTTTTTCAAAAGCCGGGACGCGGATGCCATCACAGCGGCGTTTCAGGAGTTTGCCAGCCGGAAAATGAGCCGTGAGGAAAAGCCCTCCATCCGGGAGCGACTGACTCAGGCGAAGGAACAGGCGGCGGAGAAAACGGAACACCGCACCATTGACCGGGAGAAAGTAAAGGTCAAAGATCGGAGCGTGCAGAGATGAACATGAAAAAACTGTTTTTGCTGAACCTTCCGTATCTTCTGTTCGTGTATCCCTTCGATAAGCTGGCACAGGCTTTTCGGCTTGCGCCCGGCGCTGACCTCTCCGGCAAGCTGCTTTCTATCGGGGACGGCTTCACGGCGGTGTTTTCCTCCCCGTGGCTCAGTTTCCATCCCACGGACCTTCTGATCGGCATAACCGGTGCAGTGGTCCTTCGCATGGCGGTCTACCTGAAAGGCAAGAACGCTAAGAAGTATCGCCACGGGATCGAGTATGGTTCTGCCCGCTGGGGTACGGCGGCGGATATTGCTCCCTACATGGACAAGGACTTTTTCCAAAACATCCCCATGACGCAGACGGAACGGATCACGATGGCGAGCCGCCCAAAGCAGCCGAAGTATGCCAGAAATAAAAACATTCTGGTGATCGGCGGTTCCGGCAGCGGCAAGACGCGGTTCTTCTGTAAGCCGTCGCTGCTGCAAGCTCATTCGTCCTATGTCTGCACTGATCCGAAAGGAACCTTGCTACCGGAGATCGGCACTTTCCTGGAACGGAAGAAATACCGTATCAAGTGCCTCAACCTGATAAACTTCCGAAAATCCATGAGATACAACCCACTGGCCTACATTCGGTCAGAGAAAGATATCTTAAAGCTGGTGAACGCCCTGATTATGAACACGAAGGGCGAAGGCGAAAAATCTTCGGAAGATTTCTGGGTCAAAGCGGAACGCCTCTATTATTCCGCACTGATCGGCTACATCTGGTACGAGGCCACGGAGGAAGAAAAGAACTTCATCACGCTTCTGGACCTTATCAATGCCAGTGAAGCCAGAGAGGATGACGAAACCTATCAAAGCCCGGTGGACCTGCTTTTTTCTCAGTTGGAGGAACGGGAGCCGGACCACTTTGCCGTCAAGCAGTACCGCAAATTCAAGATGGCGGCGGGTGTTGTATGCTCTAAAAGACTTCTTAATCAAGCGGTTGGGAAGTCTCTTAGAACACACAACCTAAAACCGAAGAAAGGAGCGCAAGTTA
>ENA-OZEL01000483-OZEL01000483.1-human-gut-metagenome-genome-assembly--contig:-NODE-483-length-16076-cov-13.085950_pt1 | contig 16076 bp, 15 predicted proteins | sample MGYA00245064_ERZ653601 | MGnify/ENA primary metagenome ERZ653601 (study PRJEB26926, sample SAMN06165007) | human gut metagenome | biome: ENVO:00009003; feature: ENVO:2100002; material: ENVO:00002003... | reverse complement strand
CGTAAGATCGTCGGCAGCGTCAGATGTGTATAAGAGACAGTGACTGGGCAGGCTTTATATACTCTTTTACAAGGTGAAACCTTAAAAGAGGTTAAGAATATCCATCAGGATACATGGACACTTGAAGAAGCGGAAGCAAGCCGCACTAACTACAAGAACCAGCTTACCGGTCAGACTTATCGTAGTGATAAGGAAATGGGCGATGTAACCGTGAACTTCACCATTGGTGAATACGACTATCCGACCAAGAAAGACCTCATGGGTGGTGATGTAATTAACACTGATAAGGGTTGGAAACGAGCAAGAGGCAAGGTAAACATTGAGAAGTTACTTGTCGCTTTGACTGACGATGACCAGTATTGTGTGATTCCACGTGCTGACATCGGTGCACGTGAAGCCACAACAGACAAGGCTGTCGGTATTCCTGTAAGTGCGGTGGAACTGGAACCACAAAATGCAGAAGTTGCACCGGAATACTGGTTTGACTCATCTGAAGTAAAAGCAGGTGCTTAATGCCTATCCAATAGGTAGAGATTGAATTCCATAACAGGGGTGGGCTTTATGGCTTCACCCCTTAATTTTTATCTTTTATCAGAATGAATCAAGGAGCAAAAATAGTAACTGAATCCATTATCGGAAGTGATTTCAGAACGGTGTTTGTCGCTGGGAAAGCCTACACGGTCTACCCTCCTACTATCCACAAGCTGGCCGGGGCAATCTCCCATTTGTCAGGCGTACAAGAAGCAGACAATTTGAAAGAAGTGCTTCTCTCCCTTGGAGAAAGCGAGGCTTACAGCAAGGCTCTCTCCTGGCTGATAGCTGGTGACGAAAGTTTAAGTGAAGAACTGGCAAAAGGAACATACGAAGAAAACGTAAATGCTTTAGATGAAGCACTCTCTATGATTGACTCAAAGGTTTTTCTCAAAGCTGTCAGCTTGGCGAGGAACGTAAGTCTGCTGGCAGCGAAACCGAGGTCGTAGGAAATGATACTCTCTTGGGACAGATTGCATCGTTCATGGAAAATCTGCATCTGTCATACCGGGAAGTGGTCTATGAGATACCATACAGGAATTTAGTATTAATGCAGCGTGACAAGCTCCATACAGTTACCGGTACCAAGGTTACAAAGGTGAAGGGTAAGGACATGGCTTCGCGCAGAAGAAGAAACAAGAAATAGATATGGCTACACTATACTTTAAAGTCAGTTCTGACTGGGAGCAGGTTGTCAAACTGAGACAGGAATGTGAGAGACTGGAAGCCCAGCTCAAAAAAATGGACGTAAACAAATCCCCTACAGCTGCAAAGGCTTTAGAAACGCAACTGGCATCCACCCGTCAGCAGATGATGGGGCTGGTAACTGAGGCGGCTAAGGCTGGTGCTATGATGGAGAATGATTTGAAGAAAAAACTCAATTCCGCGTCAAAGGCCTCCGATGAACTAACAGAGGAAATAATCAAACAGAGGAAAATCATCCGTGATACGCAGGATGATGTCAGACGGCTGTCTGATGAATATTCAAAGATGAGTAAGTATTCTCCTAATTCAAAAGCTAAATTAGCTGAACTGAATGCAGCTAAAGCAGCCTTGAACGAGCAGAGATATTCCATTGGTGAATTGCAGGACCAGCAGGCCAGAAACAGGCTCGAAGTAAGGAAACTTACAAGAGAGTACAAAGAGTTTGCCAGTGGAACAAACAATGCTGATGAGATAGTAAAATCCCTGACGGATTCCTTGAAGCGTACTGCTTTAGAGATAGGAGGATTGGCAGCAATAAAGAAGTTCGGTTCTGATGTGATTGAAGCAACTGGAAAGATGCAACAGTTACAGGTAGCTCTTTCAACAATCCTTCAGGACAAATCGAAAGCAGAACAACTCATCGCCGATATTGTTCAGTTCGCAGCCAAAACGCAGTTCAATCTTGATGATGTAGCGACCGGAGCAAAACAGCTTTTGGCATACGGTTCCTCTGCCGATAATGTAGTAAATGAACTTTCTATGCTTGGAGATGTGGCTTCCGGATTGCAGATACCTATCGGTCAACTTATTTATCTGTATGGAACACTAAGAACGCAAGGAAGAGCCATGACAGTAGACATTCGTCAATTCGCCGGACGAGGTATTCCAATCTACGAAGAACTGGCCAAGGTATTAGGAGTTTCCAAAGACCAGGTAGGTGAACTTGTGAAGGAAGGTAAGGTCGGCTTTAAGGAAGTTGAACAGGCTTTCAAAAACATGACATCCGAAGGAGGGAAATTTGCCAACCTTATGGAAAGTTCCGCCGGGACGTGGCCCCAACGATTATCGAATATCGAAGATACCCTCTTCCAGAAAATGAATGAGTTCGGGAACAAGTATAAGGAGGTTTTCGAGTTTGGAATCGGTACAGCAGAGGACTTGGTGGAAAGTCTTGATGATGTGTTGTCTATCATGGGCGGACTGATTGCAGCTTACGGAACATACAAGGCCGCGTTGATTACCGCAGCCGTAGCACAGAAGGCGGTCGGATTCGTTGAAAGCATCCAACTGATTGGAATGTACAGAAAGGAATTGGGACTGGCCACCGCCGCGCAACAGGCTTTCAATGTCGCTTCGAAATCCAATGTGTATGTCACTCTGTTGGCAGCTCTTGTTGGAATAGGTACGGCGGTTTACATGTTCACAAAGAGAACCAATGAAGCCACTGTAGCGCAGGAGACACTTAATTCGGTAAACAAAAAGGCCGATGAGGAATTTTCCAAGCAGGCAGCAACAGTTGACAGGTTGTCCGGCGTATTGAAAAGTGAAACTTCATCCATTGACCAGAAGAAGAAAGCCTTGTCAGATTTGCAAACCATCATTCCTTCTTACAATGCCAGTCTTGATGAAGAGGGCCGACTGATAAACAACAACACAGAGGCCATTAAATCCTATCTGACACAACTGGAAAAGCAGATACGGATGAAGGCTGCTCAAGAAGAACTGGAGGAGCTGTATCGCAAAAAACGGACTCAAGAAAAGCAGCAGAAAGTCGCTACGGAGAATTACAATGAGGCTAAATCTTTGTACAATTCATCCGTGACAATGACTGGAAGCGCATTACAAAACAGAGGAGTCAATACAGGTGTGGCCGTATTCTCTCAAAATAGTGCAGTAAACAATCAGCTCAAAGATAGTGCGAATAAGGCCAAGAAAGAATTAGATTCCGTAAACAAGGAATTAGGCGAAACGGTTTCTGCTATCAAAGAATTGGAAAAAGAGATTGAGAAATCTTCTTTATCCGATAAAAAAGAAGCCCAACATTCTACAATATCTGAAGAAGTAGAAAATGCCACCATACGTATCAAGACACTCAAACAAGAGATTGCCGACCTTCGTAGCGGAAAATTACAAGCAGAAGCTGGTAAAACCGTAGAATCTGCTATCAAGGCAAAGGAAAAAGAGTTGCAGAGCGCAGAAAAAACCTTGGAAACACTTACTGGTGTCAGCCACAAATCAGAAAACAAGAAGGTCGTAGATAATCAGCAAAATCTTTCTGATGAACTTCTACAACTCATAAGAGCTAATCAGCAGGAAGAAATCAACCTGATGGAAGAAGGTTCTGAAAAGAAGCGCAGACAAATTGAGCTGGATTACCAGCGAGAAATCGATGAAATTAGGAAACAGCGCAAAAAATGGGAAGATGCGCAAGGAGGAAAGCTTACGTCTGAACAGCGGGAAGTATTAGGAAGTCGTGCGTCTAATGCCATGACGTCGCGTGAAAAAGGTCTGGCCGAAATTACAGAAACTGAAAATCAAGCTGCAATCGAGGCCAACGAACGTTACCTGAAAAGCTATGGTACATTTTTGCAGAAACGTGATGCTATCATAGCCGAGTACACCCGTAAAATCTCGGAAGCTACTACTCAGGGAGACAAGGACATACTCCAGAAAGAAATGGATAAGGCCCTCTCCTCTCTTGACCTTGAAAAGCTGAAACAGGGAATCAACTGGGAACTTGTCTTCGGTGACTTGGACAAGGTATCCAAAGAATCCTTGAACAAGGTAAAGCAGCAGCTTAGGGACTTCAAGAACTCCGAAGAATACAAGAACATGGCCGTTGACCAGAAGAAGGTTATTGACGAGGCGTTGAACAAAATCCAGTCAACCCTTATCGACAAAGGAGGATTGCTGGCCGACCTACCCGAACAGTTAAGCGAATTGGCCAAGGCACAGGAAGAACTGTCACAAGCTCAGGAGGAATACAACGAAGCCATGAGAAGCGGAACAGATGAACAGAAGGAAGCGGCCACGAAGAAACTGAATGATGCCCAGAAAAGACAGCAGAACGCTCAGGTCAATGTACAAAAGTCAACAGATAAAACGACAAGCAGCCTTGTCACATTGTCGAACGTCATTACCCAGCTTGGTTCAAATTCTGAAATTTCACTCTCTCAGGTCGGTGATTTGGCCGGAAATATAGTAGACATATTTGCAGAAGAGAGCGAGAAACTTGGAGGTATAATTGGAGCTGCATTTTCTCTTTTAGATGCCATCGGGACACAGGGGTTGGATGGTTTCGTAGGTAACATATTCAGTAGTGTCTTTAAGTCTGTAGGTGGAATATGGGATACCCTGACTTTCGGCGGATTCAGCAAACTCTTCGGTATTGGAGGAAACGAAAAAGAGGTGCAGGATACCATCAACAGACTCACGGACAGAAACGAAAAGTTGCAGTCTGCCATCGAATCCCTTACAGAAGAAATGAAGTCCAGCAAGGGAAGCGAGAAATCCGTAGCAGAGTACAATAAAGCCATCAAGTATCAGGAGGAATACAACAAGAATGTCCTTTCAAAAGCGCAGGCCAATGCTGGCTATCACAGTAAACATCATAGCTGGGCCTATTACATGGGCTGGTCGGAAAGTGACATACAATGGATTCGGGAAAATGTCATGGCAGAGTTCACAGGTACAGATTCCTTGTGGCAGATGTCTCCGGAGCAGATGGACTTATTACGTCAGAATGTAGACTTGTGGCAGAAAATGGCTGATTCAGGGAAAGGAGGCTATGGAAATAGTGTCGTTGATGCACTAGGTGAATATGCAGATCTGGCCGGAAACCTCGAAGAACTGAAAGAGGGCCTTTTCGAACAGCTTACCGGAATAAGTTTTGATTCCATGTATGATAGTTTCATCGATACCCTTATGGATATGGATGCATCGGCGGAAGATTTTGCGGATAACCTATCCGAATACTTTATGCGTGCCATGCTTTCAGATAAAATCGGTAACATGTACAGCCAGAAGCTGGAAGACTGGTGGAACAGATTCGGTGAAAGTATGAAGGACGGAAACCTGAGTGAGAGTGAACGTAATTCACTCCAAAACGAATATATGGGGTACGTGAATGAAGCATTGAAACTACGGGATGAACTTGCCGCAGCTACCGGATACGACAAGGCTGGCAGCAGTTCCAAGCAGTCGGCCTCCAGCCGCGGATTCGGTACAGAAATGACGCACGAGGATACCGGGGAACTGAGTGGGCGGTTTACAGCCGTGTATGAGTCCAATCTTCGTGTTGAGACGGCAGAACAGCAGCAAACGGTAGCTATTACCGAACTGCGAGGTTCCATCGGCTCCCTGACATCACAAGTAACCGGTCTGTACAACATTGCCGACGAGACACGTACCATCCTGGCCAATTCCTATCTGGAGTTACAGCAAATCAGAGAGAACACAGGCGAAATTGTCAAACCTATCAAACAGATGCAGGCCGACATTGCCGAAGTGAAACGTAATACAGCAAGATTATGACAGGAGATTTATTTATTAACGGGAAGGATGCCTGGAGCACATGGGGTGTCCGCATGGGTGACGGTTTTCTCGATGCTATCGACGGATTCAATCAGATGAAAGACTACATTGAAGATGAGAGCCGTCTGGAGCACGGGAAGCGAATAATAACCGAAAATGCAAAAGTAGCATCGCGTGAAATCACTCTCCAGTTCACAATAGAAGGAGGCTCAGAAGGTGACTATCGGACAAAGAAGAAAGCCTTTCAGTCAGAACTGGAGAAGGGAGCCGTAAACATCAAAATCCCCGCTCTTGGGAGCGAAGTCTTCAAGCTGGTTTACCTGGGGAAAAGCATCTCTTACGGGTTAAGTATTGACAGGTGTTTCGGTAAGGTTTCAAGTAAGTTTTGCGAACCGAATCCCATGGACAGAAGCGAATAACAAACATTTCCTTTATTGTTTCAAATGGAAGTCCGGATTTTTAGGGCTTCCATTTGTTATTTATGAACTTTGGGGATATGATTGAAATTAAGGACATATCCGGAAAAACAAGGTTCTCTACCCCTATCAACAAAGGGGCGAAGGGAAAGTTTACACTGATGAAAGAGGACTACATCGTTCTCCCCTTTTCCGTGCCTGAACCTATATATTTTAAACTTGGTGACTATGTAGACCTTTCTGGGGTTCTGGATGATTCTCTGGGCGGATTACTTTCAAAAGTATATGAGGTAACTGACTTGCAGAAACCTTCTTTCAATGCTTCTACCGCTGGATATGATTATGAGCTGAAACTGGATGCTTACTACTGGAAGTGGAAAAACAAAATTTTCAAATACACTCCTGAACATGCTGGATATGAAGCGTCATGGTCTCTCACCGCAGCCCTTGATGTACAGCTTGGTGTGTTCTTACGTAACCTGAAAGCTTTGGGATATACCTATAAGGGAAAAGAATTCGTATTTGAAATAGATTCAACAGTAGAGAATAAGGCAGTTGCAATCACGTATGACAATATGAACCTGCTGGATGCCTTATTCTCAATGGCGGGTGAGGATAAGTGGAACTGTGATTGCTGGATAACGGACAACGTAATTCATTTTGGGCGAAACGAATTCGGTGATGCCGTCAAAATCGAGTTAGGGGTTGAAGCGTCTGCCATGACTCGCAGTGAGAGCAAAGGCACTTATGCCACCCGCATTTATGCATTCGGATCTACAAGAAACATACCTGAGAACTACCGTCCCATTGAAGAGCAGACGGTAGTAAACGGAGTTGTGCAAAGACGACTTATGCTTCCCGCTGGTACGCCATACATAGATGTGTATCCTGACATGAGCCAGGAAGAAGCAATTGAAGACATCGTGGTATTTGACGAGGTATATCCCCGACTTGAAAATACGATGTCAAGTGTATCTACGAGGACGGAAACCGTTACAAATGAAGACGGAGGTCAGGAAACCGTGACTTACTATCGCTATCGTGATACTGGCCTGAATTTCTCCAAGGACTACATACTTCCGGGACAAGAGCTGACAATTATCTTTCAGTCCGGCAAAATGAATGGATTGGAGTTCGGTGTTATTTTTGCCCCGGACAACAACGGAAGCCAGATTTGGGAAATTGTCCGCAGCGAAGACTACGGACGTCCATTGCCGGATGATACCATATATCCTGAAAATGATGACAAGTATATCCTTTCCGGTTTTGATCCAAAGTTTGTTTCTGTACAAATGATTCCGGACGCGGAGCAGGAACTGAAAGAGAAGGCACAGAAGATAGCAGACCAGCGAAAAAAGGACGATGGTACATACTACACTACCCTCCGGTCAGAATGGGTTAATGAAGACAAGCTGAAACGCTTTTTCGAGTTCGGGCAAAAGATAAACCTGGTCAATAAAGCCTTTTTTGAGAATGGCCGTGAAAGCCGTATTCTCGGATGGGAGTTTAACCTTGACATTCCATGGGATTCTCCGGTATATACTATTGGGGAAAGTATGCCCTACTCTCGCCTTAATGATGTGGAAGAGAAACTGGAGTCGATTACGTATAAAGGGCATACTTATGTTGGAGGCGGAGGAAGTAGCATATATGTGATTAAGACCAATGATTCTACTGCCCCATCGGACAGTAACGTATTTTCGGCAAAACGGTCACTTGCAACATTATTGAGAAAGGACAAGGAAGACCAGACAAACTATCTCATTAAGCTTCTTGGCGGTATCATATCTCCTTTCCTGGAATCAATTGACTTCGTGACCGGTATGATGGGTGCTGGTATGTCATTCTCTTCAGAAAAGGGCGGCGAGTCTGTCGGATGGATTGACAAACTGTACGTGCGCAAGAAAGCTATCTTCCAGTTACTTTCAATAATGGAGACCGAGTTGGCCGGAGCTTCCTTCATGTTCAACGCCAGCGGGGCCAGAGCAACGATTACTAAGGTCGAGTTTATAGAAAAAAAGGGAATTCGTTTCAAGGATGGTAAAGGAGTCAAGTTCTCAGACGGGAAAAGAGGTTACTCATCTCCTGGAACTTATGGTTCTGTTTATCGCTGTTACTTCCTTGCAGATGATGGTGAGAAAGCCATAGAAAATCGTTTTAAGCCAGGGAATTTAGTACGCTCACAGTCCTTTAATATTAAGGAAGGCGCATATGACGGCGTATCCAATCACTATTGGTGGCGTCTGGTGGAAAATGTTGGTGATAACTGGATAGATGTATCCGTGAATCATTGTGACGAAGGAAGCGATATACCCAAAGTGGGTGACGTGATGGTACAACTGGGAGACATAGCCGACCCGGACTATCAGAGCGCAATCGTGCTGTCTGCATACGGAGACGGTGCACCATATCTGACATTCTATCAAGGTATAGACGGGTATTCTTTGTCTAATAAGGACTCTTTTTCAGTTGGATATGACCGTGTAAAGAAAGAATGTTATGTAAAGATTCATGGACGTATTTACATCGGTGATAGAGAGGAAGGCGATTATATTTCCTACTCTAAGTCTGAAGGATTAAAAGGTAAATTTCGGGAGTTGTACTTGTCTGCAGGTGATTCTGTAATAAACATAGGAGATAAAATAACTTTTGCTGTTACCGAGGAAGAAATGAAGGCTGCAATTACACAGTCGGCAGGCAGTATCGCAATCTCTGTTAAAAATGACTTCCAAAAAGCGGGATTGAAGGTCACATCATCTGAAGTCTTGATTAATGCAGATAGATTCAAAATTACAGATGGGAATGGAGCTAATGCTGGACTGGTGTTTGAGTGGAAAAATGGTAAGCCTATGTTAAGAACATCCTGTGTGGATGTCGATAGTCTTAAGGTTAAACACCTGGACGGAGCTGATGGAACATTTTCTGGTACTATATCTGCAAATGGTGCTAAGATTGGAGGGTTCACTATAGACAACGGTTCCTTGAATTGGAAGGGAAGGGATTTTTTCGGCAATGATAGCAGGAGTATACGGATTGGTGTTCCTACGGATGATAACAGTGGTATGATTGACATAAATTTCAATGGTGCGACTGACGGGAAATTTGGGGTTAAAATAATTGGAAGCAATGACGGTGGAGCATGTATCTATGCTTCAAGGAACGGTACTAGCAAGCCACATAGTTCTAATACTTATGCCGGATATTTTGACGGAGGAGTACATGTAAACGGAAATCTTTATACCAATACGATATTGTCTAATGAGTTTGGTACCGGATGGTCATTGCAAGCCGATGGCTCATATACATACAAAAAAGGAGTAACGAGAACAATATCATGGACTATACAGAATGGTTCGATACCTTCAAGATATAGCCTGGTTTTTGAAAATGGAATTTTAGTTGATTAATCATGAAAATAGATTTTAAGAAATTTAAGAAGTACACGAAGATAGATAAATCCGATTTCGTGGAGATTGATGTCAGAGAAATGTTTGCAGATAACATTTACAATGTGACAGGAGTTGGTATTGCTGATTTAAAATTAGCAGAAAAAATTTTTTCCAGCGATGACGATACCGAATTTTCAGATGATGAAGTTAGCAGGGTAAGACATCATGCAGCGTCGCTTCTTCCATGGTTTCTTGCTGGGCTTAATGATGCAATGAGATAATTATAATATACAATGTTGGTAATATCATTAATAACTATAAATTAAAAACAATTATGGCAGCAGAAGAAGATTTTGTATTAAGCTTTACAGGTGAAGAAACTGACAATCTATTGAAACATACAGAAAGTATGAAGAATCAGACAACGGAAGAAGATGGTGAAACGGTACAGGTGTACGATACAAACGGCGTTCCGCATAAAGTGTCGAAAACGGAACTGCTGAAGAAGTCTACACTGGCTCTCCCTGCTTTGGAAGACATATCCAGTTTTGTCGCTATTAACGCAGCCGGAAATGCTGTTGGGGTAATGACAAAAGAGCAGGTTGCGTCAGTTCTGGCGGAACTTGTTGGTGTTGTACTATTTTCATTTGAGATAAACTTTAGTAATTCTGAGAATGGTGGTGGTACAATAGATGATAGATATACATATAAATTCCCAGGAGTAGAATTTTCTATATCAGACTATACAACTTCAAGATTTAAAGTTAATCATAATATTGCTTCGCGTAAATATTCCATTTCGATTACTAAACTTAATCAAGCATTTAATGGCCAAGAAGGTGAACCTACAGCCGAAGTATATTATGCTGAGAACTCTGAAAGTTCCTTTTACATAACTTCTGGAGAAGGGAAAAACCCAGCAAATATTCTTGTAACTGTATTTGGTATTAAATAAAAATACAAGGGAGGGGTATATCCCCCCTGTAACGGTACTAACCTATTTGTTTCCATGATGTCCAACTATTATAATGAATTCTTATATATGCTAATCCATTATCTCCACCTGCACATAATTGCATACGAATCCATCCGTCGCAAGAAAATGCCACTAATATGCCATAATTCACGGGCATATTGTCCTGTTGTGAGTCAAATTTATAAACTCCGTTATTTACGTTATTGGCATCACCTTCCAAATTTAATCCAATGGCACTCAGGAAACCTGATTTTGACATTAATCCATCATTTTTTAAAGTAGCCGTTCCAATAAGTTCCGCCAGGACTTATGGGTATGAATGAAAACAACTGAAATAAAGAAAGCTGTATTGAAAATTATTTGAGTGGTAGAAATTGGGTAGAAAATAGTAACTAGCTTGCTTATTCTACCCGGCTTCTACCAACTTACTGACAAGGCGTGTCAGTCGATTTGAAACCTTTTATTCTTTGTTCGTTTTTATATCATTTACCTTCGCTGAAAAAGGATGGTAAATGAGTAGTTTTGTGTGTGAAATAGTAGTTACGCCCATGAGCGTGTTCCATTAAGTTGGGATGCGCTTGTGGGCATTTTTTGTTTAATCTAAAACCTTAGTAAGATGAAAAGATTCGTTTTCATGATGGTCGCACTGCTGATGTGCGTAGTGAGTGTTTTCGCGGAGACTTCCGTTAGTGTAGAACCTTCCGTCCCGGAGTTCCTGACCGGATTTGCCAGCTTCACCGGGCTTGTTACGGTCGTGGTTCCTGCTGTAGTAGGATTTATCGCTTCGAAGCTATCCAATCCTATGAATAAGTGGGTGACTATGTGGGTAACTGCTGTAGTTGGTGTAATCGTTACCTTCTTCAGTTGGTGGATGAATCTCGGTTTCCCTCCGGCAGATGCAAGCGTCTGGGTTGTGGTGATTGATGCGTTGTTTGTCGCCCTGGCATCTACTGGTATCGTGTCGGTTGTAACAAGTGAATGGCTGTCCAGGTTGTTCGGTGGTAAGGTAAATAAGGAGTGATGCAGAACCTTATAACCGTCATAGCCCCGCAGATTCTTGTTGCCGGGGCTTACTCCTTTGTAGGAGAGATAAGAAGCGTTGTCTTTGAGCTTCGCTGGATGCTGGTCTTCATTGTAGCCATGATTATAGCGGATTTTGTCCTTGGTATCATTGACAGCGTGGTCAAGCGAGGAGAGGATTTCCGCTTTTCCAGAGCAGGCCGCCGAACGATGTGCAAGTTCATCGAATATAATTCGTATTTAGTGTTGGGATTCGGTTTTGGTGTTGCTATTCTCCAGCCTGTAGGTATTTGTTCCTATACGACATCGTCAATGTGCGGACTGGGGATAGCTATTGTATTTGAATTTGATTCAATCATGGAACATGTATGTGAAATTCACGGAATCAAGAACAAGGTTTCCATTAAGCGCCTGCTGGTGGGCTACATTAAAAAGAAGTACACAACGGCTGGCGAAATTATCGAAAAAGTTACAAAGGATGAAGAAGACAGATAGACGCCTGATAGCGGAAATCATCTACTCCGTAATCATAATATTACTTATGACAATAAGTTTCATGACCTAGTTGATATGAGAAAGATAAGGATAGGGAAAGATATATACTTCACCTGGCAGATACTCACGAACAAGGAGCCTGTTCCACTGGAAGGAAGGGACTTGAAACTCATGCTGAAGAATCCTCTAGGCAGATTTCTCGATTTCCATTTTGAGATATACCAGGGAAACAAGCTGAAATTTACTTTTCATGGAACGGACCACAAACACCTTGGTACGTATTCGCTGACTTTGTGGGAGAACTATGGTAAGGAAGGACAGACTGCCGTTGACATGTGTGAGGCTTTCAGGCTTGTTGCAACAACTTGTGAAGAGGACAGCATAAGTGTCCCTAACCTTGAAATGGCCACCGTCAACCTTGGTGCTTCTTCCATTGACATATCAACCGGTGGAAGCATTCCCATTCCTGATGCGCCAAAAGACGGGAAGATATACGGCCGGAAGGATGGAGAATGGGAGGAGATAACAGAAGCAGTATGGAATGAAGAAACAAACAGTTAAAATCAGACTTTTATGGCAACAACAAAATTAAAATTCTATAGGGGCTTAAAGGCCCGTTATGATGCAGCGTCAAAACATCTGGATGCTATCTATTTTGCAACCGACACCAAAGAACTGTTGATGAACGGTGTGAATTATGGAGGAAGCGGTGTCACAGATGTCAGTTTTGACAAAGGCAGCAATAAACTTATCGTTACCAAATCATCAGGCAAGACCGAATATGATCTGACGGAACTCATCAGGTTCAAGACATCATTGCCAGACAGCCTTGCCACTCCTTCGAAACTGGGAGGTCTTCCGGCTGGGACAAAGGTCGAGACCTTGAAGACAAAGACGCTGAGCCAGATTTTCGAGGATATTCTCTTTGAGGAAATCCAGCCGACGGTACAGGCACCAAGTGCAACAATATCATTCAAGTCTCCTTTTACCGCCAACAAGATTCTGGAGGTTGGTGAAAGCGCACCTACCGCAGAACAGATTCAGACAGGATTTAACCGTGGTAATTGTACGGTTGTTGGCCAGGCAAACAAGAACCGCGCAGGAGAACTTATCTCCGATGACCAGTCTTTCATCTATGTAGGAAACAGTACAAGCAACAAGACATTGCCGACGAAAGTTACACTCGGTACGATGCAGTACAATTACCAGGCTCATCATGGCGCAGGTGACACCTTGCTCACTTCAAAAGGAAACAAGGCGACCGTGTCCCCTAATCCGCTTCCTGAAGGTACTGTGAAATCAGGTGCTGTCTACCTTTATGGTACCTATCCGTTTTACTGTAATGGTTCTTCAGCTTCTACCTCTGCCGGAGATACCAATTTCCCGTCTGCCGCAGCTCCTGATACAAAGCTTCCGCTGCAGAAATGGACTGATACATTAATTGGAGCGAAATTTGCTTCTGAAGCAGCAACCGGAACCCGCCTTGAATTCTACTTCCCTTCAGAAAAGAATGTGTCAAAAGTCGAGTTCTATAATACGGTGTCCGGAAAGTGGGAAGTCTTCGGAACGGACAAGTACACCGTATCTGATGCAGGAAACAAGACCGTACAAAGTGTTCAGATTGCATACAAGAAGCTGACAACGACAGGTGCCATGTCCGGTGCATTACAACTTCGCTTCACAGTTTCCGATGCCGGGAAAAAACTTGTAGACGAGCCGGACACATATAATGGCGAGGAAATTACGGATGAAGTGATAGCCATGCTTGCACGAAACAGCCGTGAAGTTCCCTTTGCCATGCCGATGAACAATGTCATGCCGATGGCTTCGACAACAGGAAACCGTCCTGCGGGTGTTGCTTCCTTTGCCGTGAACTTTGAGCCTGGAGGACAGGCGCCACTGGATGCCCGTCAGCTTGTTCCAAACAAGACAGACCTTATTGCCGCAGCTACCTATTCAGGAAAGAATACTTATAACGGCATGTTGGTCGTTGTTGGAGATAACGGGGACGGCAAACCGGCTCTGTATGTCCTGAAGGACATGACAAAGATTACTCAGGCTGATTATGGCGGATGGATTCGTCTTGACGTCGGTGCACAGACACTCATCCAGATTATCAATGACCTCACAACGGGCGGGACTAATAAGGCACTTTCCGCCGAGCAGGGTAAAGTTCTGAAAGGTCTGGTTGACACACTGACAAACAAGGTCAACGCTCTTGGTGCCGTATATGTGCCAAAGGGTACTCTGGCAGACCTTAGTGCCCTGAAAGGAGTGTCTTCTGTATCGAAAGGCCACGTATATAACGTTACGGCAGAAGTTACCCTGAACGGCAAGAAATATCCGGCTGAAACGAACTTCGTCTACATCGGAGAAACGGCCAATCAGGCAAGTGTGGAAACCAACTGGGATTCCTTGGGTGGTACGGTCGATTTGACAGCGTATGCAAAGAAAGCTGACCTCGAAGGATTTCTTACCGAAGAGGATTTGGCCGGATATGCCAAGGCTGTAGATGTGGCGAACACCTATGCCACAAAAGCTGCACTGAGTGAGGCTATCGAAGGGCTTTCCTCCACTTATGCGACCAAGGCTGAACTGACCAGCTATGCAACGAACGAGACTCTGAAGCAGTATGCCACTAAACAGGATCTTGATGATGCGTTTGCATGGAATGAGGAAACCGAGTAATAATATGTGGGGGCTTTGTATCAGAGCCCCCCATAAATCCCAATGACATGGCGAAAAAGAGATTCAACAATTATTTGAAATATGCCACCTTCAAGAAAGAACTGGAAGCCGGTAACATATTGCCTGATTCCGTTTCCTACATCAAGGAGATACGGGCTATCTATACCCATGGGGAATATTATGGCAATGGCTGCATATCCAGCGTGAATGCTGGTACGGGCGAGGTCAGTGCCGAGCTTCTTCCGAACGTGTTCCATGTGTTCGGAGAAGTATCCGTACTTAACGTCACATTTGGAAAAGGCTTTCCAGGCATCGCCAATGAGTACATGTTCCAGTTTTCAAGTGGTGTTACGCCTACCGTCCTGAATCTTCCTGAAGGTGTGAAATGGATAGGAAGCAGTGTTGTCAGGGCCAACAGGACGTATCAGGTAAGTATTCTTAATAATATAGCTGTGATGGGAGGTGCTTTATGAGTTTGTTAAGACGCAGATTGCTTATACTGGCGGCCATGAATAATGGACTGCCTAATATGCCGGTTCGCTTTAAGACCGGCGAAAGGGCGGTATTCAGTGACGGGAAGCATGGATATTTTTCGATGGACAGAAGATTTGTTCGTGATAAGAACATGTCACGAATGTATTTCAAAGACGGGAAACGGATTAGTGTGCTGAAGAAAAGGAACTGAACTAAAATAAAATAGGAGTGCCACTGCACTCCTTGTAATAAATTTTTTATTAACCATCCTACCATTGGCAGAACTCCACAAATATAGATGTAATTTTATTATGAACAAAATAGATTCAATAATAATTCACTGCTCAGCCACACGTGCCGGGCTGGACATAGGTAAAAAGGAGATTAATCAGATGCACGTATCCCGTGGCTTTCAGTGTATCGGGTACAACTACGTTATCCGGCTGGATGGTACGGTAGAGGTTGGCCGCAGTCTGACTATAGACGGTGCTCACTGCAACTCGAAAGGTTTTTCAGGAATAAGCTATAACAAGCACAGCATTGGTATCTGCTATGTAGGTGGACTGGATGCACACGGTAAAGCAGCTGATACCAGAACACCGGCACAGAAGAAATCTCTGCGAGAACTTATTGCCAAGTTGGTTAAGGAGTATGATATTAAAGAGGTGCTCGGCCATCGTGATACCAGTCCCGACCTGGACGGTGATGGTATCGTGGAACCTTGCGAATGGACGAAAATGTGTCCTTGTTTCGATGCTAAAGAAGAATATTCAGATTTGCTTGCAGCGTGATAGTAAAATTGTGAAACTTGAGAGCGTTCTTTGACTTGTTGGAACACCGTTTTATTTG
>ENA-OZEL01000457-OZEL01000457.1-human-gut-metagenome-genome-assembly--contig:-NODE-457-length-16731-cov-9.300192_pt1 | contig 16731 bp, 25 predicted proteins | sample MGYA00245064_ERZ653601 | MGnify/ENA primary metagenome ERZ653601 (study PRJEB26926, sample SAMN06165007) | human gut metagenome | biome: ENVO:00009003; feature: ENVO:2100002; material: ENVO:00002003... | reverse complement strand
TGTCAAGCGTGTGGAGAAAGCCGGATCAGATTATCCAGCCGTGGCAGTTTGGGCATGGGGAAACTAAGAGAACTTGTCTGTGGCTGAAAGGGCTTCCTCCGCTTTTCCCAACAAACATCGTTGATGGGAGAGAGCAGCGGATATGGAAGATGCCGCCAAGCGCAGATAGAGCCAAAAACCGCGCGAAGACATTTCACGGCATTGCAAAAGCCATGGCAGAGCAATGGGCCGGAGACATACGGGAGGATTGATATGGAAAGATATACATACTTTGACGGTGGGAAATGGCGGCTTAAAATTGGCGATACAGAATACAGTGGAGACTGGGTTGACCGCCTCGCCGCCTATGAAGAAACCAGACTTGAGCCGGAGGATATGAAAAAGGCGTTTAACGAGGACGCCACACTAAAATTAGCTGGGCAGATACTTGGCGTGACGCCCGGCCGCCTCCGCGAGCTGGCGCAGGCGTATCGGTTGCTTGGAAATACCGTATATGAGCCAAATAAGAGAGGGGTTATCTCTACATACAAGGTGATTTCTGTGCATTTTTCTGGGTGTTCGATTCTTGTAGGGTGGGATTTACTAGACGGTATTTATTCAAATCTGAATGGATTTGAAATATCTGCTCTCGGCAAAACCGTCTTTCTGACCCGCGAAGCCGCCGAGGCCGCGCTGAAGGAAATGGAGGAAAACACGTGAAAGGCTGTAAGAACTGCCCGGCGTTTGCGAAATGCACCGTGACGTATCGTGGTTCGGGTTGTGCTGCTTTAAGAAGTACATACGGTGTTGAAACCGAACCGGAGATTATCACCAACGCCGACCGCATCCGGGAAATGGATGATAATGAACTGTCGGAGTTTTTTGATGGAATGCAATCCGGCTAATTGTCAGCAGTGTGCGTTTTCATCTGGATGGAGGTGCGACCCAGATCGGGAAGACTATTCGGACGCTGAAAAATGCACTGAAGGACGCAAAAGATGGCTCCAGCAGCCAGCAGAGGAGGCGCAGTGATGAAGTGTGAAAACTGTACCAAGTACGATGACTGCCGGACAGGCTCTGGATTGACATGGCCGTGCGGGGCGTATGTGCCGAAAAATATTGAAAGATGCGGCATTTTAAAGCGTGTGGAAACGTACACGGACACACGGACTTGCACCAGCTGCCCGCTTGATGGGAATTGCGAATTTGTGAAGTGTAAAAAAAAGGAGATTTGAGATTATGACGAACGTTGTACTTGTAAGGCATGAAGCCGACTATGGATTCGGTAATTATCTTTTTGAAACGCCTGTTGACTTGAAAAAAGGGCAGCGCGTGCGTGTGAAAACGCGCAGGGGCGAATCGGATGCTATTGTCATGCATGACAGCGCCAAAGTTGACGAAAATGCGCTTGTCATGATGGTGACTGCCTGTCATGCGAGCCTGCCGCTTGCGCCTGTGATTGGCGTGTATTCGCTCATTCCGGTGGGCAGAGGCGTAAAAAATGTGTGAGGAGGAAAACCAATGAAAGAAGTATTTGAAAAGGCTATCCTTACATATGGCCAGACCGCGCAAGAGGATGTAGCTATCGAAGAAATGAGCGAACTTATCAAGGCGATTTGTAAAATGCGGAGGGCAGGTGTGAACGAAAAGCCAGCGGCAACGGATGCCATCGTTGACGAGATCGCGGACGTATCCATCATGTTGGAACAACTCTGTATGATGTACGAGTGCTTTGACGCCGTTGAAAATCGCAGACAATACAAAGTGCGCAGGCTGGAAAACAGGCTCAAGGAGGCACCGGCATGCTCGAAATAATCATAGCTTTCGTAAAGGCTGTGGGAATTGTATTGATGCTGTCCTGCCCTGTTGTTGTGTGGGCGTGTCTGGTGGTTGGTGGACGATATAATAACAAAAACAGAAAAATATAAGATTTACGGTACAGAGTTCGTATACGCTCCAAATCGCAGATACTGCAATGCGTGCGCGCATAAACAAAGCGTTGCGAGTACGAAAGCGGCGTTGAAGCGGAAAAATGAGCGCCTAAAGCAAGAAGTATCTAAGCCGCAAGAGCAACCGGGCGGATGGCATGTCGTCAAATGCACAGGCTGCTATTATTACAGGCCGCTGCGGCAAGGCGGGCGCGGAGCTATGAACGCGTGCCACTACCTGATTGACACGGATGTCCCGCGCGGTATACATCTACACGAATGCTATAAACGGTCCGGTACGCCATACAGGCCGGGGAAGAAAGTATGATTCGGGAGGTGTTGGGGTGTACGATCTGCCGCATGGAATCGTGCGCGCGTGCGCGGGAGTTGTTGAGGCGCTGGATGTGCTGCCAGACCGATATAAGCAAGCTGTGGCGCGTGCGGAGGAAAGCGTCGGGCAAAGCTTTGATAAAGATGCTGTCGCAGCGCGCAGGGCGCTTATAGCCGCGGTGAAGTTATCCATCATCAATCAAAAGGACTGGCCGTATGATTTTTTGGAGGCGCATTACGGGTTTGCGGTAAGCCGCAGAACGTTCACAAGGGAGAAACGGAAATTCTGCTGGGCACTGGCGAAAGAATTGGGATTGATATAGCAAAATCCGGAGGCTTCTCACCTCCGGATTTGCTTTACAGTTTTGATATTACTTCTCGCGCGGCGCGCTTGCCGTTGTCTGTAAGTTGGCGCTGCCATGCATTTTGCGACGGTGCCCAGCGGAACCCGTTGGCTTTCAGCAGCTCACGGGTGTCGGCATCCGGCTTGTCCTCAAAAATGAGCTGCACGCGCATGATCTCGGTATCCTCCCGGTAGGTGCAGCCCTCGGCGGCCTGCTGCTCAACCGGCGCTGTCTCCTTGGCCGCCAGCAGTGCAGAAAGGCGCTCCTGCGTACGTTTGAGGTTGGCCCGGTTGTTTGTCAAGGCATAGGTCGGAAACGGCCCGCGGGCGTAAAGCGTGACTTCCTTGACGGCTTTCGCGGCCTCGGGCGACATTTCAAAGCCGTCCATGGTGCCGTGCTTGCGGTAATGGACATTCGCGGCTTTCATTGTGTCCTGCGCAAGCGTCAGGCGTTCCACCTTCGCTTGGAGCTGTTCAACCGCTTCGGGGTCGCCGGATAGAATCGTGCTGGGGTCGCCCGCGGCGCGGCTGATCTCGTCCTCCATCCGTTGGATGGCGTTCCAATCTTCCCGAAGCTTTTCTTCTCGGCGGCTCCACTTCTCATGCGCCCGCATGTTGTAATTGCTGGGGCCTGCAACAAACCACGATACGTGCCTGGCATTATTTGCGGCGCTGTTGTTGTAGTATGCCGCGAGGCGGCGGGCATAGCGGTCGGCCAATGCGTCTAATTTTGCCTCATGTCCGGGGCGGCATCCTTGCTTTGCAGCCTCGCACTTTGCGGCAAACGCATCCACAGCGGCGCGGTAGCTCGCCGTCGTGCTGCCGGGCTTGTAGTCGGTGATAAGGTGATTCTGCTCGTGGCCTCGCTTGCAAAGTTCCTCGTTGATCTCGTAATACATGGTTATTCCTCCTTCAAAATGCGCAGCTCCGTGACCGGCTGCATGTTGTCGTATACGGTGCCTATTGTATTCCCTTTCTCCCCGTGTACCGATAGGACAGCTTATTGACATATTAAGCGGATGCACTTGCTTTCCGCTGTGCGGCCAACATGGCGTTATAGGCCCTGATATCAAGTCTTGGGGTTTGCTGTACTTTTTCAACCTGCTGCACAGTAAAAAGATAAGCCTTTTGTTTGTAGTGGTGGGAAGTGTCAATATCTTCTGCCTTTCCGTCCTTTGTGGTGACTTCGGTTTTTTCTTCCTTCCAGCGCCACAGATCACATACAAGAGCACTTTTTTCTCCGCGCTTTACTTGATATCCCATCTTGCGCCATTGTGTGTATGTATGGATGGGGAGTTCTCCCCGTTCGCTGATAATGGTTTTGGCCTCATCTTCCGTATAAAGTTCAGCCGCGATTGCCGCGTTGGTGATGATCTCAAGATTTGTCATGCTTCGCATCCTCCTTGCATTTTGTGTGGGCGATATGGTAAAATACAGACAAGGGCAACAGCTTTTGTGTGGGTGTGCCTTTGGGTCAGTAGTTAGCGGCTACTGGCCTTTTTTGTTGCCTTTGCAACTGCTGCGGCGAAAAGCTGCTTTTGTGTTTTGCTGTCCAGCTTCGCCCAGTCTTTGCAGGTCATCGGCTCACCTCGCTTTCGGTTTGCCGTTGCCCTTGCTGTGTCTAAATAATAGCACGATATCGTGCAATAGTCAAGCACGATATCGTGAATTTGTATAGTTGCACTATATCGTGTGCGCTGTTTTGTTTGTTTTCACTATATCGTGCAATTTGTATATATGTTATAATAAGCGCGAGGTGATACAATGGCATATAACGAGGCCAAAAAGCGCAGCAATCAAAAGAGCGATGCAAAGTACATGCAGATACTACTAAAGCCATATAAGGCAGAGGGAGAGGCAATTAAAAAGGCCGCGATAACGGCGGGACAGTCTACACAGGCATATGTTTTGCAGGCTGTGCGTGAGCGTATGGAACGAGATAAAGGCAAATAAAACGTGGCGCAAAATCCAACTACTTTTTTGATACGATAGGCTTAGGGGAAACCCTGGGCCTATTTTTTATGCCTGAAAGGGGGTGGGCGGATGGCCGTAAAACGGACGAAAAACGGTGAAGATTGCCGGGACAATAAAGGGAGATTTACGCCTGGTAATAAGGTCGGAGGCCGCAAAAAAATCCCGCAGGATGTGCGGGACATGTTTAAAGCCGCAACGCCTGCCGCTGCCGGGCTGCTGATTAAGACCATTGACAATGAGGACGCTCCGCTGGCGATGCGGATGGATGCGGCAAAGACGGTGATTGAAAGGGTGTACGGCAAGGCGACACAGCCAATTGACGGGAACCTTGACGCGACGCTGCAAATCGTGATGTCCGATGAAGCGCGGGAGCTGATGGGCTGATGCAATGGAATATTGGAAAGCCAAACACAAAACAGATTGCTTTTTTTAAAGCGCGCACAAGGTTTGTGGCATATGGAGGGGCGCGCGGCGGCGGCAAAAGCTGGGCGGTACGCAAAAAGTCTGCCGGGCTTGCACTGTCTTATAACGGGATCAGCATTTTGATTTTGCGCCGCACGTTCCCGGAGCTGCGGGAAAACCACATTTTGCCAATGATTGCCGACTTAATGGGGATTGCGCGGTATCGGGACATGGACAAATCCTTCACGTTTCCCAATGGCAGCCGCATCGTATTTGGCTACTGCGACAGCGAGGCGGACGTGCTGCAATACCAGGGGCAGGAGTACGACGTTATTTTTATGGACGAGGCCACGCAGTTCACGGAGTTCCAGTTCACCACGCTGACGGCATGCCTGCGCGGCGCCAACGACTTCCCAAAGCGCTTTTATCTGACCTGCAACCCCGGCGGCGTGGGGCACACTTGGGTGAAACGGCTGTTTATTGACAAGCAGTACAAAGCGTCGGAACGCCCGGAGGATTACTTGTTCATAGCCGCAAACGTATATGACAACCACGCGCTGATGGAACATGACCCGGACTATGTGCGGATGCTGGAAAATCTGCCGGAGGAACAGCGCAAGGCGTGGCTGCTGGGACAGTGGGACATCTTCGAGGGCCAGTATTTCGCGGAGTTTGACCGCGATATCCATGTGTGCAGGCCGCACGGCATACCGGCGCACTGGCGGCGTTATGTGACGCTGGATTACGGCATGGACATGCTGGCGGCGCTTTGGATGGCTGTGGACGAGCAGGGGAGCGCCGTGGTGTATAAGGAGCTATACGAGGGCCGGGACAATGGCAAGGGATCCAATAAACAGGGCCACATCATCAGCGAGGCGGCGCGGCGGATGCTGGAGGTAAACGGTGATGACGATATATACACATGGCTGGCACCGCCGGACCTGTGGAACCGAAGGCAGGACACGGGGAAAAGCGCGGCGGAAATATTTTTTGAGAATGGCGTCGCACTGACAAAGACCGGGAACGACCGTGTGGCTGGATGGCTGGCGGTGCGGGAATTTCTGGCTTTGCGGCCGGACGAGCAGGGCGGAACGTCTCCGGGGCTGCGCATCTTCGACACCTGTATAAATCTCATTCGCACGCTGCCCGCCCTGCGGCACGACGAGAAAAAGCCGGAGGATGTGGCAAATGAGCCGCATGAGCTGACGCATGCACCGGATGCGCTGCGTGGGTTCTGCACCTATTGGAGCACGGCGGCGCAGGCTCCCCAAAAACAGACACACGATATCCTGCGGGATGATTTCAGCATAAAGAAGCCCATGGCGGGACCGCTGGGGCAAGGAGGGAAATATCATGTTATCTGACGTTTTAACGTTTGTTCTGGCGCTGGCGGTATGCGGTATGGCGGCGCTGTGCGTATACTGCTACCGCCTCGGGCTGCGGGACGGTATGCATGTGCAGGAAGGAATAGCTCCGGAGCCTGCGAAGATGCCTGTTAAAGCTACGGTAAAGCGCACGGACAAATATGACACGATTCTGGCGAACATCGACGCATATGACGGGACCGGGAAAGGCCAGAGGGTGGTTAAATGATGCAGGAAAAAGAGTGTACGGACATCTGGCGCAAGTACCAGGCGGGCAAGGACCATCACAACAAAGCGAACATGTACACGCTGACGGAAAAATGCCACCGCTTTTACGAGGGCGACCAGTGGCACGGGCTGCAGTCCGGAGATGAGGAATTACCGGTGCTGAACTTTATCAAGCCCATCTGCCGGTACAAAATTGCCATGGTAGCGATGAACGATACGGCGATCATATTTTCTCCAATGGATGACGACCCGCAGAAAGCCGAGATTTGCGACGCATTGACGGAGTTCGCGGCGGCGCAGTGGGAAAAGGGCAAACTGGACAGCAAGAAATGGGCCGTTGTGAAAAATGCTTGCATCACGGGAGATCATTATCTGTACTGCTTTGATGACCGAAAGCCGAGCAACAGCGTAGTAACAGACATGACGCCACGGCTGAAAATGAGGCTGATTGATAAGACTTCGCTGTATTTGGCCAACGAGCAGGAGCCGAACCTGGAAGAACAGGAATGGATTATCATTGCCGAGCGCGTGCCTGTGGACAGCGTGCGTAAACAGGCGAAGGAAAATGGGATAAACGAAGCGGATATCCGTATGATCGTATCCGATGAAGCGGACGAAACGCAGTTAGGCGTTACGAGTGCCGACGAGGTGCAGACGGACAACGGGAAATGCACAAGCCTGTTGTTCATGCGCAAGACAACAGATGGCATGGAGTTCTGCCGTTCAACGGAGACCGTTATTTACCGGCCCATGGAGAAAATCAACGGTTTGGACGTTTACCCGGTGTGCGGCATGCGCTGGGAAGAAAAAATGGGCAGCGCCCGGGGCGTGGGCGTTGTGGAAACGCTGATTCCGAACCAGATCGAGGTGAACCGCACGCTGGCGCGGCGGGCCATCTGCGTGAAGCGGTACAGCTTTCCCACGGTGGTGTACGACCAGGACAAGCTGCTGCAGCCGGAGAGCCTGGGCACAGTGGGGGCAAGCATCGGTGTGAAAAACCTGAACGCGAACCCGGTGGGCAGCTTTGTGCAGTATCTGAACCCCGCGCCCATCAGCGGCGACGCGGCGAATTTACAGGCCGAGCTTGTGGGCACCAGCCGGGAGCTTGAAGGAGCAAGTGAATCAGCCACTGGACAGGTAGACCCAACAAAAACCAGCGGCGAGGCCATCAAGGCGGCCCGCGACCAGAGCGCCATGAACCTGAACGAACAGAGCGCGGCATATAAGCAGTTCGTGGAAGACCTGGCGATGATCTGGTACAAGCTGTGGGTAGCGTATTCTGTACAAGGATTGAAACTGGACAACGGCGTTTTGATTTCGAACGCTGACCTTCAAAATCTGGACATTGATATCAAAATCGACATTTCGCCCATCGACCCGTACAGCGTGCTTTCCCGCGAACTTTCGCTGGAAAACGCGCTGGCGCAGCAGCATATCACATTTGAGGAATACGTGGAGGCGCTGGACGACAATTCCGGCGTGCCGAAGGACAAGTTCCAGGCCATTTTGGACAGGCGCGCACAGGCGCAGCAGGAGGCCGCTCAGGCGATGCTTGCTATGGGCGTGCCGAATGGTATGCCCGGCACGGGAATGGGCGCACAGGGAGTTGCAACCGCATCTCCTGTAATGACGGCAGGAGAGGGGATGATGCAAAATGCTATGCCCATTGTGTAAAACGGAGATGCGCATTTCCGGCAGCCGAACAAAAGCCGAGGGCGACAACAGCCCGGACACCGCTACCAAAGTATACATAGAGCAGGACCTTACCTGCACGAACGCGCAATGTGCGAACCACGGTAAAATCGTGGAGCAGCGACGGGCGTATCTAATCGGAGGCGAGCCGGGCGAATAGCCCGCGCTTCAAATAATTCGCAGGCAACGCGGAAAAATCCAATCGCTTTCCAAGCGTAAAAAGGAGAAAAATGGACGAGAACATGAACACTACAGAAGCGCAGGTACAGGAAAGCGCCGTGCCTGACGCAGAAGCCGTTGCCGCAGAAGAAAACGCAGCGGCATCCAAGCCTGAAACTTCGGTGGAGAATGAAACAGGCGCAAACGAGGCTGAACCCGCCAAACAGCCGCAATCTCCGGAAGAAAACGCAAGGTTTGCCGCCATGCGCCGCCAGCAGGAGGCACAGCAGCGGGAAGAACAGATTTTCCACGAACTCGTAGGAGACGCGGTCAACCCGAATACCGGAAAGCCGTTTGCATCCAAGGCGGAATTTGTGGCATGGCGTGATGAAATGGCAACACGCCAGCGCGCACAGGCTGCGCAGATGGAGCCGGAGGCTTTCAAGCAGCTTGAAGCGCAGCTTCGTGAGCAGATTAAAGCCACAGACCCGGAGATTCGGGCGCAGGCAGAAGAATTGCAGCGACATCGGCAACGGGAAGCACAGGAGCAGTTTTCAAATGATCTGAAAGCCATCCGAAAAGCATACCCGGACGAGAAAGCCAAAAGCGTGGACGAGCTGGGCGTTGAATTTTTGAAGCTGTGCGCGAGCGGCATCAAACCGCTTGTGGCCTATGAGGCCATCCGGGCCGAAAAAGCGCGCAGCGCGGCGAACCCGCCCAGTATGGGAGATGTAAAGCCGACATCTTCCGGAGAAAAAGAGTTCTTCACGCGCGAAGAAGTGGCAGCGATGGACCAGGCGACGGTAAGCAAAAATTACGAAAAAATCAGAAAATCCATGGGAACATGGAAGTAAAGGAGGAGTTTTAAACTATGGCATATCAGAATTTTATTCCCACCGTATGGGCGGAAGCCATCAACCGCGAGCTGGAAAAAGCGCTCGTATATGCAGAGGGCTGCAACCGCCAGTATGAGGGCGAAGTAAAGGCGATGGGAGACACGGTACGCATCCTTGGAGTGGGAAAGCCCACCATCACCACAACCACTGACAAAGCAATCACACTGAGCGACCCTGAAAACGTGGATGACACCAGCGTGACACTCGCCATCAAGCAGATCAGCTATTTCAACTACAAGGTAGACGATATCGACAAGCGGCAGGCTGTGGGCGGCGTGATGGAGGCGCTGAACAAGGAGGCGACTTACGGCCTTGCGGACGAGATGGACAAGCACATTGCCGGCATGGCGGCAACACGTGAGGCGGTGAAGTACGCGTCCAGCGCAACATCTATCACCAAAAGCAACGTGCTGGAGGAGATCGACAAGGCGCTGGAAAAGCTGTACGGCAACAACGTGAAGCCCAACGGCAAAATTATGATGGAGGTGCCGCCCTGGTTCTACATGCGCCTGAAGCAGGCGTACACGGCGCTGGACACCGACAACAGCAAAATGCTGGAGAACGGCCGCGTGGGCAAGTACGGCAACGTTATTGTAAAGATGAGCAACAACGTCGACGTGGATTCCAGCGCAAACAGCCTTATTACGGTGCACACGGACAAGGCAGTGGCGTTTGTGAACCCGATGACGCACGTGGAAGCGTACCGCCCGGAGAAGGGCTTCTCCGACGCGGTGAAGGGCTTTGTGCTGTATCAGGCGAAAATCGTGCGGCCCAAGGAGCTTGTGGTGCTGAACTGCAAGGCCGGGGCTTAATGGAAAGGAGTTTTGAAACATGGCTGCAACTGCAATTGCTTTGACAAAAATCCCCTTGAACGGCGGGGTGGAGCTGCCCGCTACGGCTGCGCTGGACGGCACGGCCGGGGCGGAGATTCAGTTTGACGGGCAGGACACGAAGATCGTGATCCTGATTGAGAACGGCGGCTCCGCCGCCGGGGACGTGACATTCAAAGCCGGAAATGGCATTCAGGGCGTCGCGGACCTTGTGGTGAACGTGGCGAACGGCAAGACCAAGGCCGTGGTGCTGGAATCCGGCGCGTTTAAAAAGGCGGGCAAGGTCATTGTTACAGGCGCGGCGACCATGAAGGCGGCGGCATTGCTGCTTCCTTAAATGGGCCGGGGTTTTGGCCGCGGGGCCACGGCAAGCGGAGCTTGACGGGGTAGGCCGAAATATTTGCGGAGCAAATAACCGGCCGCGCGGTTTCGCGGAGCGAAATGGAGGCCGATTTAAGGCCGACAAGCGCCGTGAGGGGGCAAAAGCCCCCTTTTGACACGAGAATGGAACATGCGGGTTCGATTCCTGCGCTCGTGAATTGGAGGCGACAATAAACATGATGTTGGGCGATGCAAAGAGTGAAGTTTTAAAGCTGCTGGACGAAACAAAGCCAAAGGTTGATTTGACGTGGAAACTGGACCGTTTTTTTGACATGGGACAGAAAGAGGTAGCGTTGTATTACCCCATCTGGCGCGAAAAAACGTACGCGGCGGAAGATGAAAAAACGCTGCCGCAGGACTGCTATAAGCCGCGCTACGTGATCGTAGACGGCATTGCACATCCATACACAAAATATTCGCAGCTGCCGGATGCGTTTACGCTGCGCTATGAGGCATACCCGGCGGACATTCCGGACAATGCGCCGGATGAAACGGAGTTTGATTTGCCGGATGAAGCAGTGTTGGCCGTGATTTTATTTGTCGCGGCGCAGACGCAGAGCATGGAATACGACCAGCGGTTTTTCCAGAGCTTTTACGCGCAGTATCAGGGCAAGCTTTCAAACCTTTCCGGCATGACAGATGGACCAACTGCGGTTGTAATGGGTGGCTGCAATGTTTAAACAGACAAATATGCCGCGCGCGTCGGCTCCCACGCTGTCCCAGGTGAAAATTGATACCTTTTTAGGCGCGGACCTGACGAACAGCCCGGCCAACGCGGACGAAAACCGCTCGCCCGACTGCGAGAACATGATCCGCGACGTGCCCGGGAAGGTGCGCAAGCGCATGGGATGGCAGGTGAAGCGGACGCTGGACGGGCGAATCAACGGATATCACGCGCTGATGGGGCACGACCCGCTGGTACACGCGGGCACAAAGCTGTACAAGGGCGATTCCGTGGTGTATTCCGACGCAAACGACGCGCGCAGCCGCTCGTGGGAATTTGGCGAAAAACTGTACATCGCGGACGGAAAGGCGCTGCTGTGCTACGACGGCACGGCCGTGACGCGGGTGGACGCGGACGCATACATCCCCACGCTGACCATCGCGCGCGCCCCAAACATCGGCGGGGAAGAATATGAAAACGCCAATTTGATATCTCCGAAATACCGGGAGCAGTTCCTCGGGACAGAAAATGATAAGGTGTATCAAATGTCCCTTGTGCCGCTGGACAGTACGCCCGTGGAGGTAGAGCTGTTACAGGCGGACGGAAGCTGGAAGCCGATGGCGGAAAACAGCGGCTTTACTGTAAACCGCACGGCAGGCACGGTCACGTTCACCACCGCGCCGGGCGTATCCCCGGTGGCGGGGCAGGACAATGTGAAAATCACCGCATCACACACGGTTGAGGGCTATGCGGACCGCGTCAACAAATGCCGCATCGGCATCCAGTTCGGCGTGAACGGCGCGACGGACCGTTTGTTTTTGTCCGGCAGCCCGCAGCTCATCAACTACGACTGGTACAGCGGATTGAACGACCCCACCTACTGGGGAGACCAGGCCTATTCGGTGCTGGGCCAGAGCGACAGCGCCATTGTGGGATATTCCATTGTAAACGCCCGGCTGGCGGCGCACAAGGATTCCACCGATTCCGACCGGAACGTGATCGTGCGGGAGGGAAATCTTGTGGACAACAAGCCCGCGTTCCGAATCGTGAACATTTTGCAGGGCGAGGGAGCCATCGGGCCGTATTCGTTTGGATATCTGGGCACGGAGCCGCTGTTTTTGACAAAGCTGGGCGTTTACGCCATCACGGCGCAGGACATTACCGGGGAAAAATACAGCCAGAGCCGCAGCTTCTTCCTGAACGGGAAGCTGCTGGAGGAAAATGGGCTGGAGGAAGCGTTCGCGCTGGTTTATAAAGATATGTACTGGCTGTGCCTGAATGGGCGTGCGTACATTCTGGACGGGCTGCAGGCCACGCAGACGGACCGCTCGGCCCCCTATTCCACGCGCCAGTATGCGGGCTTTTACTGCACCAATATCCCGGCCCGCGTGCTGTGGGAGCAGGACGGCGCGCTGTGGTTCGGCACGGCGGACGGCAGGCTCTGCGCATTTGCAAACGAACCGTCCGACCCGCTGAACTACAACGACAACGGCGAGGCGATCTACGCGTGCTGGCGTACGCCGGACCTGAGCGGCCGGACCTTTTACCGCAACAAAACGTTCAGCCGGTTTTATGTGGCGCTGGCCAGCGCGCTGGCGACGGGCGTGCGGGCGTGGGGGCGCGTTGCGGGCATATGGGAAGAGCTGTTCAGCGATTTTGTGACGGCGCGGTATTTTTCCTATGCGCATCTGATCTATTCCAAGTTCACTTACTCCAACGACGACACGCCCCGCACGCTGGGGGACAAAATCCGGTTGAAAAAAGTGGACAAGGCGGGGTTCAAGGTGGAAAACGGCGTGCTGAATGAGCCGTTCGGGCTGGACAGCATCGGCATTGAATTTGTGGAGACCGGGTATTACCGGGCCTGAGAAAAGGAGGAGCTTATGGCGTTTCGAAAAATTACAGAAGGGGATATGCTGGGCAAGGGGAACGTGGGGCGGCCGGACACGCCCGGCGTTTCCACCGCCGAGATGCAGCGCATTATGGACGAGCTGCCGCGGGAGGTGCTTGCGCCCGCGTTCAACGAGCTTGCCGGCCAGCTGGAGGCCGAAACGGCGGCCGCCGACATCGGCGCCGCGGCGCCCGAGGGGGTGACGGCCGCGCCGGCGGGAAAGCTGCAGGCGGTGCTGAACGGACTGCGGGACCTTGTAAAAGCGCACACGGACCGCGCGGACAACCCCCACGGGGTGACGGCGGCGCAGGCGGGGGCCTATTCCAAGGCTGAGACGGACGCGGCCATCAGCGCGAAGGTGGTGGAGCTGGGCGCGGGCGACATGGCGAAAAGCATCTATGACCCCGGAAACGAGCAGCAGCCGCTTTTGCCGCGCAACGGGGACGGCTCCAACGTAACGGCGTCTTTTACCGAGGCGGAGCAGGATGCGGATATCCAGACGGGGGAAGAGCTGACCGTGCTGTTCGGGAAGATCAAGAAGCGGTTTTCCGTAGTGAATAAGCTGGTGAACGGTGCGGTGTATCCGAACCTGCTGGACAACAGCGATTATAAAATTGCTCAGGCTGGGTACAACGGCGCTCACGGCAACACAGCATACTTGTGCGACCGATGGAGTAAATACATTGTTACGGGCAGCATGACAGATGATGGGATGCTGCTCACGCCGTCAGGGGCCGGCGCATGGATTATACAGTACAAGTTGTTAACGGATACAGGACTGTCGGAGGGCGACACGGTGACCTTGACTGTCAGGGTTAACGGTACAGTATACAGTGGGTCTGCAACCTTGCAAATCAAATCTGCGGCGGTAGACGCGGACAGTATGGTTGATACGGATGATATTCGCGCTGCTGCATTCATCCCGGCAGGGAATACAGACCAAATCGCGGTGTATATCGTCATAAAGCAGACTTGCACGCTTACATGGACGAAGCTGGAAAAAGGCAGCGTGGCAACGCCGTATGTGCCGAAGGGATACGGGGCGGAGCTGGCGGAGTGCATGAGATACTATCAAAAATCGGAAGATGATCTCTACGCGGTGCCGTATGGCGGGAAATCATATATTGTGCATGAGTTCGGCGTTCCGATGCGGGTAGCACCTACCGTAACGCTTGGATACTCGCCCGAGAGCCGCGAAGACCAGACTGCATCTATTTATGGATTCACAGTCAAGTTTTCAGGGTCAAGCGGTTTACTCGATAGCTGGACAGCTTCAGCCGACCTGTAATATAAAGGAGCATCAACATGGAAGAACAATATACAGTATACATCCGCACGGATGCGGCCGGGCGCATCGTGGAGATAAACAGCAGCGCGTTTCTGGCCGACACGGCGGGTTGGACGGCTATTGATGAAGGGTATGGCGACAAGTACCACCACGCGCAAGGCAATTACTTTGCATTGCCGCTGTACGGGCCGGATGGCTGCGCGAACTACAAGCTGGCAAACGGTACGCCCGCCCTACGCACAGAGGCGGAGAAGACGGCAGAGATCGCTGCGCGGCCTGCGCCGGAGCCGACACAGCTTGACCGTGTGGAGGCGCAGATTGCCTACACTGCCATGATAACGGACACGATGCTGGAGGGTTAAGCATGTACGACAACATTAAAAAGTGGTACGACATGGGCCTGTGGAGCGCCGCGCAGGTGCGGCAGGCCGTCCTTAAAGGCGTTATTTCCGAAGCGCAGTACAAAGAAATTGTTGGGGAGGCGGAAAGCGCATGATGATTTTTAAGGGGCGCAACCGTGTAACCTCCGGCTTTCGGCTGTCGGCGCGCCCGAACCACAACGGCATCGACATCGTGGGGGACGATGATAAAACAGTGCACGCCGTCGCGGGCGGCACGGTGGGGTTTGCGGGCATTGTGCCCAAAAGCGCGGGCGGCCTGACGTGGCAGTGGGGCTATTATGTGCGCATCGACGGCAATGACGGACGCAAGTATTACTACTGCCATTTGGCAGCCGGCAGTTTGCTGGTGCGCGTGGGCCAGCGCGTGCAGGCGGGAACGGCGCTTGGCACGATGGGAAACACCGGGTACAGCTTCGGCGCGCACACGCATTTTGAAGTGCGCAACGCCTATGGCACACCGATAGACCCGGCAGGCTATGCAGGCGTGCGGAACGCGGTTGGTACTTATACCGATACAGAAAGCGAGGACGACAACATGAAATTCCTGAAGGTGACGAGCGGCAAATGTGAGGTGTTCACCGCGCCCGATGTGAATGCGGTGGACAAGGCCTATAACGGCGGCAAGCTGATCGAGGGGACATGCTATCCGGTGCAGGCCGAGGTGGGCAACTCCGGCGGGTACAGCTGGGTTCGCATCTTCGTGGCGGGAGTGCAGCGTTACGCCGCCGTGCTGGCCGACCGCTGCCGGTTGGTGACGCTTTCCCCGGGCGACGCGTTCGCGGCCTGCGTGGCGCAGGGCGGTGATGCGGCCGGGCAGCGCGCGCAAAGGGACGGGCGGCAGGCGGGCGCGTACGCGCAGCGCACGGAGGCATCCGGCACCGCGCCGGGGGTGTAGGAGCGATGGAGAGCATCATCGTCGCGCTCATCACGGGCGTGCTGTCCCTGGTTGGCGTGGTAATTACCAATACGGCGGCCGCCCGGCGAACAGAGAACAAGATCACCACAGCGCAGGCCGTGACGGACACAAAGCTGGACGAGCTGACGCGGGAGGTGCGGGAGCACAACGGCTTTGCCCGGCGCATGCCCGTTGTGGAGGAACAGATCAAGGTGGCGAACCACCGCATCAGCGATCTGGAAAAATGGATGGAGGGAAAACGGCAATGAACAGGACCGTACTTGTACTTATGATGGCCGTAACGGTGGAGGCGCTGGTGGAATACGCTAAGACCTTCGGCAAAGCGATTCTTGAAAAGCAGTGGAAAACCGCCGCCACGCAGGCGGGAGCCGTGGCGCTGGGCGTATCGTTGTGCTTCAGCGCCGGGGCGGATTTTTACGCCGCGCTGGGCGTGAGCTTCAACGCGGCGTGGCTGGGCGTTGCGCTTACCGGCGTCTTTGCCAGCCGCGGCGCGAATTATGTGAGCGACCTTGTGAAGAAGCTGCAGGCGCTGGGCGCGGCGCAGGCGGAGCGATGAAACGAAAAAGCCCGCCCGGAGAAAGCCCGGGCTGGTCATTTGGGAAAGGAGTTAAAAGACACTTATGGGAAATTCAACGGTTGGGCCAAATGTTACGAATTGGTGGGAAAAACAAAAAGAAAAGCTGTTTCCTACTAACCCTTGGAATCGAAAACCAGCATGGGAACTCACTCCAACAAAAAACGATATATTGGATTTTCAGAGAGCGCAACTTTCTGATAAGTACGGCGGAGATTTTTCTTCATGGACGCCAGAAGGCGCTTTTGCCTACAGCTACGGTCAAAAAACGGAAAATAAACAAAATACTGATCCCGGTGGCGGTGGAGGTGGTTCAGCCTCTTCTACGGCAAATCATTACGCCGCCCTGCTGGCCCAGGTGCAGGCACAGCAGGACGCAGCCGCCCGCCGGGCCGAAGAGCTGGCCCGGCAAAAGCAGGAGGCCGCACAAGCTGCATATGACAAAAACATGGGATACCTGAACGAGGCATATGCAAACCGCAGCAATTTGC
>ENA-OZEL01000453-OZEL01000453.1-human-gut-metagenome-genome-assembly--contig:-NODE-453-length-16771-cov-9.917444_pt1 | contig 16771 bp, 18 predicted proteins | sample MGYA00245064_ERZ653601 | MGnify/ENA primary metagenome ERZ653601 (study PRJEB26926, sample SAMN06165007) | human gut metagenome | biome: ENVO:00009003; feature: ENVO:2100002; material: ENVO:00002003... | reverse complement strand
ACGTTGAGGTTAGACCAACGCTCATGTTGTGATGCCCCGGCAGCAATACGGCTGCCGGGATAAAGGGTCATTTCCCGGCTTTCTTTTTGGCAGCAAGATACAAGGAACAGTTGTTGCATGAAAGTGGCAGATAGAAATGTACAGTGGTGTCTTCTTCCTTTATCTCGTCCTTCTTAATCTGCGTAATGTCCGCTATCATTTTGGTGAGGTCAATCCACTCCTTGCATCCCTCTTTCCCGTCATATTTCTTACGGGCTGCAATAAGTTTGCGAAGTTGGTTCTCTTTCGATAGTTCGGAAGCAATATCCTCTTCACTAATGCCGTCGACTGATACATCATCCTCTTTTTCGTTTTCCTTTTGTCTCCGCTGGATTTTCCTGCTGACAGATGTAAGATATGCCATAAAACGCTCGTCCTCAGCCAATAGTTTATTCATATCCTTCTCGTTCGCCTTGGAAGAATACACCGGGTTGTAAAGTCCGGAAACAAGATAAGCGTCCTTGTCTTTCCATCCAATAGCGACAAGGTCTGCAAAAGCTTTCTCTTTGGCACTGATTTTAATGCGTTTGCATTCTGAAACCAATCCTCTACTCAATGATATTTTCTCCTCTTTTCCTCTCAGCATAACAGTTAAAACTATGAATTATACAAAAACAAAATAGCAACAGCACCGTATGTGCCATTGGTTCTGATAGTCGGATATGGGATGATAGCCGACCATGCTGTCACAATACGAACACGGGTAGCTGCTTCCGCGATACGAATAGAACCCGGTAAACCCATTATTCTTGTGTTCAATGCCCCAAAACCACATCCACGCGGAGCCTATAACAAAACGGGTAAGGGTATTCAGGGAATTGTAGGCAGAATTGGATTTCCCCACCCCGTAGCTGATGCCGTCGGTTTTTATACGTGTGGCAGAGGAATTTCCTCCTTCCACAGCCCTCTTGAAATACGGGTCCGAATACGGAGATTTAAGATTTGCCTTTATATTGTCCTTTATCTTTTCACTGCCAATACCTGCTATCATCCCGGCAGCAATGGCGGCTTCCAATTCATACTTGAAACGGTTGGAGTAGATATTTATTCGTTCGGACAGCGTCTTGCCGTGGTCTTCCCTATTGATGAATGCAACAATCGCATCACGGTCATTTTCCCGGTCATAGACGGATAGGGTCTCCGTGTAATCATATATAGTCCCACGCAGTTTATCAAGAACCTTATTCACTTCGTCATTCAGCTCCTTATTGGCAGAGAAGCGGAAAAATGAGGGCTTTATCCCGTATCTCATGGATATACCGAGAATCTCATTAGCGGCTTGCAGAAGCGCCTTCTCCAGATTGTCCTGCATGGATATTTCAGCCCTAAGTCTCAGCTTTATGTAATCCTTTGCCTCTTGTATCTGCTGTCGTGTAGGCTGTTTCATTGTTTGTCATCTCCTCCCGGATTATGCTCCACTCCATTATTGGCAGCGGACGCTTGTTTGGATTTCAATTCGTAAAGAAGGTCAGCCTGCTGTTCTTCCTTTTTCTCTCTCATTATCCTATCCCAATCACGGGGATTGCTGTACATCTGAATCTGCTCATTTGCGGTCTGTCGGGACAAGAATCCATTCTGCACACAGACAGCAAGGTTCTGCACAAGCTCAGACTCGTTCAGATGGATATACGGCTTTATCCAGGCATAAACGCTCAAGTTCTGCAGGTCTATGAGATTCTCCGTTTCGACGCCGTATCCGTAAGTGAATATCCTCACCATGTCATCAATGAGACGGTTGTATTCCTGGGCATCCTTCATGGCATTCTCAAAGGCCGGAGAATAGAGAAGCTTTATCGCCACTCCCGGAAGGTCTCCGCTTCTTACCTCCGGTGGAATTACTGCAAATGACTGTTCGTAAATCAGCTTATAAAGAGTGTCCAGTTGCTTTTCAAAAGCCGTAGAGACATCTTGTTTGTTGAGATAGCCTGCCTCGTCGTCCGGTCCCATAGAGATACATTTTATCGTCCCGTCAATCCCCCCTTCAATGTCAACATTCTCCCCTTTAAAGTACATAATCGGAAAAGCGTAGGCCATATTGTTCTGAGACAACTGGGAAAAGGCAAGTTCGTATTGGTCTATGCTGTCTTGCGAAGGCGACCAGCACGCTCCGGATTCAGTTCTGTGGTAAGCTACCGGAATGAAAGTAAAGCCATGCTCTTGTGATGAGACAAGTTCATACCCATCAAGCCCGAACAGACTTTTTATGACTTGTTTTATCTTGTCATATCCGCTTTTCCCCCTTTTAAAACGATGGAGATACTTTTCATCCCATACTTCCAGCCAGTCTGTAACAGAATTGCCTTTGTCATCATAATCCGAATAGGAACGGGCAAATAGAATCAGCTCACCCGTCACATTGTCGAAATGCGGATATAAAGTATCCCCCTTCTCGAAAGAAAACACTTTCCAATAGAATTTTCCTTTACGGAGGTAGCCCACAAATGCCGTATCACCCGTTATTTTCACAGACTTCGCGGCTTCATACCACGCAATCTCCATATCTTTGACAGCCCATCCGGTTCGAAACTTAAAAAATATATCCTTGACTTTTTCATTTTCATTATCCCCTTCCATTTCGAACTGGATGTCGTTGCCGCACAAATGAACAAGATGCTTAATTGTTATAATCCGTTGGAAGGCAAAGGCGCACCTTACGACTTTCTCGCGATACCATTTCTTTGTCTCCGGGTCTTGCCTCAATCTGTCAGGGTAAACCAATGGGTCGTTGATTACATGCCCGGAAGGTTCGAACTCGCGTAAGAAATCCGTTTGGGTCATTATCTGATACGTAGGTTTGTCTAACGGGGCATTAACGGGCGAGCCGTCCCAAAATGTCCCCATCGCTTTTTTGTAACCATCAGGAAGTATCCTCCGAAATGGAAGACGTACCATAATCTGTCGTGTACTTATATTCTCCATAAGCCTTTTGGTTTAGTGTGTTGCTTTTTTATATCAAAAATCTGTCTGTAAATCATGGCCTCTATGAAGTCGGGAGAATGTCCCACATATTTCTTCATAGTCTCCTTTTTAATCAGCGAGAATCCCTTTTCCGTTTCCGCGTCCCTGATAGCCTTTCGCTCCTTCATGAGGATATTGTAAAGGGTCATGTTGGAATATCCGTTCCCGGAGAATTTGAGTGATAACAGTTCCGGATTTATGGAAATGCCACCATTCTTTATCTTTTTTACAAGAATATCCGCACACTGGGATTTTAGAGACGAGTAGACATATTTTATTGATTTCTCGTCAGCTTTTGTCATTGGGATAGGAGCCGCCATATTGTTAAACTTGACAGCATCCGGGAATTTCCCTTTAAAGTCCTGCCCCGGCCCGTTCAAGTCAAATACAAAATCCTTTTCAAATATTCCCCATTCCCTCAATTTATAGGCAACGCATTCTTCTGTCTGTTTGGAATTGTCACGACTTACATATACATCTTCTATATGGTCTCCAATCCAAAGCCATAAGACAAGATTGTCTCCTCCTTCGTAGGCAATATCGCATGAAACCCTACGCTTCTCGTCCCCATACTGGAAAGAATTATTAAAGAAACGCTCCATGTGCTCCATTTTAATAATATCGTCTCCAGCCGCTTTGAAATTCCAGTTCCCTTCAAGGTCACGGGCACGGGATTCTTCGTCTTGCTGGGCAAGGTTGGCAGCATAATTGGAGTCGGATTCAATCAGTTTGACATTATCTTCAAGACGGGCGCGAATGAATACCACAGACTTGACAAACATTGTCTTTTTGTTGAATCCCAACTTTTCATAGGATTCATTCCAGAGAGGGTCTATGATCGATTTGCATTGTTCATATACATCTTCCGGTGTATCTCCCCAATAAATCCCATTTGGAGAATCCCCATCCATAAAGCAATATCTTTTTACTCCATTCCGTTCCGGGATAGGATTCCCATCTTCTCCAATCCACCAGTCTATGAAAACACGGACCCAACTGTCCGGGTCTGGATTGCAAGTACCCCAAAAACGGTTCTTTATACCGTAAGCATTACGATTACAAGTTATCAGATATTTGAACTTTTCATACGAACAATGTGTTATTTCATCTATTCCAATATAACAGAACTGTTTCCCTTGAAACCGTTTCTTAAAGTCTTCAAAAGTGTCTGCGAAATAGGAAAACCACAATTTTCCAGCATTATCCCCAAAATTCCATGTCATATCTGATATGGAACGGTTATAATTCCCGAATTGGGAGTAAAGAATGTACGACGTATTAATCATGTCTCTAAGGTCGTCTTTCTCATTACGTAGAAGGACGGCATTAAACCGTGGATTTTTCACATCCGGCAAGGATTCCATCAATAAAGAAAATGTCTTGGAGCCGCCACGGTTTCCCCCCATGATAACAATATCAGCATCGGAAGCCAATGAATCCTCTTGCCCTCCAGACTGGGCTATGATGTTATAGTCACTCTTTATCTTGCGCAGTTTGGCTATGTATTCATAGCTGAATACACTATCTCCATTCTTAGTATGTGCAGTTATGTCGTATTCCATAAATAAAAATAGCCGGTACATACAGAAATCCTCTGTATATTCCGGCTTGATTCACAGCTCTATGATAATATTTGATACAAATATACGATTAAATGTTTATTTTCTAAATATATAAGATAAAAAGATTGTTTATATATTGATTTTTAGAAAACAATCATTATATTTGCATTGAAATTTGTTTGATATGATAAAAATTGATTCCCAATTGGATGAGAAAAGGGATGTCGGGCAAAATACATTCGTCACTTGTCCGGTATGTGGGCAGAAGCTTACGGATGTAAGGATGGTGGAAGGAAGTATTTTGCTTCGAACGGTATGCCGAAGATGCCGGAATTATATCAAAATAAGAATAACGACCGAATAAGAAGTTACAATATACAAGCCTAAGAGCTTATTGATGCAAAAAGCATTGATAAGCTCTTTTTTTATTTAACATAAACACAAAATAAACACGATGGAACAAGAAAAAATCTTATCCACATTAAGTGAGAAACTCGGAGAAACCAGTTTTTCACCGCAGACATTACAGAAGTATGTAGAACTTAATCCCGTGGCCGAAGGCTCGGAACCTGACGAGGCTTATTGGAACAATGCTGTAGGCTTTCTAAAAGGGATGCAAGGTCAATACAACCACGATGTCGCGACCAGAGTTGAGGACTTTAAGAAAAACTATAAGCCCCAACATTCCCTCTCAAATGGGGAAGAGAAAACAGAAGGGGGAGCGCTTGCCGTTCAAGTTGAAGAATTGAAGAACGAGCTTTCACAGTTGAAAAAAGAAAGGGAAGAGGAGAAAAACGCCGCATCCGTTCACGCTTTAATGGAACAATCCAGAAGCCAACTGAAATCGCTAATCGAAAATGACGGTAAAAACACCTGCAACGAGGAGATTCTCAATATAGCCATATCAGATGTAGACATTACAGATGGCATGAAGCAAGAGGATATAGTCAACTGCGCTAAGCGGAATTACGAGAAAAGATACAAGGCTATTTTCGGAAACGGAGCGTCGCCCAGTATCAATCAATTCTCACAAGCCAGTGAAGAGCAGACGAACAGCCGCCGTGAATCCTTCAAGGAACGCATGAGGGCACAAGGGAAGCTCCCTAAAAAGAAATAACACATTTTAAAACAGACAAGAAAATGAGACAATCAGGAACTTTCAACACTATCGGTAAATACCAATCGGAATTCGGCGGTCATTTCCCGGTATGGAGCAGAGTAAGAGAACTGTATCAGGGGGGTGGAATGATTGACCACACCAAATATCCGGCAGGTACAGTCATTGGCGCCGGCACTCCCGTGCAGTTTATGGGTGCAGGACAACAAGTGGTAATACTTGCAGGCCCGGCATACGAATCCACGAAAACCTATTTGGTAGGAGATATAGTGGTGCAGGCAGGGAAAATTTACAAGAACAAAACGGCAATCGAATCTCCGGAAGTATTTACCGCCAGCAAATGGACGGATATTACCGGAACGGTAAACGGCCTGATTTTCGAAGACGTGTGTATCCCCGACGGATGTACGCTGGCCACTTGCGCCGTGGTGAGAAATGGAAGAATTTATGCAGACAGAGTGGTTGGAGCGAAAATCCTTCCGGCTATGGAGGCCAATCTTCCAATGATTGAATTTGTGAGATAATCATAACGGAAGGAGGTAATTATGTACACAAGAGACAGACAATTCTATGACATTGTAGCAAAGGGTCTTGCTTCAATGGGATACGTTAGCGACGCACAAGGCAGCGCGTTGACCAAATACATCAACGACATGTTTGCCGAGAAATACAATGCGGAAGCAACTTTCTCGCAGTTGGGATTCCCGTTAAACCCCAACATCCCAATCAATCCCACATACGAACAGATTGAGGCTACCATCCGTCCATATACGATGGCTACTTATGTGGATATTGACAGTGACGGAGCAACCAAATCCACAGACGGATTGAGCCTGAAAATGGGAGGACTGCCTACATTCAAGCATGAAGTTGTGATGAGCCGAAAGATTCTGAGAGAAAAGATGATGCTGGCCAATGCAATCGGTAATACTACGGCTGAGATAGAAGAAACCATTATGGAACTTTTGTTCAATGGACTTGATGACTTGCTTGGCGGTAACTACAATACTATAGCCTACCAGCGTCATCAAGTTGTATCTAACAAAGGAAGACTGGTCATAAACGCCACGAACAACCCGTTGGGCATAACTACGAAAATCGACTTTGAAGTCCCTTCCAAGAACATCAAGACAAGCACATGGTATAAAAAAAATGATTCCTCTGGCGTAGTCACCCAGGAAAGTGCTGTCGGCACCACCATCGACCCCATCAAGATTATGCGTGATGTGAAAAGGGACAGCCAGCAAAAGGATTTTGCTCCTGCCGGTCATTGGGAAGTCAGCAAGACCACTTGGGATGACTTATTGACAATGCCATATTTCCGTAATTTGTATGTGACCTATGCCCGTCCAGATATTACAGATGCGGCAAACAAGCAAGCATTCGGCTCTCTGATTGACGATGACACATTGAAAGCATTCATCGAGGCCAGAATAGGCGCTCCCATCACCGTTATTGACGCGGTGGCTGCCGTGGAAAAATTCAATACTTCCACCAAAAAGATGGAGTACACCAACTTGCAGAGCTTTAATGAGGGAGTAATGGTCTATATGCCGGATGGTGCAATTGGAGACATCCAATGCGGTAAGCCTATCTACATGGAAACACCTGGAGCGAGGACCGCATTATATGACGGTGGGCGTACATTAATCAGACAACTTTTCGAGGATGAGACCATGACCCAGGTCATCAAATCGGAAGTAACCGGATTGGTTGTCCCCAACAAAGTACGCTGGATGTATTACCTTGACATTAAGGCAAATAATGGACAATAATTCTCAAAATACAGCAATCGGCACCACCATAGAGGAATACCTCCGTGGTTGTGTCGGTTTTGAGGTTGCAGACAGTGCGATTACCACCATATTGATTGATAGGGAAATTGCACCGGGGACGGATGTCACCACGTTGGAGAAGCGCCAGAAGGACTTGTGCCGGGCAGACCTTTACATGTGGTGCGCAAGTACACCGAGCGTAACCGGAAGCGTTGAAGATGCCAACGGAGTATGGAAGCACAAAGAGGGCGGTACACAAAGCTCCGCTTATGACAAGCGAAATCTCCGTCAAATGGCTAATGACATATACGCCTTGTATGGAGAGAATGTAAGGAAATCATCTATCAAGATTGTCAATTTGGGTATGAACATGAATAAAAGGTGTCCGCTATGAAAGTAAGCAATCCGCGTTTTCCGCATACCTGCAAAGTATATCGTATATCCGGAGAAACATCTTTTGACAAAGGAAGCGAGACTGTGCTGTATGAGGGGAAATGCAACAAGTACGGGAGTTCCAGCCTTAGGACATTCACAAAAAACAATGTCATAAAGGGTGAGTATGCGATAGACATCCCCGGGCTTGTAAAAGGAATCCTTTCAGGAGACCTTGTGGATGTTACTGACTATGGAGGAACTTTTGAAGCCAAGGTGATAACGGACTGTTACGCTACGGAAATGGGGACGACCTTGTATTTCAACATGGCTAAGAATTAGGGATATGGAAGATAATGCTAAGGTCCTGGAGGAAGGCAAGAAAAAGATGGGTAATATCATTGACGGCTATTTGCTGGATAGGATAACGGAAATCGGAATCAGACTTCTGAAAGACGGAGTAATATCAGCCCAGTACCATAATGTTACCGGAAACACGCTAACCTCATTAGCAGTAGGGATATACTATAAAGGAGGGCTGTCACGGGTTATTACAGCAGTTGTCACACAAGGTCTGAAAAATGCGACCCGTCCCAAACTTAGCAGGGGTGACGGAATCGGAGTCATAATGGTCCGGAGTTATGAAAGCGGCAAGCTTATTCCCATAAAAAAGTATAATCTGATTGATACCAACGGGGAATACGGTCTAACCACTTCTGTAAACTTCCTCAAATCATACAAAGCTCCGAGTGACGGCATAGGGCTGGTTATGTGTACCGGTACCGAATATTCGAACTATCTGGAGTCCAGAAAAGGGTTGAATGTTCTGTCCGACACATACGATTATGCGGAAAGTATATCCAAAATGACCTTTAAACCAATGAAGTGATATGGGATATGAGCAGGATTTCAAATACAAGGACGCGCTGAAATCATTGTTTGACGCAGCAAAGGCAGTCAGTGAGAATGTGTTCACGAATGACCGTCCCGAAGCTGTGGCAAGACAAATGAATGATTTCATTGTGGTGTCATTGCCCGGCTTGTTGTCTTCCATGACCTATGGCAGCGGATTCGGGAATATCCGTACCTATTGCACCTTTGAAGTGTATGTAAGACGGAAAAAGGGAGGGTCGGAAGACCTGGAGCGAATGGATACCGTTGTAGGAGAGATTCTTTCCCTATTCCCTATCAGCGATGATTGCATAATAGCATCAACCCCAAAACTGACCTTGAAAGGAAGTGACGGATTAGGGTTCAGCGCCACATTGATAAGGGCTGACCTTGTGATAAAGTAAACATGAAATAAAACGATTAAAACTATTTATTATGGCAATGAAGACAAAACTAGAGTTGAAAGACGTGTTCAGTGGTCTTTCATCTATCATGTTGGTTAAGGGAGGAATAACCAACTTCACTACGGTAACGCCTGATTTCGACCTGCCGGTAACTGTTGATACTCTGTCTCTGTCCCAGGCAGAGCCTACGTTGAACCGCACCAAAGTGCATGGACTGCAGGCTGACTGGGCTGTGACAAGCACGGCAGGTGACATAACCTTTGCTGCAACCGTACCTAGTATAAGCAAGGACTTAGTTGAGTACTTCCTTGGAGAAGCGCATGACGTGGAAACCGCTACAATCAACGGAATCGCATTCAAAGGTATTTCAGCCACATTGAACAGCAAGAAGCTGAATGCGGGTATCGCGCTTCTAAGTGAAGACGGAGAAAAATGTGTACTGGTGAAAAAGATGGCAATCTATGCACGTCCGCTGTTCGAGAACGCTTCCACCACCCCGTTCGGTTTTGCATTAAGCGGGACCATTGAAATTGAGGACGGAGCCGCCGATGAAACGTCAGACGACAATATCGCTTTCCTGACAAAAAAAGCAACCTGACCGTAGCTCCATCTTCCCTGAACTTTACCAGCGCTGCTGACAATACGGGGAAGACCATCACAGCCACGACAAAAGAAAGCGCTGTTTCCGCTTCATCAACGGAAACATGGTGCAAGACATCTGTCAGCGGAAAAGTGGTGACGGTCAAGGTTACTGAAAACAGCGGAGCTTCTGCAAGGACCGCAACTGTGAACATCTCCACTGCCAGCGAATTCGGCAGTGTGAAGGTTACTCAGGAAGGTACTACCATTTAGCATTTATGGCGGTGAGCCTTGTGCCGCCGCCTTTTCTTTTTATAATTCATAATAACAATCATGAGCGAAAATATACAGCAGCCCACAGAAGAAGAACAAAAAAGGCTGGACGACGTACTGGAAAACAGTACAGACTATGTCGCAATAAGAGGTAAGAGATTCGGCATAAAATGGCTTCACCGCGGAACGATACGGAAGCTTACCCATGTCTTGCATTCCTGCAAGAACGAGGATGAAGTAACTGCCAGATGCGCTTCTCTCATTATTCTGAATAATTGGTGGAAAATAAAGATGTTCCATTGGATATATTGGCGTATGCTATGGAAAAAGTACACGGACACGGAGCTTACGAACATCATAGCAATTGGTAAAAAAAAAGTGGAATCTCAGAAGCTGGAGTACTTGAGTGCTACCATGTTCTTGACCGGCATGAAGGACACGATAATGACGATGACGAGAAAGGAAGCAGAGCATATCCTTCAAGGACTTCGGCAGGAGCAGGGTTCGCAAACGGAGAGAAATACTCCGAATTAATCCGTCCTCTGGTTCTTTTCTGGGGGCTGATAAACGTCCCTAACTGGCTTATGGACTATGTCCTTACCAATGCCCAGTATGAACTTCTCATGTGCGATGCGCCATTTGTCTCCTATAAGAATGAAGATACGGAAGGAGGAGAAAAGAAGCACACGGCAAAGGAGATGCAGGAACTTACCAGAAGATGGGAGGAAAAAAGGAAGGCGCAGGAAGCAAAAGGACAGAAGGTTTCGTTGAATGATTTTTTAGTTAATGGCGTGGATGCGCTAAAAAGAAACACAAAATAAGACAAAGATATGGCAGACCTCGGAAATTTGAATTTTGGTATTCATTTGAAGGATTACACTCCCCAAGAGTATGAATCCATCAAGAAAAAGCTTGTAAACATGCACGCTACAGTCAGCGCAAGAGTGGGGCTGAAAACGGACGTGAAAGAAATTGAGGACAAGGTGGAAGCCTTGCTGAAAAATAAGACCTACAAGGTGAAGCTTGAATTGGATAGCGAAAGTCTCAAGAAACTGTCTGATACTTTTAGGGGACAAGGTGTGAGTACAAGTGAATTAAGAGCCATGAGAGGTGTTTCCCAGATTATGCGTGCGGATGCTTACGCCAACTCACAAAAAGCTCTTGAACAGCTTAGGAACGCCCGGATGCAGGCTGCAAAAGCTTCAGATACGCACAATGCAGCTATGAAGAGAGCCAATTCTACGATGTCCTCCCAGTCACGGATAGCCGGGGAATTGAAAAACCAAATCGCCAACGTGTACTCCATATATACGGTAGAACGCTTTGTAAGAGGATTGTACACCATTGGAGGGGAGTTCCAGAAGCAACGCATTGCGCTTACCTCCATTCTTGGGGACAGCATGAAAGCCGAGACCATATTCAACCGTATCAAGGATTTGGCGGTGGTTTCTCCGTTCCAGTTCAAGGAACTGGCATCATACACCAAGCAGCTTTCCGCATACAGCATCCCGTATGAAGAGCTTTATGACACGACCAAGAGGCTTGCCGACATTTCCGCAGGTGTAGGTGTCGATATGGGACGTATTATATTGGCATACGGGCAGGTGCGCAGTGCGGCTTTCCTCCGTGGGCAGGAATTGAGGCAGTTTACCGAGGCTGGTATTCCGTTGGTGGACGAGTTGGCGAAACGGTTTACCATCCTTGAAAATAAAGTAGTCAGTGCTGGAGATGTATTTGACAAAATCAGCCGGAAGGAAGTAAGCTTCGGGATGGTGAAGGATGTGCTCTGGGATTTGACCAACGAGGGAGGCAAGTTCTACAACATGCAGGAGGCTCTTGCGGAAAGCCTTGCGGGCAAGTGGAGCAACTTGCAGGACGCTTGGGATGTGATGATGGCTGACATTGCGGAAAGCAATAGCGGTGTACTTTCAGATAGCTTGGAGTTGCTTACTAATTTAATGAATCATTGGGAAGCGGTTGCAAATATACTTGGTATGTTGACTATCGTATATGGTTCATACAAAACTGCTGTGATACTAACAAATGTTGCAACAAAAGGATTACTTGCCGTACAGACAGCTTTGAATGCCGCTATGAAGAAAAATCCAATAATTTGGATTATAACTCTCATTGGTAGCGTAGTTGGGGCATTAGTAATGTTCAGAGAAGAAGTAAAAACTACAGCAGAGGTTATTACGGATTTAAATAAGACCATTGCTGACACAAACGACAAGATGCAAGGTAATAAAGCTGTTGACAGCCTTATTGACCGATACGAAGCCCTTAGCAAGAAAGCTAATAAAAGTGCGGAAGAAAGTCGAGAATTAAGGCGCATTACCAAAAATCTCGCCAATACATTCAAAGATGCAGTTACTCAAACGGATAAATACGGAGTGGCAATATCTCTTTCTGTTGAGAAGATGCGAAAATTATCACAAGAACAGAAAGACTTATACAAGAAGCAGTTTATCGGGACTATGGCAAATGCCCAAATACAAAAGCAGAGTATTGATTCCGAAAGGGAAAGGCTTGCCGGTATTATCAGAGAAGGAGGATATAGAATATTTGATGAAAACGGAAGAGAATTATCCTTCGCTAAATACAAACCGGAAGACATCACCAAAGCAAGAAACAGACTATTGGAACTGGAGAAGCAAAGTCTGGACCTAGCCAACATTATAGACACAGCCAGACAATCTTATCATTCCATGAACCAAATTAATATAAGTAAGCCTTTGACTGATTGGGAAAAAGAGGCGAACAAACTTGCTGGCGACATGGATGCCTTAAAACCCAAAGAAGGAACCTCCTATGAAGAATATATGGATATGCTTTCCGGTAACATCAGTGACTTGGAGAAAAAAACAAAGGCGTTTGCATCTGGGAATAAATATTCAGAAAAACAACTGGCATCCTACAACAAGGAACTTGAAACAACAAGGAAAATATATAAGGCTTTAGGAGGATTGGAAAAATCATCCGGAAGCGAAAAAGACCCTATTGCAGAACAATGGAAAGACCGTGCCGACCTAATCAGCAAAGCCCTATCACTTTACGACAAGTGGAAGAAAATAGAGGGTGAAGAAGCCGCATCCCAAAGGGTGAAGGGCGTTTCTGAATTTGCCCCTATCTTTGACAAGAACGGGGTTAACTTGGATTTGAGTGACCCAAGCAAGGCATACCAATACATACAAGACCAGTTGGACAAATCCAAAGGGAAGCAGATGGAATTGTACTTATCTCTTGGCGTGAAGAAAGAGAATATCAACTACGACAATGTCAAGAAAGGTGTTGACGATGCCTTGAAGGAAATAGAAAGGTATATTTCCCAAGCCGGAGAAAAATGGGACTTGTATAAAAAGCTATTTGAAGCGACCGGGAATAAGTCCCTTTCCATGAATATAGCTTTTGGAGGAAGTGTATCTTTTAATAGTTTCGTTGAAGATTTGCAGAACCAACTATCGGAAGCATTAAAAAAGAATGGCAGTAATCTATCTCTTTCTGACATTCTGGGAATGGATGAAGAAGCCGTAAAAAGCAAATTTGGTGACAATGAAATCTTAAAACTGTATCAGACTATCAAAGAGGAAAGCAAAAAACTAAAAGCTGAAAACTTTGATAATCTATTGCAAATGATAAATGACTACAAGGATTATTCAGCTAAAATAGAAGAAATTGAGCGTAAACGGCAAAAGGCTATCTCCGAATTAGAAAACAATAGAGGGAGCATTGGCAATGAAATGGCTGACAACCTTATAAAAGAAGTCAATAAACGGGCCGAAAAAGAGAAATCTTCTGTCCTTTTTGACCAATTCAAAGAAAGCAGTGATTGGGTACGTATCTTTGATGACCTTGACCGTGTATCTACTGCCACGCTGGATGATATGATTTCTAAGGTAGAAGAGTTTGCTAAAAAACAAGGATTGTCAATAGAAGACACCAAAGAACTGGTAGAGGCATTACGAAAGTTACGTGGTGAACTTACTGAACGTAATCCATTCAAGGCATTAGTGGATTCCTTTAATACTATCAAAGATGCGAGGAATAAGCTAAACTCACTTAGAAGTAGCGGTGCCCCCAAAGAACAGATTGATGCTGCAGAAAACGAATTAAAAGCAGCATATTCCGACCAGTCAGCAGCCATACAAGGCGTAATCGGCAAGTTTGACGCGCTTGCCAATGCCGCTGATTTCTTAGGAGGAGTATTTGAAAATCTTGGAGTAGGCTCCGGGCTTTCAGATATAGCCGGAATTATGGGAGGGGGATTGCAGGGTGCTTCGCAAGGAATGGGAATAGCCACTTCTCTTTTCGGGAAATCAGCAGGTCCTTGGGGAGCGGCAGCAGGTGCGGCATTAAGCCTCATATCCGGAATAGCGCAAATACATGATAAATCTCTTGAAAGAAGCATACAACGCAGCAAACAGAGAGTTGAAGAGATGCAATCCGCTTATAACCAGTTGGGAAATTCCATAGAGAAATCCCTTGGTGGTGATGAAAGCATACAACGCGCCATTTCTTTATATGAACAACTGGAAGAACAAGCCAAACGCGCAGGTAGCTCATTGACTGAAAGTTATAGAATGCAATTTGAGGCACTGAAAGATGGAGGTATAAATTATGTAGAAGAATTGAGAAAAAGAATCAATAAGGATTTATCATCTCCATTCAGAGCCATGACACACCGTTTTGATATACAAGTGAACACAGAGGCGTTGCAGGCTTTGGAAAAAGTCGGTGTGGGGAAAGAACTCGATAATAGCACTCTTAAGCAATATCAAGCGCAGTATATAGGACTTGTAGCCCAACGTGCTGAAATAGAGGGGCAATTAAGGGATGAAGAGGACAAAAAGAAATCTGATTCCAGCAAGATACAAGACTATAAAGACCAACTGGCTGAATTGAATGAGCAGATTGCCTATTTTGTAGAAGACCTTACTAAAGAATTGTACGGAATAGATTTCCAAGATTGGGCAGGACAAATAAGCAACGCTCTGGTAGAGGCCTTTGCCAACGGAGAAGATGCAGCCAAAGCCTTTGACAATGTTGTGAACAACATCATGAAAAGTGTTGCCAACAACATCTTGAAGAATATGGTAATACAGCCCATGTTTGAAAAGCTGCAAGACAAGCTTTTTGGCAAAAACGGGCTATTCAAGGAATTTACCGATATTCAAGACAATGGGGTTATTGCAGCTGAAGCTATAAAAAACTTCTTTGACAATGAAGGGAAAGCAATGATAGAAGCTTCCCAGTCCTTCCTTGAAGCCTTTGACAAAGCGACTGGAGGAGCCATTACCAGTACGGGGGATTCTTCCAGCTCCGGAATGTCCAAGTCCGGCATTCAAGCCAGCGAGGAAACAATGAATCTGACAAACTCCTATCTCAACGGCATCCGTTTAGACGTAAGCGCAAAGCGAGCGCTGCTTGAGAAAATAGGAAACGACATTCTGCCCAAATACAATGTACTCGCAGAAGCACAGCTTACACAATTAAGGGCAATAGCAGACAATACGCTTAGAAGCGCCAAAAACACAGAAGCTAATGTTGCTGTACTGCAAGAGGTTAGAGACATGTTCAACATGGTTATAAACAAGGGGGAAAGAAAAATAAGAATTTAAATATAAGGATATGAAAAAGGAAGAACTAAGCAGGACATTGCTCAACCAAGCCGTATCATTAGGATTATGCGCACAATGGACGGAACAGTGGGGAGAACCAGACCAACAAGGATTGATTGACAAGTATTTGCACGGGATTGATTTCTGTATAGAGAAAGGATATCCCACCAACACTTTCATAAAGGAGCACTTCGACAAGGACATCCTTCACAGAAACAATATCTTTGTCGATGAGGATGTGCAAGCAAGGAATATGAAGCACATAGCCGTTCTGAACGGCAACTGTAAAGGCACTCTCCTATTTGACGGATTTTCAACTTGCGACATCTATGTCCGTCACGACAGCGACGTGACTATTGACTGTTCCAAGTTCAGCAAGGTATTCATCAATGTGTACGACTGTGCGAAAACGCACATATTACAAAGCGGTGCCGCATCCGTTTATGTCTACATTCATGGAGAAGATTGCACCGTGGAAACCGATGGGGATGTCATGCAAAGAAAAAGCCAGATGTAATGTCTGGCTTATTGTTTTTTCTAAATAACAGTCAATTTACAAGCTTGCAAGCCACTTCTTTCCTTTTCTGGTATTCAGCCAAAGAGCAAATAAAAAGGCTAAAGCCCCAGAGCCTCCTAAAACGATTAATAGACCTTCCATAATCAAACTATTATCACAACCCTTTTATCCACTTTTTACCGGAAGGAGTTTCTGTATAAATCCAAAAGGCAACAGTTATTACTGTTATAAGCCCAAATCCATATAATGCAACCATAATATTTATCTTAAAATGTTATTACCTATTCTTGCAAATAATACTGTAAGTATAACTCCCATAGAAACAAGAACAATCAATAAAATGTTATCATAAAGTTCTTCTTTTACAAGGGTTATAGCCAATCCCAAAGATAGTACAGTAAAAGAAACTTGCGCCAAATTAAAAAAGAATCCTGCAAGCTTTTCACGTCTTACTTTGTCTTTTTCCTTGACCTCTTTCTTTACTTCTTGTCTTTCGCTCCAATTTCCCATATACATTTTACATTAAATATGAATATACGGGTACTCTCCTTTTATCAAGTTCTTCCTTGGGAATGTCAGACAATACAAACTTCCTCTCCGATTTGAATAAGTCCAATTCCTGTCTCTTATACACATCTCCGAGCCCACGAGACCGGAGCCTATCTC
>ENA-OZEL01000415-OZEL01000415.1-human-gut-metagenome-genome-assembly--contig:-NODE-415-length-17811-cov-6.237779_pt1 | contig 17811 bp, 16 predicted proteins | sample MGYA00245064_ERZ653601 | MGnify/ENA primary metagenome ERZ653601 (study PRJEB26926, sample SAMN06165007) | human gut metagenome | biome: ENVO:00009003; feature: ENVO:2100002; material: ENVO:00002003... | reverse complement strand
CTCGTGGGCTCGGAGATGTGTATAAGAGACAGCACTGTATCAATAATTATTTTTATCATACCACACATCACTCATTTCATCAATCAGTTGACCTCGTGGTTTGAGTGATGATTTTTTTAAGTATGCATAAATGCTCTATAATAAATTTTGAAAAGGGGAATATACAGGATGTTATAGAAGAGAACAGAATGTGCTCTGTAAAACAAAAAGATTTTGGGTAGGCTTCACGTCTGGCATTTGAAACGAGAAGTTTGATTTTGTGAATGTTTGCTCGGAGAATAGGAAAATAATAGGAAAAAAGAATCATGACCAAGCGCCCAATAAAAATTACAGTCCGGCTTTCACAGGCAGAAGCCGCACGCCTCAATGCATTGGCATCGGAATGCGGCAGCAAAAAAGAACCACTCATCCGCAATCTCATCATGGGCGTGGAAATAAAGCCGCGGCCAACGGAAGAACAGCTCCGGCTCGTCCGTGAGATATCCGGGATCGCAAACAACATCAACCAGATCACGCGCCTTGCCAACACGGTCAAAAGCGTTTCCCCCGCACAGGTGGAGGAACTGCAGCGGCTGTGCAGCGAGGCGCTTTCGCTTGTAAGGGAGAGTCTGTGAATGGCATACACAAAAATATTTCCGATCCGCACCCGCCTTGACCGCCGTGTGCGCTATGCGCTCAACGGAAAAAAGACCGCGCTGGAAACAGCGGCAGGCTATGCACTGGATGCCGCCAAAACAGAAAGCGTCCTGTTCACGGACGCATTCAACTGCGGCCTTACCGCGCCCTGCACGGAAATGTACGCGACCAAACGGCGCTGGGGCAAGGACCAAAACAGGGTGCAGGGCTATCACATCATCCAGTCCTTCCGGCCCGGAGAGGTGACGCCGGAGCAGGCGCATGAGATCGGCTGTGAATTTGTCCGCCGATTTCTGGCCGGACGGTATGAAACCGTCATCGGCACGCATCTGGACAAAGCCCATCCGCATAACCACATCGTATTCAACGCCTGCTCGTATGCGGACGGCAGGATGTTCCGCAACGATTTCAACAACTACTACAACGGAATCCGTACCGTTTCAGACGCGCTCTGCCGCGAATACGGCCTTTCCGTCATTGAGCCGCAAAACAAAGGGAAGCAGTACCGGGAATGGCTGGACGAAAAAGAGAAAAAGCCCACCATGCGCGGAATGGTAAAAGCGGATGTGGACGAAGTGCTTGCCGCCGCTGCCAGCTTCCAGACCTTTGTGCTGGGCCTTCAGCGGCGCGGATACATCGTCAAATACGGCCCGGAGATCAAATATATGGCGGTCCGCCATAAAACGGGCGGCAAGTTTTTGCGCTTGAAATCCCTGGGGCCGGAATACACGGAGGCGGCCATCCGTCAGCGGCTGGAGCAGCCGCCGCAGCTTCGGACGCCCACCACGCCCGAAGTCTCGCCGCGCCCGGCGCGGCAAAACATGCGGAAAAAAGAAAATCAAAAGCCATCTTCACGCCCGCGCAGGGCCTACCGCCTGCGCGGGCGCTTTGCGTCCGGGCGGGCCGGATATTCCGGTTTTGCCGCCCTGACTTACCGATACCTGCACCTGCTGTGCAAGGTCCGGCGCAAACGCGCGCCCCGCCACGTCTCCTATGCGCTGCGCGGGGAGCTGCGCCGCTTCGACCGGTATCTGGCACAGCATCAGTTCCTGCTGGAACACAAAATCACGGACAGCGCCGCACTCTGTGCGTACAGGGCGCAGACGGAAACAGAGATCGAACGCATGACGCACCGGCGTGCGGTGCTGTACCGGAAAAGGGGGGATACATCCAATGGTATGAACCGTGCGGAGCTGTCCGCCCAAATCGACCGTCTGACCAGCGCGCTTCGGGCCATGCGCCGGGAACTGCGCCTGTGCGAGCAGATCGAGGCGGATATGGAGCATATCCGGGACCAGCTTGCATTGGCCCATATGGACGCGCAGCGGGAAGAAACGAAAAAGCGAAAGGAGGTGAAGCGCGATGAATATGGGAGGTGACGCGGCGGAGCGTCTGGTGCGGGACAGCCTGATGATCACGGAGGAGGCTGTGAAGCTGGCCGGGCTCGGCGCAAAAAACCTTGCGGCGATCCTGGTGGCTCTGGCCAAAGAGGAGGAAAAGACCCATGGCCCCACGCATCTGACGCGTCTGCTGCGCAGCGGCGAGGAATTGAAGCTGCTGCCCATCAAAAGCGAAGACCTGCGGCAGTTCCGACAGCTTGCAAAGGAATACGGCGTCCTGTTCTGCCCGATCAAAAACAAATCTCTGGACAACGGGCTGAATGATATCCTGTTTCCGGCCAGCGCGGCGGCAAGCGTCAACCGCGTGCTGGAGCATATGGGCTACCCTGTGCCGCGGGAAAAGGCGGTGGAGGTAAAAAAAGAAGCCGCCCGCGGTCGGTCCGGCAGCGCCTCGCAGACACGCGGGCATGGCTCAGACAGCAATGCGAGGGCGACTGCTACTGAACGTCCGTCCGTGCGCGCGGCCATCGACCGCCTGCAAAAGCAGGCACGCACGCAGACGGACAACGCCGTCCGTACGGTAACGAGGGACGAGCCGTATTTTGAGTTGTAGGAGTGAAAAAAGCTATGGCAAATATCGCAGACCTGATCGCAAACAGAAATCAGGAGCTTGAGGATTTCAAGCAGAAAAAACAGGAGGAACGCACAGAGGCCTATGAGCGGCGTGACGCGGCGGTGATGGAGGTCACATCGGACCCGGAAAAATACAGGGCGTTTCTGGACCTGCACGCGCAGACCATGTACAATGCGGCCAATACCGCCACAGTATGGAAGCAGCGCCCCGGCGCAACGCAGCTTCTGCCGCGCAAAAAATGGGCAGAGCTTGGGCGGAAAATACGCGAGGATGAAACGCCCGTACAGGTGTTCATGCGGGATACGCGCAGCGGGTACATCAAGCTGGACTATGTGTACGACAAGGCGCAGACCGTAGGCGACCCGGTTCCCGTGCGTGGGATACTGCGGGACGGAACGCCGGACATGGAAAAGGCGCTGGGCGCGCTGCTGCAAAGCAGCCCCGTGGAGGTGGTCGCGACAGCAGATATCTTCGGGGAGGCGGAATACCAGCCGGAGGAAAACCGCATCGCCATCCAGCCGGACCTTTCGGGCGCGGCATCGTTCCGCGCGCTGGCGCGCGAGATCGTCTATGCGCAGATCGGAACAGGGATGGAGGCGGGCGATTTTGACCCGCGGCCCTATGAGCTGGATGCGCACAGCGTATGCTATGCGCTGTGCAGACGGTACGGCGTCCCGGTGGAGCAGCCGGACTTTTCCGGCGTCGTACAGCAGTACGGGGAGCTGGAAGCGCCCGAACGCCTGAATATGCTGCGGGAGACCTGCGACCTTTCCAAGGTGCTGAACCGCAGCATTGAACGCGCGCTGGACCTGCGCCAGCGCAGCAGGGCAAAGAACGCCGTGCTGACCCGGTGAAGCCGCAGCAGGGCCGCACGGCCCGGTACATCCTGTGGGCGCTGGGCTTCCCGCTGGCATTGTGGCTCGCCGCGGCGCTGGCCGATGCGTTTTCCGGCGGCGCATCCCTGTCCAGGGTGCTCGCCCGTTTCTCCGTCTGCATGAACGCCCCGTTTTCGGTCCGCTGGACAAAGGACACGGGGCGTTTTCTGCTTCTGGGGGGGCTGCTGTATCCGGCGGGAGCCGTGGCCGTGGAATCCGGGCGAGGCAACCGCCGTCCGGGCGAAGAATACGGCAGCGCCCGGTGGGGAGACCCGCGGACCATCGGAAAAAAGTACCGGGACAGGCGGCACAGGGAGAAAAACATCCTGCTGACACAGCATGTCGCGCTGGGCCTGGATGGGCGCATCACAAAACGCAATACCCACCAGCTCATCGTCGGCGGCTCCGGGGCGGGAAAGACGCGGTATTTTTGTCTGCCCAATGTGATGAACGCCTGCTGCTCATATATTATCACAGACTGCAAGGGCGAGATTTTGCGCGCCGTGGGCGGGCTGCTTGAAAAGCAGGGCATCCCGTTCACGGTGCTGGACCTTGTGAATATGCGCGGCCATTACAATCCCTTCGCCTATCTGCGCAGAGACAGCGACGCGCTGAGGCTTGTCACGAACCTTGTGGCGAATACGACGCCCAAGGACGCGAAAAACTCGGACCCGTTCTGGGACCGTGCGGAGACGGCGCTCCTGCAGGCGCTCATTTTGTATCTGAAGCACAGAGCGCCTGTGTGCGAGCAGAACTTCACGATGGTCATGGAGATGATCAACGCGGCGGAGGTGCGGGAGGGCGACCCGAATTTCAAAAGTGCGCTGGACCTGCTGTTTGACGAGCTGGAAAGCGAAGACCCGCAGAGCATCGCGCTCAAGCAGTACAAGGTGTTCAAGCAGGCGCAGGACAAAACCGCGAAAAGCATCCTCATCGGCGCGGCAGTCCGGCTTGCGGCCTTCAATCTGCCGGAGCTGGCCCGCGTCACAGACAGCGACGAGATGTATATTGGGCGGCTGGGGGAGGAAAAGCGCGCGATTTTTTGCGTGATACCGGATAACGACACCAGCCTGAATTTTCTGGTGAGCATGCTGTATACGTGCGCCCATAAGCCCGGGCGCGTTAAGCAATAAATCCGGGCGCGGTTTCTTTGGAATGCTGTTTTGAGAAAACAGTAGGTAAAAGTATCAACGCAATCAGTAAATCCAATGGGATAAGGAGGCCCAAAACAGACTGAAAGCAACCTATCATCCCCCGACTTATCTGGAATGGGAAACCTGACAGGGAGTGTAGCATGTCGGAGAGTGCGCTGCCGCAAACTCCATGCGGTGAGCAAGGCACAATAGGATGAAAAGCTGTATATGAGGATGAAAGCTAAACTGCTTAAAGGATAGTCACGAGCAAGATATAACATCGTCTCCGGCGTAAAGGAGTTTCAGCCGCCGGTGCTCCGGCAACAAACTTGCGTGTAGGGGCGTTGCGAGATACTCGGAGCAGGCAGCCGTGGGAGAAACGGCGCAAAGTGGCGAAAAATCCCATCCGACAATACGGCAGCTCATGTTCCATTGAAGCTAAATGGGGATTGCCTAAAGCGGAAAGCCAGCTATGGCTATGGGCGCTATGAGAAAAGCGGCCCTGAATATCCGCCAAGGTAACACAGTCTCAATAGTAGTCCGAGGGCGGGAAAGCTGTCCACATGGCGAAGTGAGACAGTCTACTGCTCAATATAATCTGCGGAAAGGTGTGAGAGACACTATGAGAAGTCCAGAAGTTATATTGAAAAACTTAGGTGACAAAGCAAAGGACAAAAGCTACCAATTCAAACGGCTATACCGCAATCTCTACAATCCCGAAATGTATCTGCTGGCCTATCAGAAAATCGCATCCTCAGAGGGAAGCATGACGGCGGGAACAGACGGGAACACACTGGACGGCATGAGTATGGCAAGGGTCAATCGAATCATCGCATCGCTGAAAGACCACAGCTATCAGCCGCAACCAGCCAAGCGGAAGTATATTGCAAAGAAAAACAGCGGCAAAAAACGGCCACTGGGTATTCCATCCACGGATGACAAACTGGTGCAGGAAGTAGTCAGGGTCATGCTGGAGGCTATCTATGAACCCGGATTTTCTGTTCATTCTCACGGGTTCCGGCCCAATCGGAGCTGCCATACGTGTCTGACCGAAGTAAAGCGGACGTTCACAGGCGTGAAATGGTTCGTAGAGGGTGACATCAAGGGCTGTTTCGACAACATTGACCACCATGTCCTCATCAGCATCGTCAGACGGCGTATTACCGACGAGAGCTTCATCGAACTGCTCTGGAAATTTCTCCGGGCAGGTTACCTGGAAAATTGGGAATACAACATCACCTACAGCGGCACTCCCCAAGGCTCCGGGGTCAGCCCAATCCTTGCAAATATCTATCTCAACGAACTGGACACATTCGTAGAAAAGCTCAAATTGGAATACGACAGACAGGACAGCTACCGCAAACCGCAGAAAGAATACTCGCAAACTCTGGCGTTGGCACACTATTGGGAGAAAAAGCGCAAAACAGCAGTGGAGCAAGGAGACGAGGCCGAAGTCCAGCGGGCAAAAGGCCGCGTAAATGAACTCTATGCAAAACTGCTCTCCATCCCGTGTTTCCCAGCCATCGACCCCACCTTCAAGAAAATCCAGTACGTAAGATACGCGGATGATTTCATCATCGGGGTTATAGGGCCAAAAGCTGACGCGGAGATCATCAAAGGAAAATTACGTGCATTCCTTCATGACGAGCTAAATCTGACACTATCGGAGGAAAAGACGAAAATCACCCACTCTGCGGAGCTGGTACGCTTCCTCGGCTACGACCTGACTGTATCAAGAAGCCAAGATTACTCCCGTGATAAAAATGGAAATCTCAAACGTCACTGGAACGGACAGGTCAAGCTGTATCTCCCCCATGAAAAGTGGTTCAATAAGCTGCTGGAATACAGAGCGATGTATATCAAAAAGTGCCCTGACGGAAAAGAGATATGGAAGCCGACCTACCGAGGAAAGCTCATCAATATGCCAGACGCACAAATTGTAAGCAAATTCAATTCGGAAATCCGCGGGCTTTACAACTATTACAGACTGGCGGCAAACGTGTCTGCTCTGAACAGCTTTTACAGAATCATGCGGGGAAGCCTGTTCAAAACCTTTGGCTGCAAATACCGTACCACCTACAAGCACATCAAGGCTAAATATGTACGTGACGGTATCTTTTCTGTGAAATACAGCACCAAGGGCGGCGACAAGGAACTCCAATTTTACCACGATGGATTTCAGCAGAATGTAAAAGCGGCCCCGGATTTTTCAGACATTATGCCAAACTTCCGAAAATACACCAAGGAGCGCAGTCTGCTCCGCCGAATGAAAAATGGCATTTGTGAGCTTTGTGGTGCGGAGACAAAAGAAATTGTGATGCACCACGTCCGAAAGTTGAAAGACCTAAAGGGTGAAACCGAGTGGGAGCGCGTCATGCTGCGCATCCGCCGAAAATCCCTTGCCCTATGCCCATGCTGTTATAACAGCATCCAAACCTAAGTTTTGTAGACGGAGAGCCGGATACGCCGAGAGGTGTCCGTCCGGTTCGGGAGGGGGAGCGCCGAAACCTATCGGAGAAATCCGGCAAGGCGCGGCGTCTCCTACCTCATGCAGGCGTTTCAGGAGCTTTACTACATTGCCGACCAGAAATACGGCGGGCCACTGCCTGTGCATGTGCAGTGCATCCAGGACGAATGGGCGAATACGCCGCAGCCGGACAACTATCTGCAGATCCTGCGCACGGCGCGCAGCCGGAACATCGGGTGCAGCGTTGTGGTACAGGGGCTTTCCGCCATCAAGGCGATGTACAAGGAGAGCTGGGAGGAGGTCGTGGGCAACTGCGATTCGTTCCTGTTCCTGGGCGGCAACGATCAGGAAAGCTTGTCGTATATCAGCAAAATGACGGGGAAGGCGACCATTGATACCATAACACGCGGTGAGACAAAGGGGCGCGGCGGTTCATCCAGCCGGAACTTCCAGAACACGGGCCGGGAGCTTGTGACGCCGGAGGAGCTGCGCATGGTGGACCGGGACGCGCTGCTGCTCATCCGCGGCGAATGCCCGGTGATGGATCGGAAGTACGACTTAAACCGGCATCCGAATATCCGGTACACGGAAATGGGCGGTGCGCCGCCATACAAAGTGCCAGAGGATTACTGCGCATTGTCCGCCGGTATTCCGGCAGAGGATGTACAGGAAGAATGGAAAAAGGGAACGCCGCTTGCGCCGGAGCTGCTTTCGGCGTTTGAGGTGCTTCACAGCAAAGAAGAACTGGAGGAAAAGAAAATTGAACGAAAAAAAGAACAAGCCTGACGCGGCGGCGCTGCGCGATGCAAAGCGCGGCCATAAGGCGCGCATCGGATATGCGCGTATTGTATTGGTGTGCCTGCTGGGCGCGCTGCTGGCGGTCCCGGCCTTTGCAGAGGGCGGCGCATCGGGGCCGCTGGACACCATCAACAACCTGTCCGACCTGGTGTTCCAGTGCGTGCGCGCCGTGGGCGTTATCGTGGCGGGCTACGGCATCGTACAGATCGGCCTTGCGGTGCAGAGCCATGATTCCAGCCAGCGGGCCAACGGCTTTCTGGCATTTTTCGGCGGCCTGCTCATCATGTTTGCAAAGGAAATTTTGGACTTTATTACGGTGTAGTTGACGCGGTAATATTTTGAGGGTAAGATATATATGTACTCAATTTGTAACAGGGAGGGCGGAGTATGAACATCAAACCATCGGCGTCTATTCGCAACAACTACAACGAAATTTCAAAGCTGTGCAAAAGCACAGGAGAACCTGTGTACTTGACAAAAAGCGGCGAGGGTGATTTGGTCGTAATGGATATCGAAGCCTTTTCCCGCCGTGAGAAAATGCTAGCCCTGCGGGAAACCCTGCTGGACATTGAACGCGACCGAATCAACGGGGCAAAATACTATTCTGTTGATGAAGTGGATGCTGAACTGCGAAGGGCGATTGCGGAGGCGTCAGGGCATGGACGGGCAGAGGTATAGGGTACTGATTTCGGATAAGGCGCGGCAGATGATGAAGGCGCATGTATCTTTCCTGGCGGAAGTGAACCCGCAGGCAGCGGAAAAGCTGAGGGTATCCCTGATGGAAGGTATACGAAGCCTGGCACAGATGCCGGAGCGATGTCCTTATTTGGATGAAGAAGATCGGAGGAGTCCATATCGAAAACTGCATATACCCAAATGGTATCTGGCTATATACGTTGTAGTGGACGATACAGTCTATGTAGAGTACATTGTAGACGCCAGACAGGAATATGGGTGGCTGCTTCGATAAAAAAGTGAAGAATCGCATGAAAAAAGACGGCTTTTTCAGGCCGTCTTTTTTGTTTGTGGAGGTGTGAAATCATTTGGATGACAACTGGATCGTAGAGAATCTGGAAAATGCATTGGCGACATGGAATGAGAAGCTGGCGGAGATCTGGCAGCTGGTGAGCATGACGCCGCAGGAATTTAAAGGTGGCGGGATATGGAACATCGTTGTGCAGATCAACGGCGCGCTGCAGGCCATCGGGTATGGGCTGCTGGTTCTGTTTTTCGCCATGGGGCTGTTCAAAAACACGGTGAACTTTCAGGAGCTGCGCCGCCCGGAGGCGGCTTTGCGGTATTTCCTGCATTTTGTGGCGGCAAAAGCCGCCGTCACCTACTGTATGCCGCTGATGCTGGCCGTGTTCGATATATGCGGCGGCATTGTAAGCACGGTGGCCGGGCAGATGGGCGGTATGGCGGGCAACGTGGGCACATTGCCCGGCGAGATCAGCGCGGCCATCGGAAACGTGGGTTTTCTCGCGTCCATCCCGCTGTGGCTCGTGACGATTTTGGGCAGCCTGTTCATTACCGTGCTTTCCTTTATCCTGATCATGACGGTGTATAGCCGTTTTTTCAAACTCTACATTTACACAGCTTTGGCCCCGGTGCCCATCGCGGCATTTGGCAGCGGCGAGACGGCGGCCACGGGAAAAGCGTTCCTCAAAGGATATGTAGGCGTGTGCCTGGAAGGTGCGGTCATCGTGCTGTCCTGCCTGATCTTTTCCGCATATATGGGCAGCGGGTCGCCCGCGGTGCCGTCAGGCTCAGCGGTTTCGATGGTTTGGACCTATGTGGCGGAAATGATTTTCAACATGATGGTCCTTGTGGGACTGGTAAAAGGCTCGGACCGCATCGTGCGGGAAATGATGAGCCTGTAACGAGGTGAAACAGAATTGGAGATAAAGGTGCCGAAGGAAGTACGGCAATACCATGAAAGCATTTTTTTCGGGCTGTCGCTGCGGCAGTTCGGATGCTCGCTTGCCGCTGTAGGAGCAGCGGTGGGGATGTATTTTGGATGTGTGGATACGCTTGGAACAGAAGCGACGGGCTGGGTATGTATTTTGGGGGCCGCGCCGCTGGCGCTGGCCGGATTTTTTACCTACAACGGGATGCCGCTGGAAAAATTTTTGTGGGCGGTATTCAAAAGCCAGGTGCTGCGCGCCCGGCCCCGCGTGTTCCGGGCGAAAAACTATTGCTATATATTCTTTTGTGAAAAAGGGCGGCTGGAAAAACCAGCCGCCCTTTTCAAATACAAGCGGAAAGAAGGAAAAAAGAAGGATGAAACAGAAATGGAAACGGTATAGCGCAAGCCTGCTTGCGCTGCTGCTGTGTGTGACGCTGCTTGCGTCCACGGCGTTCGCCGCGGGCGGCGCGCTGGGCGCGGACCGAAACGGCACGCCATATACTTACGTGATCGGGTACATGTATTCCGGCAGCTCCCAGACCGTCAACACACGGGAGATCTTCACATCGCCCAACAACTATGACATCTGGCTCTGCCCGGTGTGCGGGCGGGACCCGTTGGGGAATTCGCAGGGAACGGCGCTGTCCCCGAATCTGTATATGCCGTGCTATGGCTACGATATTGCGGCAGCGGGCGGGGACATGAGCATCCGCTACGCGCTGGTGCGGCACAGGCACAACAACGGGCAGCTATCGGATGACCGGGTATACATCCCGGTCAACGTGCCGATGTACGCGGGCTGCTATTACGGCTATGACCTCACCGAGCCGGCCGGCGTGCAGGTCAGCGCGCCCACGGGCTGGCAGCGGGACAGCGCGGTGGTGCGGTTTTCGGGCGGCACGGACACAGGCACGAGCCTGCCGGACTGGAGCGCGGCGCCGGGCGACTACGGCAGCGGCATCCATCACTATGAGTATCAAATCAACGGCGGGGCATGGACGGGCTGTCCCGTGGGCGACCCCACCGTGACCATCACCGCGGGCGGTATCACGACCGTGACCGCCCGTGTGGTGGACGATGCGGGCAACGCCTCCGGCCAGACAGCCACGGCAAAGGTGTACATCGACCCGGCCCCGCCCAATGTGCCCGGTGTCACGCTTTCCACGGAACAGTGGACGAACAGCACAGTAACGGCGGCCATCAAGGACAACGGCGACGCACACAGCGGCGTTGCCCGCACGGAATATTCTCTGGACGGCGGAAGCTGGACGGCATACAGCGGCGTGCTTTCCATCGCAGACCACGGCAAACATACGGTCAGCGCCCGCGCCATCGACAATGTGGGCCGCATTTCCAGAACGGCCAGCAAGACCGCGCTGGTGGATAAGGTCGCGCCGGTCATTTCAAAGGTGGAGCAGCAGCCAGACAGCGGCCATACGGAAATGACGCTGGCCGTTACGGCTACAGACGCGGACAGCGGCGTCAAGGGCTATGCGGTCACCACGGAGGAAAAGGCGCCTGCGCTGGACAGCTTTACCGCCGATATTCCAAAGGCAGACCACAACGGCGTTTACTACATCTGGGCAGCGGACAAGGCGGGGAATATTTCCGCTGCCGCAAAGGTGGACGTCACCGCGCTGGATATCGTGCCGCCCGTTGTGGTAAAGGTGGAGACACAGCGTACCTGGGACGCGGAGGAAAATTGGGCGAAAGTAATGGCGCAGGACGATAACAGCGGCGTTGTGGCCATCGGCTGGGAACGGGCCGAAAAAGATATGGGGAGCCGCCATGCCCCTGACCCAATCACCTGGGTGGATTCCACGGCGGAAGCGGCCTTCATTTTCACCGAGAACGGCAGCTACAACGCCTATGCCTGCGACCTGGCAGGCAATGTGTCCGAGCCGTATCCGTTCATCATCGACCACATCGACAAGCATTCGCCGGTCATTGATTCTGTGGAGTGGGACAAGGGCTGGAGCCAAAGCAAGACCATCACGGTAAAAGCCCATGATACGGAATCCGGCCTTGGGCAGTATGCGGTGACGCGCACGGCGGACCGCCCCGCTGAGTGGCAGGACAGCAATGTTTTCGCCAACATCACGGAAAACGGCACGTACTATCTGTGGGCGAAGGACAACGTGCAGCGCGTGTCCGCGGACGCGGATGCAGATGGAGGTGAGGGAACACCAGACCCCGGTCCCGAAGAGATCGTCATCGACACCATCGACCGTTCCAGGCCCGTGATGGACGATATCCTGCATTCGGCAGTGGACAACGCGCCCGCGGGGATGTTCGGCTATCCGCATTTCAATGAAGTGGACCGTCCGGAGCTGCTGGCCCACGATCTGGCCGATGAAGGCTGGGCGGACAGCGGCATCAAGGCTATCTACTACCAATACGCATTGGACGAAGACCACCTCGCAGCCGATTGGCTGACCTATGACGAGCTGGACAAGCCCGCCATGCGGGAGGAATACTTCGGAAACATCTACGCGAAGGCGGAGGACAACGCGGGGAATGTGTCCGACGCCATTTTTGCAGGCTTCATGTTCGAGCAGACCGCGCCTGTGGCGGAGAAAACTCTGACCCCGAATTTCTGGACGAACGGGACGGTGGAGATCGACCTGTCCACAGACGATAACCTGTCGGGCGTGCGGGACATCACCCTGCCGGACGGCAGTGTCGTGGATGCCACGCAGGCGAAGTACACGGTGGACAAAAACGGCGTGTACAATTTCTCTGTGCGCGATTACTGCGGCAACGTTTTGACATACCCCGTAGAAGTGAGCAACATCGACCGGCTTGCGCCGGCTGCGGACTATGAGGTGATGCCCGGTGACTGGACGAACAAGCCCGTGACCATCCGTGTGACGGCCACCGACCCGGAGCCGGAGGACGGCTATGCGCCCAGCGGCGTCAAGTCCATCACGATGCCGGACGGCACAATAGTGGACAGCGATACGGCGGATTTTACCGTGAGTGCCAATGGTACGTATGACTTCATCATTACCGACAACGGCGGAAATACGGCCACACTGCACGCGGAAGTGGGCAATGTGGACACCGCGCGCCCGACTGTGGATTTCCATTTTGAGCCGCTGGACGGCGGCGACCGCACCATCATCACGGAATACGGCAAAACCGAGTACTACAATTACGATATCATTATGAACGCCAGCGCCGGTGATGTCGGTTCCGGCATCGAACGGTATGAATACAAAGTGGGCGACGGAGAATGGACGGTGTTCGACCCGGCAGACCCGCCGAAGTTCACGGAGGAACAGATCGTCCATATCGTTGTGCGTGTATGGGATGTTGCCGGGAATGTGAGCGAAGAAAAGGCGCGTGACATCGTGCTGGACAAAACGCCGCCCACGGCTTCGCATACGCTGACGCCGGGCAAGGACGGAAAGGTGAACATCAACCTGGGAACGGACGGCAGCATCTGCGGCGTCCAGTCCATCACGCGGCCGGACGGCAGTGTGGCATATGGTGTGGATACGCTCGTGTTTGAAGTGGACCGGAACGGAGACTACGATTTTTTCGTGTGGGACCGGTGCGGGAATCTGCTGAAGTATACCGTGCCGGTCGACAGCTTCGCAGCGCCTGTGAAGCCGGAGCCTGCGCCCTCTGAGCCGGAGGAGCCGAAGCCGGAACCCGAACCAGAGTCGAAGCCAGATCCGGAGATGGAAGGCCCGGCGGCACCGGTGGAGGTCCCTGTGCGGGAGGACGCCCGCGCGCTGACGCTGGCCGACCTTGCCTGTACACTGCTCTCCATCCTGTTTGCCATCCTTGTGTGGCTGCGCGGGAAAAAAGACGGCGGGGAGGATGCAGACGATGAAGATGAACAGGTCGATGAGGACGTAGAAGAAGATGAGCCGAGGGGCTACGCTGTCCAGAAAACCGTGAATGCAGTGCTGGCGGTACTGTCTGTGGTCTTGTTCTTCCTCACACAGCCGCTTGTATGGTGTTTCCGCTTCGTAGACTGGTGGACGGTATTGTTCGTGCTGCTGTGCGGTACGGCGGTGGCCATGCTCATCTGGAAGCGCAAACAGGAAAATAGGCCCGAAGAAATTGATGAAGAAAACATGGAGGATTTTGCAGAATGAAAACAATTGTATCACTGGCCCTTGCGGGCCTCATGTCCATTTCCGCACTGCTTCCCGCGCTGGCGGCGCAGGAAGCGGAAAGCGTATCCATCCCCGAAAACTCCGGCATTTCGGAAAGCATGGAACAGGATGAGAGCAGCGTATCCAGTTCCGACAGTTTGGCGGACGGAAACGCCACATCCGATTCCAGCAGTACAGCGGATGAAAGCTCTGCGCCGGAGTCCGGCAGCAATGCAGGGGCTGATGTTTCGCAGCCCGAATCCGACAGTATGCCGGTGGAGTCTGACAGCAGCATTTCTGAGGATTCGGAAGCGGAAAACGGCGGCACACTGCCTGTTTCTGAAAGCACAGTATCCGACGAAACGGAATCAGCTTCCGGCAGCGAAACAGCGGAATCGGACGCCGATGCCGAGGATGAAGATTCGTCTGGTGTAACGGAAGGAACGGCGGATGAACGGACGGTCCCTGTTACGGTATCGGAAGAATACGCGCTCCTGCTTGCGACCAATCAGGCGGACAGCATGATGGGCCATGCGGGCATGGAGCGCAGCAGCGCCTGTACGCAGCCAGCGGCGTCCTTTGTTCTGACAGACTACGCAGCAGAGACAGAGGACGAAAGCTACTGTCTGCTTTGGGAAGCGATGAACGCGGAATTTGAGCAGCTTGGCGCACAGGGATGTACAGCGGCCAACTGTGTTTTCACAGATGGTATGATCATCCTGATGCGATAGGACGGAACGGGACGGGGCGGCTGAGGCCGCCCCGTTTCAGTGCTATGGAGGGCTGAAACAGTGGAACAGGAAAAACTCGTACAGGGCTGGATGGTCTGCGGAACAGAGGAAGATGCTCAAAAACCGGAGGTGTATTTTCTGGACGTCAACAATGCGATCGCATACCGGGAAATGCAGCGGGACGCCGCGTCTCTGACGATCCGGCTGCAGTACATCCGCCCGGAATGGGCAAAAGACCTTCACAAAAGCCGCCTGCGGCAGCGGGACGGAAAACAGGAACGATAAATGAGGAATGCAGAATGAAAATACAGATTTTTAACCGTTTGATCAGGCATGGAGAGAGCTTCCGTGCACCGCGCTCCGTGCAGGAGTCCATTCCGGTCAGAAAGATATACCGGGACGGGATCTGGCTGTGCGGCGGGCGGTATTCCAAGATGTGGCGGTTTCAGGATGTGAACTACGCCGTGGCGTCGGAAGCGGACCAGGCGGAAATATTGATGCGCTACTGCAGCGTCATCAACGCATGGCCGGATGATGCGTATGTGCAGGTGCTCACGAACAATCGCCGCATTGACCCGGTGGAATTTGAGAACACCATGCTGATGCATTTGCACGGCGATGATATGGACAGGCTGCGGGAGGAATACAACCAGATCGTGCGGGAGCGCACGGAATGGAGCAACAACATTTTCCGGGAGAAATACATCGTTCTCTCCGTGCAGCGCCGGAATATTGAGGAGGCAAGAAGTTTTTTTGCCCGCGTCGGCACAGAGCTTGCATCCGGATTCGGGCGGCTGTCCAGCCAGCTTACAGAGCTTTCTTCCCATGACCGCATCCGCATCCTGCACGATTTTTTTCGCAGTGGGGAAGAACAGTATTTCAAATTTGATCTTTCGCAGGCCATGGCGCGTGGCCAGGATTTCCGGGACGCTATCGCGCCGGACAGCCTGCAATTCAAGAGCGACCATTTCATCATGGGCAAAAAGTTCGGGCGCGTACTGTTTTTAAAGGACTATCCCAATTTTCTCAAGGACGAAACGATCGCCAGGCTGTGCGAATTCCCGCAGAATCTGATGCTGTCCATCCAGATCGTCCCGGTCCCCATGGAGGAGGCAGTGGCGGACATGCAAAAGCGCGTGCTTGCCGTGGAGACGGATATTACCCGGTGGCAGCAAAAGCAGAACGCGAACCACAACTTTTCCGCGGAGCCTCCCTATGAGATGCAGCAGATGCGGCAGGAAATGAAGGCGCTGCTGGATGATCTGACCTCGCGGGACCAGCGGATGGTGCTTGTGCTGGTGACGCTGGTGCATCTGGCGGACAGCTATGCGCAGCTCAACAGTGACACGGAGGCCATCACGGCCACGGCGCGGGGCGATCTGTGCCGTTTCAATACGCTCCATTTCCAGCAGGAGGAAGGCTTGAACACGGCGCTGCCTTACGGCTTACGGGAAATTGAAGCGATGCGCACGATGAACACAGAGAGCGCGGCGGCACTGACGCCTTTTTCCGTGCAGGATGTGATGGACCGGGGCGGGATCTACTATGGCAGAAATGCCATCAGCCGGAACAGCATCATTTGCAACCGCAAGCTGCTGCTCAACGGGAACGGTTTTTATCTTGGTGTGCCGGGCAGCGGCAAGAGCATGGCCGCGAAATGGGAGCTGATGAACGTTATTCTGAACACGGACGATGATGTATTGATCTGTGACCCCGAAGCGGAGTTCGGCCCGGTGGTGGATGCGGTGAGAGGGCAGAACATCCGCCTTGCGCCGGACAGCACGCAGCATGTGAACGCGCTGGAGCTGGGAAAGGGCTATGAGGCAGGGGAAAAGCCTGTTTCGCTCAAATCCGAGTTTATCCTTACACTGTACGAGCACCTTTTGGATGTGCAGACGAACGGACGCCGGGCAAAATCCATCATTGACCGCGCGGTGCTCGATTTGTATGAGAAATTCAGCAAAAAGCCGCAGGCTCCCACACTGCAGGACCTTTATTGTGTTTTGCAGTGCCAGAAGGAGGACCTGGCGAAGGATATCGTGCTGGCCAGTGAAATTTTCACAAAGGGCAGCCTGAACACGTTCGCACAGCCCACCAACGTGCAGCTGGACAACCGCGTTTTGTGCTTCAATATCCGGGACCTGGGCCAGCAGCTGCGCCCCATCGGCATGCTGGTGCTGATGGAGGTGGTCATGATGCGCGTGATGCAGAACCGCCTGCGTGGCAAGCGGACGTGGATCTATTTTGATGAGCTGTCTGTTCTGTTTTCCTATGAGTGGTCCACGAACTTTCTGGATGTATCATGGAAAAGATACCGGAAGTACGGGGCTTTGGCCAGCGGGATATTTCAGAATCTGGACCAGGCGCTGGACAACGAGGTAGCACGCAGTATGATCTCCAACAGTGAATTTCTTGTACTGCTCAATCAGGCGGCGTCGGACCGCACGAAGCTGGCGGAGCTTCTGCATATTTCGGATACGCAGCTTTCGTATGTCACGGATTCTGAAGCGGGACGCGGCCTGCTGAAGATGGGCGGCAGCCTGGTGCCCTTCATCAATGATATTTCAAAGGACACCCAGCTTTACAAATTGATGAGCACGCGCCCTAATGAAAAGTTTTGAATAATGGAAAGAAACGCGAAGAACGGCTGAAATTCAGCCGTTCTTACACAAATGTCTTTCGATAAAATTTCCTGTTTGAACCACGGCGTATGATAACTCTTAATTTTTCCATAGCGACGGTATTCCAGCAAATTGCGGAGCGCAGCCCTTACCCTGTACTGTCGTTTTGAAATATTGATGTTCTCTCTCTGAATACCGTAGTTTACCAGCAGAAACTTATCCATTGACGATTCATCAATGTCGAGACTTCCGTGATAGACGCAATACTCTTTCCAATAGCGTTGACACAGCCCAATGGTGCTGCCAGTGTACCCCAGATCACGTAATGCATCTGAAATACCCTGAAGCTCTTTGTTGAAATTGTTTGTAATCATAGACACACTCTCCTTTCAAGGTGGTGTGTCTATTGTCGTTGAAAGGAGATATCTATGCAATTATTATCGCAAGTTTTTTCTGTAAAAATGGCTTATGGGCAGCTAATTACAATCATTCTTTCCATTTATAAGAACTTTTCATTAGGGCGCGTGCTCATCAATTTGTAAAGCTGGGTGTCCTTTGAAA
>ENA-OZEL01000411-OZEL01000411.1-human-gut-metagenome-genome-assembly--contig:-NODE-411-length-17850-cov-14.928575_pt1 | contig 17850 bp, 15 predicted proteins | sample MGYA00245064_ERZ653601 | MGnify/ENA primary metagenome ERZ653601 (study PRJEB26926, sample SAMN06165007) | human gut metagenome | biome: ENVO:00009003; feature: ENVO:2100002; material: ENVO:00002003... | reverse complement strand
GTCCGGAACCGGGCAAGATGCTGCCGCAGGTGAAGAACGTGATTGCGGTATCTTCCGGAAAAGGAGGGGTAGGAAAGTCTACCGTGGCAGCCAATCTGGCTGTGGCATTGGCTAAATTGGGCTATAAGGTCGGTCTGTTGGATGCCGATATTTTCGGCCCTTCAGTGCCGAAGATGTTCCAGGTGGAAGATGCCCGTCCGTATGCCGAAGAAGTGGGCGGACGCGATTTGATTGTACCGGTAGAGAAATACGGCATCAAGTTGCTTTCTATCGGTTTCTTTGTAGACCCCGACCAGGCTACACTCTGGCGTGGAGGTATGGCCAGCAACGCCCTGAAGCAGTTGGTGGCAGATGCCAACTGGGGTGATTTGGACTATTTCGTGCTGGATACACCTCCGGGCACCAGCGACATTCACCTGACCTTGTTGCAGACATTGGCCATTACGGGAGCCGTGATTGTCAGCACGCCGCAGCAGGTGGCATTGGCCGATGCGCGTAAAGGTATCAACATGTACACCAACGACAAGGTAAACGTACCTATTCTCGGTCTGGTGGAAAACATGGCCTGGTTTACTCCGGCAGAACTTCCGGAAAACAAATATTACCTGTTTGGTAAGGAAGGAACCAAGCGTCTGGCAGAAGAGTTGAATGTGCCGTTGCTCGGACAGATTCCTATCGTGCAGAGCATCTGCGAGAGTGGCGATGCAGGAACACCTGCTGCCCTCGACGAAAACTCCATGACTGGTATGGCCTTTATGGAGTTGGCACGCAATGTGGTGACGCAGACAGAAAAGCGTAATGCAGAGATGGCTCCTACGGAGATTGTACATACGCATTAATGTTTAAAAATGTAAATAAGAGCGGTGGCAGAGAATGCGCACCGCTTTTTTTATGCCCTTTCCAGGCACTTTCTTGACGGGTTGTCGGGGTTGTCACCGGTTTTTTAAACTTTCTATATACAGGTGTGGAATAACTCTTAAGACTTGTTCCACACCCCGCGTATATATACTTTATAAAAATGCCTGCCAACCCCGACAACCCGTCAAGATTCGTCTTTTTCTCCTCCCTGAAGGGCCGTTTTTCTTGTCTTTCAAAACGTCCTTGCGTTCAATTCAAAACGCACTTGCGTTTAAGGTCAAACGTCCTTGCGTTTCAAGTCAAACGCACTTGCGTTTTAGATTGAACGCACTTGCGTTTTTTTGCCTGCCGATTTGTTTAAAAATTCGAAATGGTTTTCAGTTGGATTTATATGTATGGGTTACTCTCTACGTGGGCCGCATTTTAAATATAATCATCTTTAAATTCCAGTTTTAATTGGATAGGGTTGGAACGGACAGCGTTGGCTAACTCATGTTCTTCTTTCGGGTTGGAAACCGACAAGCCTAACAGGCGGATAGGATGCTGACTGTAGTCCACTCCTTTCAGCAGCCGTTTAGCCAGTGGAAGAATGTCGTCCAGGCGTTGGAGTGGCCGTTCCACACTCATACTGCGGGTGATTTGGGAGAAGTCGTCGAACTTCACTTTCAGCGTGAGGGTATTCCCTTTAAAATCCTTGGCTTTCAGTCGGTCGGTGAGTTCGCGTGCCACATGATACAGTTCGATGATGAGTGACATTTCTGCCGAAAGGTCTTTTTCCAATGTATGTTCGCAGCCGATAGACTTGCGGATGCGTACAGCTTCTACCGGACGGTCGTCCATACCACGGGCAAAGTTGAAATAAATTAATCCGTTTTTCCCGAACTGCCGTTGCAGCATTTCCAACGAGCATTTACGTAGGGTCTCTCCGTTATAAATACCTAAGGTGTGCATCTTTTTGGCCGTAATGGGGCCCACTCCCCAGAAAGCTTCAATAGGCAACCGGCGGATAAACTCATCGGCCTGGTCGGGGTGAATGGTGCAAAGTCCGTCAGGCTTTCGGTAATCGGAGGCGATTTTAGCTAAGAATTTATTGTAGGATACACCGGCTGAGGCCACTAAATGAAGTTCCTGGCGGATACGTTGCTTGATTTCTTTGGCTATATCCACCGCCAATGGAATTCCTTTCTTGTTTTTCGTGACATCCAGAAACGCTTCATCCAGCGAAATAGGCTCGATGAGGTCGGTGTAGTCGTGAAAGATTTCATGTATCTGTGCAGACACGCTTTTGTAAACCTCCATCCGTCCCTCCACGAAAATCAGTTGCGGACACAGTTTTTTCGCTTTCTGTGAAGACATGGCCGAACGTACGCCAAATTTACGGGCTTCATAGCTGGCGGCAGCTACCACTCCTCGTTTCTCTGCATGCCCCACGGCGATGGGCTTTCCGCGTAGTTCCGGGTGGTCGCGCTGTTCGACCGACGCATAGAAAGCGTCCATATCAATGTGGATAATTTTTCGTTCGGTGTGCATGAATGAGTGGATAGCTTTTCTGCAAAAAAACAAAACATTCTTGGGATATCCTAAAAATCATTTGTATTTTTGCTGTTTGTAAAATGGTTTTGATGACTTTTTTGACAGCAAAAAATAAAGAAATATGATGAAAGATGAGATTAAGAAAGCCTGCGAGGTATTGCAGAAGGGGGGAGTGATTCTTTACCCGACGGATACCGTGTGGGGAATAGGATGTGATGCGACGAATGAAGAGGCGGTGAAACGCGTTTTTGAAATAAAGCAGCGGGCTGACAGCAAGGCGATGCTGGTGCTGGTAGACAGTCCGGTGAAGGTGGATTTTTATGTACAGGATGTGCCTTCTGTAGCATGGGACTTGATTGAAATGACTACGAAACCTTTGACCATTATTTACGATGGAGCGAGAAATCTGGCTCCGAATCTGATTGCAGCCGACGGCAGTGTAGGTATTCGTGTCACCTCGGAGGAGTTTTCCAAACAACTTTGTTTCCGCTTCCGCAAAGCCATTGTATCTACGTCTGCCAATATCAGCGGACAGCCTGCACCGGCCGTGTTCAGTGAAATCACGGAAGAAATCAAGCAGGCGGTAGATTATGTGGTGGATTACCGTCGGGAAGAAACCGGTCACCCCAAACCGTCCAGCATTGTCAAATTAGGCAAAGGGGGCGTGGTAAAAATTATTAGAGAATAAATTTTTTCTTTCATGAAAGTTGTAGACGAGAAGAACAGCTTGCTCCAGGGCTTTCTCCATTGGAGGGAAAGACATATAAAAGACAAGCAGTTTGTATTGATTTTAAGCTTTTTAGTTGGAATCTGCACGGCGCTGGCCGCTTGTCTGTTGAAGTTCCTGGTAGAGTATATCAAGGAGTTCCTGACAGAAAACTTTGATTCTACAGGAGTAAACTGGTTGTACTTGGTATATCCGGTGGTAGGTATCTTCCTGACCGGATTGTTCATTCGAAAAGTGGTGCGTGACGACATCAGTCACGGTGTGACCAAAATTCTGTATGCCATTTCGCGTAAGCAAAGCCGTATCAAGCGGCACAATGTATGGTCTTCCGTTTTTGCTTCGGCCATTACCATCGGTTGTGGTGGATCGGTCGGTGCCGAAGCGCCGATTGTGCTGACCGGTTCTGCTATCGGTTCAAACCTGGGTAGCATATTCCGTATGGACCACAAGACGCTGATGCTGCTGGTGGGATGTGGAGCTGCCGGGGCGGTTTCGGGTATCTTCAAGGCACCGATTGCCGGTGTGGTCTTTACGCTGGAGGTACTGATGATTGACCTGACCATGGCTTCTTTGCTTCCCTTGCTGATTACCAGTGTGACGGCAGCTTCTGTTTCTTATCTGCTCACTGGTACGGAAGCCATGTTCCAGTTTCACCTGGATTATCCGTTCTCTTTGGAACGTATTCCATACGCCATTGCATTGGGCATTTTCTGTGGGCTGGTGGCCTGGTATTTTACCCGTTCCATGAACTGGATTGAGAATATTTTCCGCCGTTATAGTAATCCGTATGTGAAGTTCCTGATTGGAGGAGCCATGCTGAGTATATTGATTTTTCTGTTCCCGCCGTTGTATGGTGAAGGTTATGATACCATTTCCCTGTTGCTCAATGGACGGTCGAATGCCGAATGGGATACGGTAATGAATAACTCTCTTTTCTACGGGAACTCGCAGCTGTTGGTGGTGTATTTGCTGTTGATTATCTTGTTTAAGGTCTTCGCATCGAGTGCGACCAACGGTGGTGGCGGTTGCGGTGGTATTTTTGCACCGAGCTTGTTCCTGGGATGTATTGCCGGCTTTGTGTTCTCCTATGTGTGCAATGAGTTCCAGTTGGGAGGTACATACATTCCGGAAAAGAACTTTGCCCTGATGGGAATGGCGGGACTGATGTCGGGCGTCATGCATGCCCCTTTGACCGGAGTCTTCCTGATAGCCGAGCTGACTGGTGGATACGGTTTGTTCCTACCGCTGATGATTGTGTCAGTCTGCGCGTACCTTACTATTATCGTGTTCGAACCGCACAGTATCTATTCCATGCGTCTGGCGAAAAGTGGAGAACTGATTACGCATCATAAAGATAAGGCGGCTTTGACCATGATGAGCATGGAAACTGTCATCGAAACAGATTTTCAGGTGGTTCGTCCGGATATGGATTTGGCGGAGATGGTGAAGGCCATTTCAAAATCCGGCCGTAACCTGTTCCCGGTGGTAGATGTACGCAATGAATTGATTGGACTGGTAATACTGAACGACATTCGTAACATTATGTTCCGTCAGGAATTGTATCACAAATACCGGGTAGAGAATTTTATGGTCACCCCTAAAGCCTGCATTATTACGACAGATTCCATGGAAGACGTGATGGATAAGTTTGATAAGACGGGCTCCTGGAACTTGCCGGTGGTAGACGAAGACAACAAGTACATCGGTTTTGTATCCAAATCGCGCATCCTTTCTACTTATCGTCAGGTGATGGTGGATTTTTCAGCAGAATAAACAACGAAAAGAAATATGGAGAAGAAAGATTTACGAATTGTATATATGGGCACTCCTGAATTTGCCGTGGAGAGTTTGAAGCGGCTGGTGGAAGGAGGCTATCAGGTGGTGGGAGTCATCACCATGCCCGACAAGCCTATGGGACGGCATGGTAGCGTGCTTCAGCCGAGCCCGGTGAAACAATATGCCGTGTCGCAAGGATTGAAGGTGCTTCAACCGGAAAAGCTGAAGGATGAGAATTTCCTGGCCGAGCTGAGAGACTTGAAAGCGGATTTGCAGATTGTGGTAGCTTTCCGTATGTTGCCGGAGGTGGTATGGAACATGCCGCGTCTGGGTACATTCAATCTGCATGCCTCCTTGCTTCCGCAGTATCGTGGCGCAGCTCCTATCAACTGGGCGGTAATCAATGGCGAAACTGAAACAGGTATTACCACTTTCTTCCTGAAGCATGAGATTGATACGGGTGAGATTATTGATCAGGTACGTGTGCCCATTGCGGATACGGATAATGTGGAGATTGTGTACGACAAGCTGATGCACTTAGGGGGAGACCTGGTGGTGAAGACAGTGGATGCCATTTTGGAAGGAAATGTGAAGACCATTCCACAGGAGCAGCTGGCGGCAGCTACGGAACTTCATCCGGCTCCTAAAATCTTCAAGGAAACTTGTCGTATAGACTGGCAGGCTGGAGTGAAAAAGGTATACGATTTTGTACGTGGTCTTTCTCCATATCCTGCTGCATGGACGGAATTGCATCAGGGCGATGCCGCTCCGCTGGCATTGAAGATTTTTGAAACAGAGAAAGTCTTTGTCGCACATAATCTGAAACCTGGCAGCATTGTAACCGATAAGAAAACGTATTTCCAGATTGCTTCTACCGACGGGTTTGTCAAAGTGCTGTCTTTGCAGCTGGCGGGTAAGAAACGAATGGAGGTAGCTGACTTCCTTCGCGGGTATCGCCATGTGGAAGATTCTTTCGTAGAGTAAAAATTTGCAATATTATTTCGGGAGGGTGACGGTAGAGCATATCGTCGCCCTTTTTTGTTAAAAACATTTTAATGAGGAATTTTATTAGGAAAAGGTGCAGTATTTTTGTGCATTCATCATTTACTAACAAAAGCACGATAGGCTGGATATGACAGAAGAAGAATTGGCGTCGAAATGCAAGCTGGCAGATAATCAGGCTCGCAAGGAGTTGTACGAGCTGTATGGCGGTTCGCTGATGGCCATTTGTCTTCGTTATACAGGAGATCGGGAGGCTGCAGAGGACGTGCTGCATGACGGGTTTGTCCGGATTTTTCAATCCATCGGACAGTTTACCTATCAGGGAGTCGGCTCTTTAAAAGCATGGCTTTCGCGTGTGATGGTGAATGAGGCGTTGGGGTATTTACGGAAGCGCAATCAATTGGCCCAGCAGGAAGTCTTGATGGAGCAGTTGCCTGATACGGAAGAGGATGATGATGGTGTGGGAGATATTCCGCAGGCAGAGCTGATGAAGATGATTGCGGAACTTCCTGATGGATATCGTACAGTATTCAACTTATACGTGTTTGAAGATAAGAGTCATAAGGAAATAGCCCAGCTGCTGGGAATAACAGAGCATACTTCTTCTTCTCAGTTTTATCGGGCAAAGACCTTATTGGCAAAGAAAATCAATGAATATAGAAAGAAATTATAGGCAATGAAGAGCGAGAAAGAATGGATTAATAACTTACGTAACCGGATGGAGGACTATTCCGAGCCTCTTCCTGAAGGTCTTTGGGACAAGTTGTCCAAGGAGCTGGAAGAGCCGAAGACTCCAAAGGTGATTCCGATATGGAGACGGTGGCAGGCAGCAGCGGCAGTGCTGGTCTTGCTGGTGTCTTCCCTGACGTACTGGTTCTGGTCTTCTCCAGAAGCGGACTTCCGTAATCAGGAACTGGCTGTAGAGGTGGAGGATACTCCTTTGCCTGCACAAACTCCGTCTTTAGATGAGCAAGTGGCTGAAGTAAAGCATGCTGAATCTTTCCAGAAAGAACCTGTGGCTCTTTTGGCCAATGTCTCTTCTAAGAAATCTGCCGGAGAAGTGCCGGAAGAAATAGTAGAGGTAGCTCCTGCTTCAGTAGCATTGGCTGAACAGAAAGCACCAATAGAATCGGTTGAAGAAGAAAAGGCTGTAAAGCAGCAGGAGGTTAGTCGGTCTGCAGAAAGAAGCCGGCAGGTGAAAAAGAGTCGCGCGGCCGACCGGGAACAGATGGAACGTAATGCGAGGGCATTGAAAAATAAGTCGGATAAATCTTCAGGCTTTTCTGTGGGTGTTGGTGCTGGAAATACACCTTACAGTTCTTTGAATACATTTGATGGAATGGGAAGTTTTGTAGCCCGCTCGGCTTATTATACTTCCTCAGATTTGAGTATGTCTCCGATAAATAATAATGGGCTGGCTTATAGTCAGGTGTTGCTGGAGAACGCTATACAGGCTCCTCAAACGACGGTAAAGCATCATATTCCTGTTACGGTAGGATTGACGGTAGCCTGGCAGTTTCATGAAGACTGGGCACTGGAAACAGGACTGAACTATACATTGCTTTCTTCTGATATTCATTCCGGCTCTAAATCGTATGTGGAGGAAACGCAGAAATTGCATTATATAGGTATTCCGCTTAAGCTGCATCGTTCCATCTGGAAAAATAACTGGCTTTCAGTGTATGCATCGGCTGGAGGAGTAATGGAAAAATGTGTATCTGGAAATTTGGAAACTGTGACAGTAACGAATGGAGGAAATCGTACGTCTGAAAATACATCATTAGATGTAGATCCGCTTCAATGGTCTGTTACCGCAGCAGCTGGAGCACAGGTGAACTTTACTTCACGTTTTGGATTGTATCTGGAACCGGGAATCGCGTATTACTTTGATGACCACAGTGGCGTGGAGACGATACGAAAGGAACATCCGTTCAATTTTAATCTGCAGCTGGGTTTGCGCTTTAATGTGACCAAATAAGTTTTTATAGTTGATTTATGAGAAAAGATGCTTATCTTTGTTGAAAAGAATCTGATTAACTAAAATAAATCGATGGAAAAAATTATGGTAGCTCCTTCCTTGCTCTCTGCAAATTTTGCTGATTTGAAGAGTGACTTGGAAAAAATAAATCAAAGTGAGGCAGACTGGTTGCATCTGGACATTATGGACGGGGTGTTTGTACCCAATATTTCTTTTGGTTTTCCTGTATTAAAGTATGTGGCGGAACTTAGTGAGAAGCCGCTGGATGTACATCTGATGATTGTACAGCCGGAGAAATTCATTCAGGAGGTGAAGAAGTTAGGAGCCATGATGATGAATGTGCACTATGAGGCATGCCCTCATTTGCATCGCGTCATTCAGCAGATTAAGGAAGCGGGTATGAAGGCGGGGGTTACGCTGAATCCGGCTACACCGGTCTCCGTATTGGAGGATATTATCACAGAGGTAGATATGGTGTTGCTTATGAGTGTCAACCCGGGATTCGGTGGTCAGAAATTTATTCCTAATACATTTAAAAAGATTGAGCAACTTCGTGAAATGATAACCCGTAGTGGGGCTTCTGCTCTTATTGAAGTGGACGGAGGTGTCAATCCGGAAAATGCTCCTTTGCTGCAACGTGCCGGAGCAGATGTGCTGGTGGCCGGTAGTTCTGTTTTTAAATCGCCGGATATGATAAAAGCTATTCAGGAGTTGAAATATGTGGAGTAAGTATTGGGAGCTTTACAATCTTTGATAGCGTACCCTTTGTTCCGGTTGACTATTTGTCTGGCAACCGGAATTTTTTTATTCGACACGTTGTGGCCGGAAAATCTTTCATGGCAATATGGGGCTGCAATATGGCTGTTTTTTGCCGGTATTTGCGGAGGAGTATTCTGGCTTTCCCGTTGGCGGTGGAGATGGCTTTTCGGCGGAATGGCTGGAGGGGCTTTTTTCTTGTGGGGAGGAATATCGGTACTTCATCAGAGAGAAACAGTGCAATATAGCTGGGATGGAGCCCCCGCTATATATAAAGGTATAGTGGAAAGTGTGCCGGAAGTCAGAGGGAAGACACTTCGGGCGGAAGTGCGTGTAGAAATGCAGCGGTTGTCTGGTGGCAAATGGAAAAGGGTAGACCGGAATATCCTTTTGTCATGGATGCCAGACTCTCTGTCAAGTCCTTTAGCTTGTGGTGACAGTGTTTGTTTCTATGCAAAAGTTTCACGTCCTTTTTCTGAAAAAGAGCTGACCGGATTTGATTATGGGGATTATCTTTTACGAAAAGGTATCAGTGGAACGGCTCTGGCTTATGCCGGAAACTGGCGCTGTACGGGAAAACCTCATTCGTTGTCTTTCATGCAGCGGGCAAAGGTGTGTCAGCAAAAGGTGGTAGATGTATATCGAAGTTGGAGGTTGGAGGAAGATGTACAGGCTGTGGTGTCGGCATTGACAATCGGAGAGAAAAGTGAGTTGACTCCTGAATTGAAAGCGGTGTACAGCGCGGCAGGTGCCAGTCACGTACTGGCGTTGTCGGGGTTGCATGTGGGGATTTTTTCATGTATTCTTTTGTGGTTGTTTTATCCGTTGACTTATCTGAAGCACGGGCGCAAAATGCTGGCTCTGCTGGTTGTCTGCTTGTTGTGGGGCTTTGCCTTTATCTCCGGATTAAGCTCGTCGGTGGTGCGTGCAGTGGTGATGTATAGTCTATACACCCTTGCCTCATTCTGTCTGGAAGAACGTTTTTCGGGTATGCACTCCCTGGTATTGGCTGCTTTCCTGATGCTGGTGTATAATCCATTCTTTCTTTTTGATATAAGTTTTCAGTTGTCCTTTGTTGCCGTCTTTTCCATTCTGGCGTTTTATCCTTTGTTCTCGCGTAGCTTATGTATCAAAAATCGTGTGCTGCGTTATGTATGGAATACCCTCAGTCTGTCTATGTCGGCTCAGCTAGGTACGTTGCCTTTCATTCTGTATTACTTTGGAAGTTTCCCGACCTATTTTCTGCTGGCTAATTTGGTTGTAGTTATATTGGCTGGTGTAATATTGGTGCTGACGTTTGCTGCGTTATGCTTGGCTTCCGTCCCTATAGTGGGAAATACGGTGATTACCTTGTTGGAATGGGGTACTTTAATCTTGAATGAATCCATGCAGGGAGTACAGCAACTGGCCGGTTCTCAGATTACTTCCGTCTATTTATCATCCCCTCAAGCCTGTTTGCTGGCTGGAGTGATTATTTGCCTTTATCTTTGCTGGGCATCCGGAATACACCGCAAGGCTTCCGACTGGATTCGTTTATTGGCGGTTTGTAATCTGTTTGTGGCGGTGTCTTGTGTGGAATATGCAGGAGAAGCTCCGGAACAGTTGTATTTCTTCCGTTCGGAAATCTACACCCGTAAGAAAGACTGTGTCTCCACCCATCGTTCTGAAACGGGGTTGTTGTGTATTCGAAATATGCATATTGCAGTGTTGAATGATGCCCGCTGGAGAACGTATGAGTCTTCATCGCGTTTCCCTTTGGAGTATGCATATATTTGTAAGGGATTTAAAGGGAGCCTTTTGCAGTTGGACAAACTATTTGCCATTCGGCAAGTAATTTTGGACAGCTCACTGAATGATGCTTTCCGTGAAAAGCTTATAAGGGAATGTCAATTACTTAAAATATCTTATACAGACCTTTCTGTTCAAGGTTCTTATTCCGTTGTGCTGTAGTTTATAAAAATAAATTTGTACTTTTGCTCCTTTCAAAAGTGTAAGTTTAAGAAAAAGAATATGTTGTCAAAAGTAATTCTTCAGGCCCATATTGATAAAGTTGAGACCTATTTTGACCGGGCTGATAAAGTGGTGATTGTGACCCATGTTTCTCCTGACGGAGATGCGCTGGGTTCTTCGTTGGGCTTGTATCATTTTTTGTCTGTACATGGCAAGACCGTGAATGTGATTGTACCTAATGCATTTCCTGACTTTTTGCGGTGGATGCCTGGAGCAAAAGATATTATTCGTTATGATAAATACGCTGAGTTTGCCGATAAGCTGATTGCTGAGGCAGATGTAATCTGTTGTCTTGATTTTAACGCATTGTCGCGTATTGACCGGATGGCAGATGCAGTAAGAGATGCACAGGGAAGAAAGGTGATGATTGACCACCATCTGAATCCGGAACCTTTTTGTCGGGTGACTATTTCACATCCGGAAATTTCTTCTACTTCGGAGTTAATCTTTAGATTGATATGCCGTCTGGGATGTTTTGATGACATTACTTTGGAAGGTGCAGAATGTATCTATACCGGAATGATGACGGATACGGGAGGCTTTACTTATAACTCCAATAACCGTGAGATTTATTTCATTATCAGCGAACTGCTATCTAAGGGTATTGATAAAGATGATATTTATCGTAAGGTGTTCAATACGTATTCAGAAGGACGTCTTCGCCTGATGGGGTATGTACTTTATGAAAAAATGCAGGTATATCCTCAGTTCCGTGCAGCTTTAATCTGTCTTTCAAAGGAAGAACAGGGCAAATTCCGTTATGTAAAAGGAGATACGGAAGGCTTTGTAAACATTCCTCTTCAGATGAAGGGAATTTGTTTTTCGGTATTCTTGCGTGAAGATACCGAGAAGGATATGATTAAGGTTTCGCTTCGTTCGGTAGGAGCATTCCCCTGTAATCAGGTAGCCGCTGAATTCTTCAATGGAGGTGGGCATTTGAATGCTTCCGGTGGAGAGTTTTACGGTACGATGGATGAGGCTGTAGACTTGTTTAAGCAGGCTTTGGTGAAATATGAGAGCTTGTTATTGAAAAATTAGTGAGAAATTTTTATTCTTGAACAATATTAGACATAATTGGACAAAATAGGAAGGATGTTTTTGAGACATTTTACTACATTTGCCCGTGTAAACATGCTTATTAAGATGAAAAAGAACTATTTGTTGTGGGCTGTAACTGCCCTGATAATGTTGGCACTGCAGAGTTGTAATAACGGAAAGACCTACGCTGAAATGAAAGAAGAGGAGGCAGATGCTATTAATAAGTACATTTTGGAAAATGATATAAAGGTGATTTCTGAAGCAGATTTTGCTGCGCAGGATTCCACTACGAAAGAAAATGAATATGTGCTGCTGGATGAAAGCGGAGTGTATATGCATGTGGATAATCGTGGACCAGGTGAAGAAGTGTTGGGAAATGGAACGTATGATATGGTTGCACGTTTTGTAGAAATAGCACTTCAGACACGCAGTGACTTAGGTATGACGGCAGGAGATACATTGCTGGCTAATTTTCACGTGTCCAATCCTTCGTATACGATTAAAGGAGAAGATTTTAAACTGACCATTAGTGGTGAGTCGTATTCTGCTTCATTTACCCGCAGTGATTCTTATAGCATGTATGGCATGTATGGAACAGTAGCCGTTCCTTCTGGTTGGTTGATTCCATTGCGTTACTTGAAACCAGGAAAAACGACTGATTCTGGAGAAATTGCACGTGTGAAACTGATTGTGCCGCATAGTGAAGGTACTTCTTCGGCCACTCAGTCTGTGTATCCATGTTTTTATGAACTGACTTATGTAAAACTGTGATAACCTAAAAACCTAAATAATTAAAACCTTTATTTATGACACTTATTAAATCTATTTCCGGTATTCGTGGCACTATAGGCGGCCATGCCGGCGAAGGATTGAATCCTTTAGACATCGTGAAATTCACTTCAGCGTATGCTACATTGATTCGTAAGACTACGACCAATAAATCAAATAAGATTGTAGTGGGCCGTGATGCACGTATCTCTGGTGAAATGGTGAAAAATGTGGTTTGCGGAACGTTGATGGGAATGGGATTCGATGTAGTAAATATCGGGTTGGCTTCTACTCCGACTACAGAACTTGCTGTAACTATGGAAGGAGCATGCGGTGGTATTATTTTGACTGCCAGCCATAATCCGAGACAATGGAATGCATTGAAGTTGTTGAATGAACATGGTGAATTCCTGAATGCGGCAGAAGGTAATGAGGTATTGCGTATTGCTGCTGCAGAAGAATTTGAATTTGCAGACATCGAACATATCGGTAAGTACCGTGAAGACAATACATACAACCAGAAACATATTGACAGCGTGTTGGCGTTGAAACTGGTAGACGTAGAAGCTATCCGTAAGGCTAATTTCCGCGTGGCAATTGATTGCGTAAACTCTGTTGGTGGTGTGGTATTGCCTCAATTGTTGGAGCAGTTGGGCGTACAGCATGTGGAAAAATTGTATTGCGAACCGACTGGCGACTTCCAGCATAATCCGGAACCTTTGGAAAAGAACTTGGGTGACATCATGGGCCTGATGAAGAAAGGAACTTGTGATGTAGCCTTTGTGGTAGACCCTGACGTAGACCGTCTGGCTATTATCTGTGAGAACGGAGCTATGTATGGCGAAGAATATACCCTGGTTACAGTAGCAGATTATGTATTGAAGCATACTCCGGGCAATACAGTTTCTAACCTGAGTTCAACTCGTGCACTGCGTGATGTAACTCGTAAATACGGTATGGAATACAATGCATCTGCAGTGGGTGAAGTAAATGTAGTAACCAAGATGAAAGCTACTAATGCGGTTATCGGTGGTGAAGGTAATGGTGGAGTGATTTATCCGGAATCTCACTACGGACGTGATGCATTGGTAGGTATTGCTTTGTTCTTGAGTCATCTGGCACACGAAGGTAAGAAAGTAAGCGAATTGCGTGCTACTTATCCTAATTATTTCATTGCGAAGAATCGTATTGACCTGACTCCGGAAACAGATGTAGATGCCATCTTGGCGAAGGTAAAAGAACTTTACAAGAATGAAGAAATCAATGACATCGACGGTGTGAAGATTGATTTCCCTGATAAGTGGGTTCACCTGCGTAAGAGTAACACAGAACCGATTATTCGTGTGTATTCAGAAGCTTCTACAATGGAAGCTGCTGATGAAATCGGTAAGCAGATTATGGACATTGTATACAGTCTGGCTAAATAAGAAGAGCGTTAGCACATTCTTTTGAAAATAAAATGAATTCCGGAATGAAATAAAGCGGTTAGCTGGTTTTCATTCCGGAATTTTTTTGTGAATGTGTGATAGAGAAAATGTGTGTAGGGGTTATTCCTTTTCAGATTCTTCTGAAGAAATGGGAGCTAATTCTGAATGTAATGCCGATTCTTTTTGTGGTGAACCAATAGGGGACGAGTTTTCTTCTGACGAGAAACCAGCATGGAATAATGCGTAAAAGAAGGGCAGAATAACTTTTTGAGTTTCCATAATGCGTTGTTTTTAGGGGTTTGTAATGAAAACGCCAAAATGTGAATATCCCCCTATTGAGGAAGTGTTAAATAATCTAATCGTCTACCCATAACAGGTCGCTCATGATTCCATCGGAGATGAATATCCCTTTTTCTGTGAGTTTCATGATGTGATTATCGAGTGTCAGGAATCCTTGTTTCAGATGGGGAGAAGCCATGCGCATGCAGTAATCAAATAAGGTTTCTCCAAATGTTTCTTTCAGTATATGGGTGGGGATGCCGTAAGTAGTGCGCAGGCGGGTAATGATAAAGTCATTATAGCGCGTATACAGATCAAGCTCTTCCTTTTCCTGATAAGGCGTTCCTTTTTGAATACCTTGTATATACTGAGAAAGGGAAGCTACGTTCCATTGTCTGGAAATTCCGTCGTAGGAATGGGCAGAAGGACCGCAACCCAGGTATTTTTTGCCTGTCCAGTAACTGGAGTTGTGGCGTGAATGAAATCCCGGTCGGCAGAAATTGGATATTTCATAATGTTCATATCCGTTGCTCTTGAGGGTATGTATCAACTCCTTGAATAAGGAAACGCTTAAATCTTCATCCGTTTCTTCCACTTGATGTGCTTCTTTCAAGTTCCATAAAGGAGTACCTTCTTCATAAATCAGGTGATAGGCTGAAATATGCTCCGGACGCATCTGAAGGGCTGTTTGAAGGTCTTTTTGCCAATCTTCTAATGTTTCTCCGGGCAGCCCGTACATCAAATCGATACTGATATTCTGAAAACCAGCTTCTCGGCAATGTTGGTATGCTTGTTGAGCCTGAGCAGCCGTGTGCCGGCGGTGAAGCAGACGAAGAGTATCTTCCTTGAAGGTTTGTATACCCATGCTTAACCGGTTAAACGGGAGGGTACGCAGCATGGCTATGTATTGAGGTGTCAGGTCGTCGGGATTTGCTTCAATCGTAATTTCGGCTTTTGGGTTTATGGTATATATCTTATAGATGGTTTCGAAAAGTTGGATGAAATCTTTTTCTTCTAATTGTGAAGGCGTACCTCCACCAAAGTAGATGGTGTCAATAATTTCTCCATCCAGATAGTCTTTCCGCAGCTCAAGTTCTTTGGATAGAGCCTGTACGTATGTGCTTTTTTTATCATTTTCTGTCGTAGAAAAGAAGTCACAGTAAATGCAACGTCGTTTGCAAAAAGGGATATGAAGATAGATGCCAGCCATAATTAATCTACTGTAAGAAGTTGTTTTACGGGTGTAAAGATACGGATAATTTATGGGAGGAAAGAAGGAATGCAGATTTTGTATGTCTGAAAACATAGTTTAGTAACACGAAACTTTTTATTGTTTTTCTGAATTATAATCTCTAATTTGCGCTTCGTTAAAAAATAAGAGATATGAAAAGCATATCCTTTCGTTACTAAACTAAATCTTGAAATACCATGAAAGTATATCAGACAAACGAAATCAAGAACATTGCCCTTCTCGGTAATGATGGCTCAGGTAAAACCACTCTCACAGAAGCTTTGCTCTATGAGAGTGGTATTATAAAACGTCGCGGAAGAATTACTGCCAAGAATACGGTGAGTGATTATTTCCCGGTAGAGCAGGAATACGGATATTCGGTATTTTCTACTGTATATCATGTAGAATGGAACGGAAAGAAGTTGAATATTATCGACTGTCCGGGAAGTGATGACTTCGTGGGAGCTGCCATTACCGCATTGAATGTGACTGATACAGCCATTTTGTTATTGAACGGGCAATATGGTCCGGAAGTGGGTACACAGAATCACTTCCGTTATACTGAAAAACTGGGTAAGCCGGTGATTTTCCTGGTAAACCAGTTGGATAGTGAAAAATGTGATTTTGACCATGTGCTTGAACAGTTGAAAGAGAATTATGGTTCTAAAGTTGTTCCGGTTCAGTATCCGCTTAGTACAGGACCTGACTTCAATTCGTTGATTGATGTACTTTTAATGAAGAAATATTCTTGGGGACCGGACGGCGGTGCTCCAACCATTGAAGACATTCCGGCAGAAGAAATGGAAAAAGCGCAGGAATGGCATAAGACGCTGGTGGAAGCTGCGGCTGAACACGACGAGAGCCTGATGGAAAAATTCTTTGAATCTGAATCGCTGACAGAAGATGAAATGCGTGAAGGTATTCGTAAGGGATTGGCTGCCAGAGGTATGTTCCCGGTATTCTGTGTATGTGCAGGTAAGGACATGGGCGTGCGTCGCTTGATGGAATTCTTGGGCAATGTGGTACCGTTCGTGGATGAAATGCCGGTAGTTCACAATACACGTGGTGTTCCTGTTCCTCCCGATCCGAATGGTCCTACTTCACTTTACTTCTTTAAGACAGCTGTGGAACCTCATATCGGAGATGTACAGTACTTTAAAGTAATGAGTGGTGTGGTGCATGAAGGCGATGATTTGAGCAACGCAGACAGAGGTTCGAAAGAACGTATGGCACAGCTTTATGTATGTGCAGGTGCCAACCGTGAAAAAGTAGACGAACTGCGTGCGGGAGATATTGGCTGTACAGTAAAATTGAAAGATGTGAAGACGGGCAATACCTTGAATGGCAAGGATTGTGAGAACCGATTCAATTTCATTAAATATCCGAATCCGAAGTATACGAGAGCTATCAAGCCGGTAAATGAAGCCGACACAGAAAAGATGATGGCGGTGTTGAACCGTATGCGTGAAGAAGACCCGACTTGGATTGTAGAACAGTCTAAGGAATTGCGTCAGATTCTGGTACACGGTCAGGGAGAATTCCATCTGCGTACATTGAAATGGCGTCTGGAAAACAACGAAAAGTTGCAGATTCAGTTCTATGAACCTAAGATTCCATATCGTGAAACAATTACTAAGTCGGCTCGTGCAGATTATCGTCATAAGAAACAGTCGGGTGGTGCCGGACAGTTTGGTGAAGTTCACTTGATTGTAGAGCCTTATTATGAAGGTATGCCTGCTCCGGAAGTGTACAAGTTCAATGGTCAGGAGTATAAGATGAACGTGAAGGGTACGGAAGTAATCGACTTGGAATGGGGTGGTAAGCTCGTATTTGTCAACAGTGTAGTTGGTGGAGCAATTGATGCCCGTTTCATGCCGGCTATTTTGAAAGGTATCATGAGCCGTATGGAACAAGGACCGCTGACTGGTTCATACGCACGTGATGTACGTGTTATTGTGTACGACGGTAAGATGCACCCGGTAGATTCAAATGAAATTTCCTTCATGCTGGCTGGTCGTCATGCGTTTAGTGAAGCATTTAAGAATGCAGGTCCGAAGATTTTGGAACCGATTTATGATGTGGAAGTATTCGTTCCGAGCGACAAGTTGGGTGACGTGATGAGTGACATGCAGGGTCGTCGCGGTATGATTATGGGTATGACCAGTGAAAAGGGATATGAAAAGTTGAGTGCTAAAGTTCCATTGAAAGAAATGTCGAACTATTCTACTTCTTTAAGCTCATTGACCGGAGGTCGTGCTTCATTTATTATGAAATTTGCCAGCTATGAACTGGTTCCGACGGATGTACAGACCAAGCTGATGAAGGAATTTGAAGAGCAAGAAAAGGACGAAGCATAATATTAGTTGTGATTTTTATAGATAAAAAAGCCGTGTTTCTTAAAAAGCACGGCTTTTTTTTGTGTATGCTCGGCATGAGCATTGTCTAACGGGTGCAAGTCCCGAGTAAG
>ENA-OZEL01000380-OZEL01000380.1-human-gut-metagenome-genome-assembly--contig:-NODE-380-length-18840-cov-5.142135_pt1 | contig 18840 bp, 9 predicted proteins | sample MGYA00245064_ERZ653601 | MGnify/ENA primary metagenome ERZ653601 (study PRJEB26926, sample SAMN06165007) | human gut metagenome | biome: ENVO:00009003; feature: ENVO:2100002; material: ENVO:00002003... | reverse complement strand
CCGGTCTCGTGGGCTCGGAGATGTGTATAAGAGACAGAATACAACGGATTTGTTTTAAAGAACGCATTCAAATCATCTTGTTTTCCTAAATGGAGCTTTTCCTTCAAACGTTGTTTCTTTTTAAAAATAGAATTTTCCTCACAGACAAAAGCTGCGACCAACTCTGCTGTAGAAAATCCCAACTTTATCAACACAGCCAACATAAGGTTATGCTCGTTCAATTTATACTTCTGTCGCAAGTTAGTCACAAAATTGCCAGACAATAAATCTATATAGCCAAAGATGTTCAGCCATTCCTCTTCACTCAATTTTTTCACATTCAAATTTCCTTCTTTCAGCTGTCCTAAAAGAAACAAAGCACCTTGCTGAGAATGTTCACGTATTTCTTTATTCTCATTTTTCAAAACCTGTATCTTCTGGGCCAGGATTCCTATTTGTTCCTTAACAAGTACCTCAGACAACATTCCCTTTTGTGCTTGCTGATTACATTTCTTCAATTCCTCTATTTGACAAATATACTGTTCTATTATCTTTTCATTCTCTTGATAAGTTTTGAGCTCCTTCTCCATAAACCTTTTAAGGCGTTTTCTATAACTCTTTCTATATTGTTTTTTTATTTCCTGATATGCTACAAATCCCACAACTATAAAGGATAAAGACAGTAGCAGCCAAAAATATAGCTGAATCTGCTTTTCTTGCATAAGCAATTTATTCTCCACCACCAATTTATCTGCCTCATTTTTTTGCTGTATTTCAAAGATTTTGTGCTGCAAATTCATCTCCTGTGCTATTTTTTGCAACGAATCAGACTTTTCTTTATAAAGCAGAGCCTTAGCATACTCAGCACGTTTCTTTTCCAACAAATAAAGATAATGATAAGCACCGGATTGTGTATAGCAATCTTCCGAAGACAAAGCATTCCTCACATACATTTCTGCCCTTTCCAATTGCCCTAACTGCAAATAGGCATCTCCCAATGACAAATTATAATAAGGAATAAGAGTAGAAACTTGCTCATTCTTTAAGGCTGAATGAAAAAATTCAACTGCTTTCACATAATTTCCTTGTCGTTTTTCTTGTTCGCCCAAAAAGTGCGCCAAAGAAGAATATACCGGAGACAAACTATCCTGCTTTAACAAAGACATTCCCATCTTCGCATATCGTGCAGCATTAACATACTCTTTCCGAACCTCATAAATCCAGGCGATATTACGATAGCTATACACCATTTTCAAGGTATCACCGACTTTTTTATTATAAAAAATAGATTTTCGATAGTTGTCAAGTGCCATATCATACATTTCCGAGTCATCATTCAGCCTACCTACATATTGGTGCACCAAAGCCATCATCTTATACTCTTCTGTTTTCTCCAATTTAGCCAAAGCGCTCAAATAAGCTTGTATAGCCAATGTATCATTATCTTGCAAAGCTGCCACTTTACCATAATAAAACAATGCCTTTCCTGCTTTTACACCATCATCCTTATAATAATCTACCGCAATTTTTATCAACGAATCCGACTGCAAACTATCCAGATAGTTTTTATCACGTGCTTGCGTCAGCAGCAATGCATAGTCCGCCCGCTGCTTCCCACGAAGCTCCTCCGGATGAGGAATTTGCTCCAACAGCAGCAATGCACTGTCAGGATATACATCCATATACCTCTCTACCTTATCAAAAACATTGGATACGTTCTTCTCTACGCAAGAACCTAACAGTACGCAAACGGACAAAAGCCCAAGATATAGCAGTTTTTTCATATGAACATGTTCTTTACCAGATTATCATTGCGTATACACAGAATCCTTTTGGAGATAAATATTCACACCAGCCAACGGCAATCCTTTTTCCCCATCAGTCACAATGCCATTTGTCTGCGCATTAGAAATAACTGTACAGCAGAATGTTATGAACAGCACTATACATCGCTTCATAATTCATGTATATATAATTAAACTTTGGATGAGAATAAGCTTTTTTACAGCCCCTCCCTTCAAAGATACAAAAAACCGCTTCAATAATGTACAAAAACAAGATAAATGTGGCAAACAAAACAAATAGCTCAGAGCTTGTTTCCCCTTACATAGGCTTCCTTTCCATTTTCTGTACGGAGTTATCAGCGCCTATCGGCCGTGATGCGCTCTGCCAACGGCCGTCAACCACTCGACTAACGACCGTCAACAAGGTGCCTCATGCCCGTTGAACACCTATTATACTCATAGTTTCCCCATACTGTGCACCTATCTTATTCCTATTATGAGCCCAGCTGCAGTCTATCGGTAAACGGTCTTTTACGAAGTTAATACCGTGTTTACACGAAACGCATATCGTGTAAACAAGATATTTGCAAAATGCTGTACATTCTATTAATACACTAACAAACAAGATATTAACTTACTTTTCGGCGTATTTCCGCTGTGGAAGCAAAAGTTGCTTCCACCTTTTTGAGTTGCTTCCACAGCACTTGTAATGCCGATGAATAAAGGGATGCAGGAAGTGGGTGGAAGTGTGGAAGCAGAAATGATAAAACTAAGCAGAGATAATTTTCCCTTAAAAGCAATAAAACTCCAGAATCTGCTGGAGCAAAGCATCCTGCTTTCCCGGACCTTTTTCCAACTCCACACTTTTCAGGTTATAGAGTTGTGCCAGCAAAGCTGACGACTGCTTCTCGCAAAGACGGGAATCATGTACCTGCTCCATCCAGCAGACGGTCTCTCCCCAAACATCTACCGAAAGATGTGACAAGACTTCTGTCGGGGCTCCCCCCTTCTCCACCTTACGGAAGATTTCGACCAAAGCACACAACAAGCTGGACATTATCTGTTTACAACGGGAATGGGAACGGGATTCCCGGTTTCTGAAACGTAGCAGGAAATAGTACCCCAGCCATAAATAAACGGTGGTGACTTCTGCATGGATTTTCTCTATCCTCTTCCAATGCGCAACCAAGGCAGCATCAATTTCTTCCAGAATCGCATCCGTATCATCTTCTATGTAGTATTTCTGCGCAAGACACTCTATCACGCACCCCCATTTCGCCATATCCACACACTCTTGCGTACGCCCCATCCATACATGGGCTTCCTCCAATATCCGGAATGCCTTTTCTCCACATTCTGGAGCATCATAAAACCGATACTGACGAAACAACAGAAGAGACTGACATAATAACTCATCCAAAGAGTACTCCGCACTTTCCATATTTAAAATTCAAGTATCCATTCAGGTAACAAAATCGAGCAAAAGTAATCATTTCCTAAGAAAATCACGCTGTTTCAGCACAAAAACCGGCAGGAAAAAGAAGATACCGATGACGGACATCACCAGTCCGCCAATGGTACCCGCCGCCAATGGAAACCAGAAAGCCTCCTTGTCCTCACCTATCATGAAAGGGATAAATCCCAGAATGGTAGAAACTACCGTGAGGAAAATAGGAACGACCTTCGCATTCCACGCCTTGACGTAGGCACGAAGAGCGGAAAGACGGGGGAAACGACGTCGGATGCTGTTGTACTCGTTCAGGATATAGATGCTGGCATTCACCGTGATGCCGCACAGCAGGACGAACGAGGCAAAACCGCCCTGGTCGAAGTTCAGCCGGAACCAATAGAAAGTAAGAAATACCCCGATATAAGAAACCGGAATCACAAAGATGATGGCAAGCGGCTGCTTCAGGGAGTTGAACAGAACGCTGGTCGTAAAGAAGATGATGGCTATCACCACCAGCAGAAGCAGGTATTGGCGGTTGTCCTTCTCGCCCCATGACCAACTGTTGCTGTCCGACTCGGCTGTATAACCCATCGGCAACAGTTTGTTGAACTCCTCCAGGTCACGTTTCTGTATCTTGTTGCCCATCTCATTGGAGCCGATATATTCGTATTGCAGGCAGAGGCGGTACTGCTGGTTTTCTTTGGCAATCTCCTGCGGCATCTGTCCCTTTTCCACAGTAGTCAGTTCGGAAAGCTTGTAATGCTTGCCGTTTCCTACTCCATAGGGAAAGAACTGCATCGCCCAGATGTCATATTCGGCAGACTGGCGGGAAGAGAGCTTGATTTTCTCCGTTCCCTGCTCGGCCGCTACCGAGCCAATCTCCAGATTCTTGCCGAAGATGGGGCGCACCGCAGAGAAAAGCACTTGCGCGTCGATGCCCTCTTGCGCCATGCGCTCCTTGTTCAGGTTGAAGTAGAATTCCTGATAGTCATCCTTCCACCAGGAGAACTCCGAATTGATGAGCACTTCCTTGATACGCCGGTGCGTCAGCAGCTTGGCCTTCAGCTTCTCCGCCCACTCATAGAGTTCGTCGTAGTTGTAGCCGTACATCCTGATGCGGTAGGAGCCGGCACTCTCGCGGACGTCATTACTGAACCCCTGGTCCTGCAATCCGTAGATGCCCCAGCTGCCGCCTCCCAGTTCCAGTGCCTTGCTTATCATATTGGCTTTCAGTGTATAGGGAAAACCGCTGTTCCGGGCTTCCTTCTTGAAATAAATCTGCATACTGGCACGCCGGGGGCTGTAAATGGAAGTATGAAACTGCCTGATTTCCTTGAACCGGCTGAGGTAGGTCTCCATACGTTTCATCAAAGTGTTCATCTGCTCGAGGGTGCTGCCATTGGGAAGGTTGGCGTTGGCATAGAGCACCACCTCCTCATTACGGGTGAAGTAACTGCCTTCGTACACCTTCTGTATGAAAAGCCGCAAGCTGCCGCCCAGCGCCTTGTCCACAACGGGTTTCACCGACTCCTTATAGGTATCCGAACCGAATACCTTATTGTAAGCAGCTTCCCATTTTCCCCCTCCTTCCAGTTTGTCGGGCAACAGAAAAACAGGCAGACCGAAACCCAACAGCAACAGCAGGCATACAGCCCAGCGCCAACGGCACAGAAAACGGATGAGAGCAGAGTAGCAGCAGGAGAAATAAACGGGGAAACGTCTGAAAATCCGTCCCAACCTTGTTTTGAATGTTTGCGTCAGCCCCGGCAAGACAAGACGCCTCTTCTTCCCCGTAATCCGCCTCACCAGTCCTATCTTCTCAATCATCGACGGAACAAAGAACAACGCCACCATCAAGGAAACAGCCAGATTGATGATCACTACCGCTGCAAAGTCCTGCAGGTTGAGCCGTATCTTCTCGTCAAGGAAGAAAATGATAACAAGCGCACCCATCGTAGTGAGGGTTGCCGCCAACACCGACAGGAAGGCCTTGAGATTACGCCGATGCAGAATGTGGTCGGTCATGACAATGGTGCTGTCTATCACTAGATTCAGCGAGACAGTGATACCCGCCAGCGAATAAAGCTGCATCTCAAGTCCGAAGAGGTAGTAGAAGATAAGTGCCACCGCTATATTTACAGCCAGGCTGGTAACTATCAGAAAAAGATATTTCAACTTACGAGTAATGAGCCATACGAATACAAGCAGGATGAGTACCGTCAAACCGGTACGGAAGTAAATCTTGTCCAGTTCTTCCCGTATGTACTCGGTCGCATCATAGCTGGTATGCACTTCATATCCGACAGGAAGTACCTGCCGAACAGCTTCCATCTCGTCCATCACGGCACGGTTCAGTTGCAACTGGTTGGCAGTTTCTTCCGCAGTAATGGATAGATAGACGGAATTCAGCCCATTGATGCGGTAATAGCTTTGCGGCTCCTCCTCCATACGAACAGCCGACACCAGTTCGTCCAAGCGGAGCAGTTTCCCGTCGGTAGCCGTCACGGTGATGGCAGCAGGATTAAAACCAAGGGAGTTGCTCTCCGGCACCAGTGCCAGGCGTATCCATTCCCGGCTACCGTTACCTGTATCCACATTGTGCGTACCCAGAAATTCCTTCCGGTAATGCCGCTGTACTGCCTCGCTGATGTCCGATAGGGTCACACCCAGCAAGCGCAACTGTTCACTGTCATATTCCAGTCTCCACTCCATGGGCGTGGCACCGCTGAGTTCCACCTTATAGATACCCGGAATATTTGCCAGCCGCGGCTTGATATGCTCCTCGGCATACTGCTGAATCAATATCGGAGTGGAAGGGGCATTCAGTGTGAAGGACATGAAAGGGCGTGAGGCGTTCTCGTCGGGCACTTTCATGTGAATGGTGGGATAGCTGACACCTTCGGGCAATTGGGGCCACGTCTGCCGGATGATGGTGGAAGCTTCGAAGCGGACTACCTCGACATCGGCATGCTTGTCCAGCTCCACAGTAATGTTGCCGTAGCCGTTGCCCGAAGTGGAGTTCAGCCGCTTCACTCCGCGGATACGCGCCAGCATGGATTCCAGCTTGCTGGTCACTTCCATCTCCACCACCCGCGACGAAGTGCCAGGCATGCTGAAACCCACCGTGAAGCCGGGCAGGCTGCGTGACGGATTCAGCTTGACGGGGAGCAGCGGTATCAACGCCACCCCTACCAAAGCAAGGCAGACAAACGCCACTATGACGGTGAAGGAAGAAACTCGTTTCATCAGTTATTATAATCAAATTTTTCCGACAGCGAAAATCCGCTGGCAAAGTCGTGCAACGTCAGTTTCCGTATCTTGTAATAATTCAGCCAGTAGTCCTGCAAGGCGGAGATGTAATTGCGTTGCGCTTCCTGCTGGCGGTTCAGCGAGAGGGTCAGGCTGTTGATGTCTGCCTTGCCGATAATGAAGCGCTGGCGGGTTTCGTTATACGCCAGGATGGCAAGGTCGAGGGCCTCTTCGGCACTGGCGACGAGGGCTTGCTGGACGTTGAAGTCGCTGACGGTCATGATAACCTCCTCCTCAATGCTGATTTCACTCTGCCGGGCAGAAGTCTTCACCACGTTCAGATTGTTCCTCGCCATGTTGTATTTGCCTTTCCTCACGCCCCAATCCACCAGTGGAATGGAGACACTGACCGACACCATCTCCTGCTGCATGGGATGCCTGTATGCTTCACCGAATTTCTCTGCCACCTGGTTGAAGCCGACGCTGGCGTTGATGCTGGCGTTGAAGCGCGATTCCTTCTTCATCTTGTCTACTGTCTGCTCGGCTTCCAGCACTTCCTGACGAAGCCCCAGAAATTCCGGATTGTTGGCTTGAGCGGCCAGCAAAGCCTCATCAACCGGTATGGTCAGCGCCCTCGGACGTCCCGGAAGCGACACCCTGATATCCGTGTTCTTCTCCATATTCAGGAAAGATGCCAACGAAAACATGGCGCGCTTCAAGGCACTGGCGGCATTCTGCAAAGTATTGCGGGCGTTCACCACGTCGAGTTTCAGCGTCAGCAGGTCGGCACGGCTGATGGCGGCTATTTTCAAGCGCTGCATGCCGATGCGGTAGAGGGTATCGGTGGAGACGGCATTGTCCTTGGCCAAGTCATATTCCGCCTGTGCCATGGCAAGCGCAAAGAAATAGGTAGTGGCCTGCTCGGATACTCGCTCTGCATTGTAAATATACTCCTTCTTCACCTTTTCGTACTTCAGCGGCTCAATCCTGCGTTCCCAACGGAAAGGATTGTAACCGACCAGACTCTGCGAGTAGCCCAAACGAACCGGAACACTGGTGAACTGGGTATACTTGTTTCCACCGAAGCTCCGCATATAGCCCAGCTCCGTATCCAGATAGAACGTACCGCCCGTCAAGTCGAAATTCTGTCTGACGGCAAGATTGCCGTATGCATAGAAGGATTGCTGGCTGCGATAGATGTCAAGGTCCTGTTCGGAGTCGTAACGCTTGGTGATATCACGGTTGTACTGTGCCGGAGTCATGTTCAGCGTCAGGCTGGGAAGGCGGTTTGCCTTATAGGTGCGGTATTCCCAATAACCGGCCAGATACATGTTCTTGGTGCGGAAGGCTTCCAGCGAACTGTCATTCGCCAGGGCAATGGTCTGCTGCAAATCGAGCGTTATCCGCTGTTGGGCAAAAGCGGAAAGGGCTCCCAGACTGAACAAAAGTATAAGACTTAATTTCTTCATGCTCTTTCTTTTCTATAAATAAACCAATATATCAACGGGATGATGAACAGACTGACCAGTGTCCCCACGAACATCGCCCCAATCATCGCTATGGAAAGCGGCTTCTGCAGCTCCGAGCCCATGTCGAACGAGAACAGCAGCGGAACCATAGCGAAAATGGTGGTGAGCGATGTCATGATGATGGGCCGGAGCCTTCTGCGCCCCGCCTCGTGGATGGCCTCGAGCAACGGCATACCAGCCCTCCGTAATTCATTAATGGCATCCAGCTTTAGGATGGAGTCGTTGATGATGATACCGCACGTCACTATCAGTCCGATGGCAGACATCAGGTTCAAGGTATGCCCGCATATCCACAACAGAAGCAGGGCAAACGCCACATCTATCGGAATTTCCAGCAGCACGATGAGCGGCTGCACGAAGCTTTCGAACTGGGCGGCAAGAATGAAATACATCAGCAGGATAGAGATGAAAAGAATCACCACCAACTCGTCCAGCATCTGGCGGTTGGAGAAGAAACTGCCGGAGAAGGCCGTATCCCAGTCACCCGTGGCATCTGCCTCCCGCTTCACCTTTTCCATCAACTCCGGAGCATCGTCCACTTCATAGAAACGGAACGGTATATATTCACCGTTGCGTCCTGCCGTAATCGTTTTCAAATCCTCGGCCGGACGCACCTTTACCAGCTCCCGAAGCGGAATATGCTCCACTTCGCCCTTACTGTCCGGACGGGTCTGTATCAATGTCTGCTGCAGCACCTCATTCACTGTCCGCTCCTCGCCCACAATGCTGATAGGCAGGTATTGCTGGTAGGAATGGAGCATAGCTACGCTGTTCTCCTTGAATACCGTCCGCAGCGTACGGTAAAGCTCGTCATACGAAACGTCATAGAGCAACAGCCTTTCCTGCAGGATGCTTATGTCAAGCTGGTTCTCGAAAGCGATACCTACGGGCGCTGTCCCCGTAAGCTCCGCAAACTGTTGTTCCAGTCCGCGCAATTCTTCCGCCGCCGGCGCCTTCTCCTTGTTACGGGCATAAAGTTCCGCCACCACATCGGCCTCCCCGGTCACGAAAAGCTTCTCGAACACGGTTTCGGGTGGAGAAAAGGAGACTGTCGCCAACGGATATTCCCGCATCAACCACTCGCCCGCCTGCTTCTGCAAGGGAGCAATCCCGTCAGGCGAGGAAGTCTTGAAATACAATTCTGCCTCCGAAGAAGAGAGAGCCTGCTCACGGTTCAGCAGATAGTCCTGCTGGCCTATGGCAGCCGTCTGTTCCACAGTCTTGTCCAACAACTGTCCGAACAGCACATTCACACGATGCCGGTTCTCGTCCACATGTATATTTTCGTTCCATTCCACGTGGACTATCAGTTCATTCTGGTCTATCTGCGGCATACGCTCCTTGGCTATGGAATAAAACAGAAAGACACAAAGAGGAATAGAAACCACACAGAATATGATACTTACCGTCTTGTGGGAAAATACCCAGTCGATGCCCGCATCATAAAAACGGTCCAGCGTATGTTCCTTCAACGGATTGTTGATGCGGATGCGGGAGAACCACGACCTGCCGCGCAACCCCGTCCGGTAGACCAGCATATAGAGGACCGGCAGCAGCATGATACCCGTGAAGTAGGAAACCAGCAGCCCCACCGTAACAGAGAATGCCTGGTCATAGAAAAGCGCTCCCGCAATGCCGCTCATAAATATCAGCGGCACAAACACGGCAACCGTGGTCAGGGATGAGCTCAGCATCGGCGTCACCACCTCACCCGTACCCGCCACGCAAGCCCGCCTCAACGAATAACCCCGTTCGCGGTACTGCGAAATATTTTCCGTGACAATGATGCTGCTGTCAATCATCATACCCAACGCCAGAATCAATCCGGACAGAGAAATTATATTGAGCGACATCCTGAACAGATAGAAGAACAAGAAACAGATTACAATGGACACCACCATGCTCAGGCCGATGATGAACGGCGACTTGACATCCCCCAAGAAGAGTACCGCCACAATGCAGATGAACAGGAAACCCAACGACAAATTTTGCTGAAGATTGGAGATGGTATAGTCCAGCAACTCCGTCTGGTTACGGCTGATGCTAAAATCAATGTCGGGATATACTTTCTTGAAGTAGTCCATCGTGCTGTTGATGGCAAGCTTCATGTCTTCCATATTCTCGTCCGCCTGCTTGATGACGGCAAGGGTAACGGCACGCTTGCCATTGCTCATGGAGACACCTTTCTCCTTGGCAGGAACAATCTCTACCCGGCAGAAGTCTCCCAAGCGGATGATACGTCCTTCCTTTCGCAGCAGGATGCCCTTCACGTCCTCCTCTGTCCGCAGCAGGGTGGAGAACTTAATGTTGTATTCGTAGTAGCCGTCGCGCACGGTCATGCTGCCCGGCTCCACGTTGTTTTGCGCCAGCACGTTTTCTATGTCTTCAATGGAGAGCCCCAACACAGCAAGCTTATCCGGGTCGGGCACAATCTGTAACTGGCGTTCGACCAAACCCGTGACATCCACCATTGCCACTTCCGCCAACTGCTCGATGCGACGCTTTATGACATTTTCGGCAAACTCGCACAAATCAAGAAACGCGCGTTCGTCCACCTTGCCGTATGCACTGTCGCTTTTTAGGGTCAGATTGAGGTAGAAGACAGGAATGTCCGTCGCACTTGCCTTTATCACCTTCGGGCGTTCGGCATCCTTGGGCAGATAGTTCATGGCGGCGTCAATCTTCTCGTTCACTTCTATGAAGGCAAGGTCGGTATTCGTACCGAAGTCGAAGCCCAGGCGGATGATGCCTGCACCATCGCGCGTCTCGCTGTCCATGTCCTTCAGTTTCGCCACCTGGATGAGCTGCTGCCGCAGAGGTTTCACCACCGTATTCTCTAATTCACGCGCCGAGGTATTCTGCGCCGACACCTGCACTGTAATTTCCGGGATGGCAATATCGGGCAGCAAGGATACCGGCAAGGTGAAGTAAGTCACCAGCCCGACAATGAAGCATGCTGTAAATGCCATCAGTACGGCAATAGGCCGCTGTATCAAAAACTTTATCAATTTTCAATTATGAATTTAAATTGTGAATTATGAATTTTCAACTTTCAATTTTCATCTTTCAAGTTTCCACCACCTTCACCGGCGCCTCATGTGCCAAATTCACATTTCCCGTCACGATGACCGTATCGCCTTCTTTCAGGGCATCGTCGGCCATGCTGTAGCTTTCCGCATTCTCCAGTCCGGTCTGCACATAGTTCCACTGCGCCTTTCCGTCTTTCAGGGTAAAGACGACTTGCTTACCCGAACGCAGTACGACGGCACTTTTGGGTATCACGAGCTGACTGTCCAGAGAACGGTGTACATTTACCCTCACATTCATGCCGCTAAACAGACGTCCCCTGCCATTGACGGATGCCTTTACTTTCACCATTCCCTTATCATCTACCAGAGGATTGATTTGGGTGATGCGGCCCTCTTGTTTGGAAGCGGCATCCGAGTAAGGGGTGACAATCACCTTGTCGCCACTCTTTATCAGGGGGAGTTCACTTTCCAGTACCGTAAAGTCCACTTCCATGCTCTGAGTGCCAATGATGGAGTAGAAAGATTCCGAAGTGCTTGCCTCGTTAAAGGGCTTGGAAAAGAGGTTCGCCACCACGCCGTCGAAGGGGGCAACCAGCGTAGCATGCTCTTCTTCATAGGCGGCGAGTTCGTACTGGGAGAGACTTTGGTCGTAACCGCTCTTTACTCGTGCCAGCTTCATGATGTCGGCAGGAATTTTGGAAGTATCACCCACCGGATAGCCTTGCCCTATCAATACGTCCTGCAGCTCAAGTTCCGCTTTGTCCAGAGCATCCTTGGCTTGCGCGGTCTTGTTCTTCAGACGGAACTTATCCAGTTCGGCAAGTTTCTGCCCTTTGCGCACCGGGTCACCGTTCTTCACGTAGATGTGTGCCACTACACCGGTGGTCTCAAAACGCAAATCCGCCATGGCACCGGCGGTTACTTTTCCGTTGCTCACCAGTTCATGCTCAAAGGTCGCCCGCTTCAGGACTTTCACGGTCACTTCATTGCTTTCACTTGGCAGGACGGTTGCCACCCCTTCCTCGGACTCTTTTCCCTTTCCGGCATCGGAGCAGGCGGCAAGCAGGGCAACGGCCATGCATAGCAGGTATCGATAGTTCTGTGTCTTCATATTCATACTCAATTATAAATTGACAAAATTAATCGTTTCAAAAAAACGAACCGATATTTGCATGTGGACACTTTTTTCATAGCACTTTAGTAATTAGTTCACTCATTATTAACGCCTTACGTTTTTTATTCATCTTTTTTAATATGGACAAAAATAAGCTGAATCTTTTTTATTTCCTCCCTCATCTGTCGTATTGCCGTAGAATGCACTTTCGGCTCTTTCGTCAATACCATCCACTTCATTTTTTCAAACTTGTCCGGTTGCCTGAAGCTTGGTTCCGCATAAAGCTTCGCAAGCAGATAATAGGGATAAATACGTCCCGGCAAACGATGGGTGGAACGGATAAACCAGTCTTCCGCTGACAAGCAATCACCCATCTGCTGATAGTTCTTGCCTATCACATTCAGTATCATGGGGTCACAACTACGCAGTAAAGCTTCTTTCAAAATACGGTTGGATTTACTGAACTGCTGCTGCTTGTGCAATCCATGACCATATTCGAACAAGAAAGATGCCCGGTCTCTCAACAGAGGATAAAGGCGCCCGTACTCTTTCTCTGCCGATTGATACGCACCTGCATTATACAGCACCCGCGCATTCATCCACTCCCGACAGGCCTGCTCCACTTGCAAGTCATTCTTCAGGCGAAAACCGCCAATGATGCCTACTGATACAGCCAGCCCCAACCATTGCCAACGGTCGGCACCGGACAAGCACGCCACAAGCAATCCTCCAAATGTAACGATAAATACCGGAAGTTGTAGCGGATAGGAGGAAAAAGAGAATATCATCAAAGAAAGAATAGCCCCACAGATACCATAACGTCCTTTACGGACTCCCCTATACAAACACAGCACGACCACAACCAATAGACATACCGCCAAAGGAATGCCCAGTTCGACCGCAGCCTGCAGATATTCATTGAATGCATATTCCGGACTTCCCGCCACACGTTCCTCCCACGGTTCATAATCACCTGCTGCAAAATAAGTTTCCTGCGCATTTCCGTAGGCTGCTGCGAAATTATGAATCCCATATCCGGTCAACGGCTTTTCTGCAATGGCACGACAAGTTATCTTCCACATGAAAAGACGGCCACGTGCAGAATCGGGTTTCAAGACAAACAGTAAATAGCCTGCCAATAGCAAGACACAGAATCCACCGACCACTACCATCACCACACGCTGCCTTTGCTGCTGCCATAATAATCTGAACTTATCCGTCCAATCCATATGCCAAGCATATACACACAGACAGGAAACTCCTGCCGCCAACCATGCCGAACGGCTCATTCCTGCCGGAAGCACACAAAGGATAAGCAGCATCACACCACCGGCAACCATAGTTCCAGCCTTATCCATCACCTTTTTCCATCTTCTTCCATCATTCCGGTCAGAGCAGAGAATCTCCCCCCTCTTGGTCAGCCATTGATACAGACAGACCGGAAGTATCATGGCCAAATAGCCGGAATAAGGCCCCGGATTGAAGAAAGAACCTGTCAATACATACAAGGAATGGTTGGACACAGCATAACCATAAAGCTGCCTCAATCCCCAAACAGCCTCAATGCCCCCCAGCATTACCAATACCCACGAAACCGGTATAAAAAGAAAATACCTTTTTTCCATCATCAATCCAGCCATCAACAGACATCCTGCAACTACCAATGCACTTTTATCGAAATAGAGCCATTGCCCTATAACATCAGCTACAGGAAGTCCGGAAGAAACGTTACATGCCAAAGACAATAAAACTATACAAGCAATGTAGACCAAACTTCCAGCCAATAGATTACGTACATTATTCATTCTATCTATCAAATATTCAATAGTATTCTATAATTCACCAAAAGATTTGTTTCCCGTCTTTATATTCAAAAATCCGTTCATCTTTACCGGCTGTGTGATTCTTCAGATAAAATAAAGCACCTTGAAACCCTGAATAGACAATAGAATCTGACACAGCCATTTGCCGCCCGACAGAATTCCATTTTCCTCCACCCCAATAAAACAATTCATACAAATTACCTTTATAAATAAAATTCACCTCATTACGAGGAGTATACACCACCTTCTCCACACGATGGGGACTTCCAAAGTCCATCCCGGTCCATCCTCCATCCGGATGTATATAATCAAATGAAGTATCCGGATTACCGTCAAATGCGTTCAAATATTCATGTGTATTGTCTTCAAAACTTCCCGGAGTACCTATGATTTCCCCATATAGAGGTATGGTATCTTCCGTATTCTCATAAAAAGCCAGTTCCGAGATATTACAGAAACATCCGTCAGCACCCTTATAGCGCATATACCGATACGGTTTATCAGACTTCAACCGGGCCACAGTATATAGCCGATACGGAGCCTCCTTTATCAAAAGTAGAGTATCCTTCCACCCAAAGTCTGCCCGGTCGCTTCCTTCCACTACTCCCCCAATCATCCGGTCATTGAAAAGAACACTCAAAGTAAGATGGCACTTCCTATACAAGACCAATTCCTGCTTTTCAGCTTCCGGAACAATGAACCGTATCTTTCCGGTTTCACGCTCCAGAAGAAAAGGAGAAGATACTGCAGCGTATTCCTTTCCGTTCCAGGCAGCCAGCGTAAAGACCGCCCCGCCTCCCACATCCTCAAAACGAGCCTCCCGCTTTTTAAAGAAAGTATATCCTATAGGTTGCCATTGTAGTCTGTTGGCAAGGCACAAATACACCATATCCCCCTCACGAAACTGTCCGGAAAGCAAAGAATCCGGAAGAGCTACAGTCCAATTCCTGCTACCGGTATAAAGTGCAGTGACATCGCGGAAGAACGGACGTCGGAATGCCGGGTAAACATCGGAATATTTCCCCAGTTTCCGTACCGCCTCCTTATCAATACTATAGGTTGCCCGGTACATTTTTCCCCTCGAAATGCTATATTCTTCCGCTTTGCTCCATACTTCTTCATAAGGAAGATTTGCAATGTATGTCTTTCCTTCCTTATCCAAAACAAAATTCCAGAAATGAGAGGCATTGTTGTCTCCCAATACCATCACCCTATCTACTCCGCACGGAATGCCCAATGCCCGCAACACATATATCATGGCATCCGTAAACTCTCGGCAACTGCCCGTATGCCATTTCAGTACATCCGGTCCCAAATGAGGCCCCACCGGAAAAAGAGCCGTATTCCGGTAGTTCGCTTTCCGCAACGTATCCATCAACAACTGGGCGGCAACCTTAGGATTATCAGCCTCATCTGTCTTCCTGAATTCATCCAAAATCGGGCTATAGCACTCATAAATTTCTTTGCGCCAGAGAGAAAGCGGCTCATCCCCTATTCTATAAGGCAATATATATTCGCAGAAAGTATCAAAATCAACATGCTTTCCCCAAGGTTGCTCCCGCCAGACTTTGAATGCCCATTCTATATGATTGACCAAAAAAGCGGAATCCACCGTCATAATGTCCCTCTTATAAGTCAATTGATTTATAGAAAATTCTCCATCTGCTCTTTTCAAGGAATCAATCAACTCTTGCACATGCCTGGAATAAGGAAATGAAACGTATTCACTGAAATACTTCCTGTAATTCTCCAAGGCCTTTCCCTCGTAAGCACCATGAAAAGGCATATTCTCTATCAGAAAACAAGCAGCACGATATTTGTCACCGTCCTCTTCCTTGTAACGGTCCAGTACCTTTTGCAACTCCGCACGGTTATCACCGGCAAGATTCAAAGCTGTGTCCAACCACTGATTTTCCGAAGAACAAGCCATAAACAGACCTGCTGTAAACCATACCCATACACACCAATGTTTCATATCACTATTCCATTTTTTTCTATTCCAATCTGAAAGACAATCCAATCAATCCTTACAATCCGATACAAATACCTGCTTACCAGCTTCCATATGAAATATCAGTTCTTCTTCTCCACGGGTACTGTCATGCAAATAGAGCAAAGCTCCCGATGGTATCCTGTCATATGGCAGAAAAGGTTTTTCGGCAATTTTCTTACCCAATGAGTTCCAACAGCCCTCTCCCCAATAGAAGAGTTCATAACAATCCCCTATCCTGACAAAGTTATCATCGTTACGGGGCATATACATAAAATTGTCTATAGTAACAACCTTTCCAAAATCCACCGTTACACTTGCACCGGGTTTTGATGAAATGAAATACGACAACGGTTCATTATCATAGACCTGATAGGCAAAAGTATTTGCTGTGGCTGGAGCATCTCCCCAACTGTCTATAGGGACAATCTCTTCCTCTCCTTTATAAAAATGCATTTCGGCAACTTCCGCATATCCCTCTGCCGAAGAACAAAAACGGGCATAGCGACCCCTTACCGGTTTCTCAAGAATAACGTGATTATAATTGATACCGGGCGTATCTTTCACAGTACACAACAACTCCGCATTTTTAAAATCCTTATCACAAGCCGCCTCAAAATGCCCGTCTTTTATCCCTCCCATATAGTTCCTGATACGTTCCGAAAGAGGGTATTTCCGATACAATTCAGCAGAATAGCACTTGGAGGTATCTGCAACATAAGGATGTATATCCTTGCCATCAAAATAAAAAGGATTTCCAATAGGGCGATACTGCCCGTTTGCGAATGCCAACAATATATAAACCTGCCTCGAAGCCAAATTCCTGAAAAGCGCTTTTCCACTTTCTACCTTAGTAAAATCTATTCCCCGCCACCCATAAGCACTGAACAACCCCACATAAACATAATTCCCGTCCATCCCTTCTACCGGCAGTTCCAGATTCGAATCAAAATAATTATCCGACACTTTTCTTGCAAACACATCCTTAAAAGCAGCCGGTACGGACCGGTTCCGCATAAAATCACCATCCATGTCCCATTGTCTGCCAAAACACCGGCGGTAAACCACGCTCGGGCGCCGACTGTCAATATAGAAACTCCCCCGTTCCGGCTTCCGGGAAGGGAAAGTAAAAGGAAGGCAGACACCCGTTACATCCCTCACCACATTCCACACATGCCCTTTCCGTGTTTCCGCATTGAAAGTATAGAAATCATAGGCTACCGGGACGCCGATGGCCCGCATCACATAAATCATAAAATCACAAGCATCCTGACACTTGCCGATACGATTATGCAGCAGGTACTCTCCTCCCAAATGCGGATAGTTAAAGACCCATGTAAACCGGTAAGGGTCTTCCTTCTGCAAATACTCCCAAACTACGCTAATCGCCTCCACTACATCGATACCCGTATAAACCTCGTCCAGCAAAAAGGAATAACGGTCATGGTATATCTGCCGCCAGTTGTCCGGAGTCTCATTTCCGATACGATAGGGAAGCAGCCATTCACAGAAATCTGCAAAAGAAAGGGAAGCATTCCACGGACGCTTTTTCCAACCATCAAAAGCCAAATCAATGTTATTTATCAAGAATTCAGCCCTTATATTCAGTACATCCGGTTTTCTCTGCAATCCGGAAGGGGTATAATAATCCCAATCCGGTACGGCAGTATCCTTCAGCATCACCCCATAAGCATCTGCCGAAGCCAGCACTGTTTTCAAAGAATCCAGTTCTTCACCTTCAAGGGCATAGTGATAAGGCATATTTTCTATCAAGAAACAAGCGGCTTTATATTTTTCAGGCTCATCTTTATAATGTTCCAGTACCTTTTCCAGTTCGCCTTTGTTGGTTGCAGCACACTCCAGTGCGTACTCCAATCTGCCGGAAGCATTGCAAGCCTCCAATATCCCGGCAATCAATAATATCCAGAGCAATTTAAACAGAACTTTCATCTTAGTCTATTCTTTTAAAGATACGTTTCCATCTCATTTTTCCAGTATTCGGGCTGACGGACTTCCATACCAGCCATGCCCTTCCCACTATAAATGGTTCCGGCAGTAATCCCCAGTAGCGGGAATCTTTTGAATTCACCATCTTGTCACCCGAAACAAAATAATAGTTCTCACAGAAGCGGTAATTGTGTATCACACTGTCCCCCAGCAGAACCGAATCTCCATGCAATGTCAGTTTCTTTTTCTGTTCCCACTCTATCACGTTCCGATACAGCAACCGTGTTTCCGGATTCATTCCTACCACGCTGCCTTTGGCCGGTATATAAAGAGGCCCAAACTCGCTGATAGTCCACCCATTACAGCCACCATCGGGAAAGCTCTTAAGAACAAGGCCCCGCTCCTCCGTCATTCCCGAAGATATCAATTCATCCAATTCCTCCTGCGCCTGCACATTTCCTGCGATACCATCAAATCCGGACACACGATAATGTGTATTCCTTATCTCCAACGTATCACCCGGCACGGCGATACAGCGCTTCACGTAATACAACATCACGTCCAGCGCAATGCTGTCCCACCTGCCCGGATAAGGAAAATTGAACACTAGTACATCATTCCGCTGAAAATTTCTCCATCCGGACATACGGTGCATCCTCACCTCCTTTTTCTCCACGGCATCAAGCACATTGAATAGGCGTGCTCCACCCGAACATTTATCCACCAGAATACAATCACCCGCCAGCAACGACGGTTCCATCGAGTCCGACGGTATCTTGAAGGAGGTCACCACAAACACCTGCAATACTATCAGTATCACAACAAGCAGGCACAGACAGAATAATACGTTTGTTATTCCATTCAACCATTTTTTCAATTGCAGCCGCTCCTTCATCCCTGTCTCTTATACACATCTGACGCTGCCGACGATCTTACGCGTGTAGAT
>ENA-OZEL01000345-OZEL01000345.1-human-gut-metagenome-genome-assembly--contig:-NODE-345-length-20410-cov-13.088234_pt1 | contig 20410 bp, 9 predicted proteins | sample MGYA00245064_ERZ653601 | MGnify/ENA primary metagenome ERZ653601 (study PRJEB26926, sample SAMN06165007) | human gut metagenome | biome: ENVO:00009003; feature: ENVO:2100002; material: ENVO:00002003... | reverse complement strand
CATATTTCCGACTTATTACTTTCAAACTATTGAGTAATAACTAATTGCAAATACAGATATGAATGTAATATTAGTACCTAGTACAAAACTGCGACTACGTGGGTAACGGTTATAGTCCATACCACAAGTTAATCCTGTCTGAATATCCACTTCAGGATCATAACCCGAATACCCAGTAATAATAAACAAATTAGAGGCTGACACATAAAAACGAGCTTTCGAAATCCCCCATTTAGAAGTCAGATTTCCAGGTAACGTATAGCCAACAGTCAAATCCTGACAACGCAGAAACGATCCATCCTCGATAAAATAGGAATGAGTTATTTTTTTTGTCACATCCGTCGGATTCCAAAGTGTCCTACCTTCGTTTAATTCACGGTACATATCCAACGAACCATCAATATAGTAACATTTGTACAAGCATTCGCCATCACCATCACGGGTATAACGCCAACCTTTGTCGGCAAATGTGGAAAGCACATTGTAGAACTTATTCTTATTGCTTTCGGATGAGGAAAGCTGGTAAGCTGTCGCATTATTCACATCAAAATCAAGCATAAAGTTGAAGTTCATGGCAAAATCAAAACCCTTCCATTGTCCGCTCAATCCAAAACCTCCCTGCACTTTTGGATTGGTATTACCTATAACAGTACGGTCATCTTCTGTGATATATCCGTCACCATTCAAATCCTTGAACTTGACTTTGCCCGGCAGAGTAGCTATGCCTGAATTAGAATCTCCTGAAATCTGATTGATTATTGTTTTTGGATGTTCCACACCGTCTGCATCCATAATAGGTGCATCTTTCGAAGTTCCGTTTTCAGCGGCCGTTGATCCCCAAGGTACTGCTTGCAAGTTATTAGTGGGATCAAAATAGAATTCATCCATTGAATATAAACCATCATATACAAAACCATAAATAAGTCCTACTTGGTCACCCACCTTCAAACAATAATCATTGTAACTTGATTTCCAACGGTTATTCTGATCCCAAATCACATTGTCTGTACCATTTAATTTATCAACTTTCATTTTATTCATACCTAAAGAAAGATTTGCGGAAAGCACATAATCCCTGCCACTGAGAATATCTCCTGATATAGTTAATTCAACCCCTTTATTAGTTACTTGTCCAATATTTTGCATCTGACTTACATAACCAGTTGCTGAAGGAATGTCCGATTTATAAAGTAAATCTTTCGTCGTATTCCAATAAATCTCCGGAGTAACAGTGAGACGACCATTAAAAAGCGTGATATCAGCAGCAAGATTACGAGTTAATGTAGTTTCCCATTTAATATTTTTATTGGCAAAAGTAGTACCCCCTTGATTACCATACCATTGCTCTCCAAACTGAGTTGCTTCTCCAAATCCAGGTCCGCCGGTAGAATTAACAGTATATAAATAACGCCACATATCATCACTGATACGATTATTTCCTGCCAACCCTATAGCTGCACGAAGTTTTAACTGATCAATCCATTTTATATCTTCCATAAACTTTTCTTCTGAAAGCACCCAAGCACCTGATACTGAAGGGAAATATCCCCATTGATTACCTGGAGCAAATTTAGTGGAACCATCAGCACGCATAGTTACAGAGAGTAAGTATTTGTGGTTATAGTTATAACTTGCCTGCCCAAAGAAAGAAGCAGTGCGATCTGGAGTCGAAAGTGAGGAAGTTGACTCCTGCGGTGTACCGAATCCCATATTATCCCAAGCCTGTCCAGCCTCAAATGCACGTGGAAAATAACGATTCTTTTGGAAGTTCTTCTTATTTTGGCTATGATAAATTTCTTGCCCCAATAACATGGAAAAATTATGCTTATCTTTAATAGAAAAGCCATAAGATGCCGTATTAGTCCAAATATATTTAAAAGACTGATCTTTCTGAATACTTGCTACAGGCAACGAATTATTTTTTGTACCTTCACCTGTCAAGGCACCCCAAAAACGATATTGATCTTTCCAGTTTAAACTAAGAGTGGCTTCTGTACGAAGCACCAATCCTTTAACAGGCTTCCATTCCAATGAAATAGCATTAGTATAGTTATAAGCATACTTATTCTGTTGATTAATGGCAATATCACTTTTCGGATTAGTATAAGTAAACAATGCTTCTTCATCAGGGTCAGCATAAGAAGGATCTATATATCCGAATTCACGTAATCCGTTAGTGGGTCTATAACGGAGTACATCAATAATACCGCCTGTACCAATATTATCACCTCCAGCTCCTTGATCACGGCGAAACGTAAATTTAGGATTGATATGCAATGTCAAATTTTTAGTTATATCAATAGCTGTCTTGATATTCAAATTGGTACGGCGCACACCCGACCCCATAATAATACCTTTATCTTCGCTTTGAGTAAGAGAAGCAGTGAAGCGCATCTTATCTGTACCTCCACCAATAGTTACATTAGTAGAATAATTGATAGGATTCTCTCCCATTACCTCATCCTGCCAGTCATGAGTAGGCAAAGAATAATACATATCCAAATCTTGCGGATTGCCAAAATTAGCACGGAAAAATTTGGCATTGCTAGAACGGCTACCATTACACGCCGACCATTCATATTGATAACGTGCAAACTCTGCTGAATTCATTAAATCTAATTTTTTAGACAAATGACTAGTAGACAAATGGGCATTGAAACTTACCTGTATTTTTCCAGCTTTGGCCGATTTAGTAGTAACAACCACTACACCATTACCGCCCTTAGCTCCATAGATTGCCGTGATAGAAGCATCTTTCAATACATCAATAGAAGCAATGTCTGTAGGAGGAATATCATTGATGTTATCCACCTGAAAACCATCGACAATGTAAAGAGGATCATTGCTCTGGGTCACAGACGTACCTCCACGAACACGAATGTTAATATCTGCCCCTGGAGCACCATCGACCGTAGTTACTTGCACACCAGCTATTTTTCCCTGCAAAGCCACAGCGGCTGAAGTAACTGGTACAGCAGCAATCTTCACACCAGACACGGAACCTACTGAGCCAGTCAGATCTTTACGAGCCCTGCTACTGTAACCCAGCACTACTACCTCTTCAAGCGCTTGTGAATCATCTTGCAGCGTAATTGTCAGTTCTTTTCCGGTAACCGCATCCACTTCTTGCGTTTCGTAACCTACAAAAGAAATAACAATTCTTTTTCCTTTAGACACGGCCAAAGTAAACTTTCCGTCAAAATCAGTTATGGTTCCGTTGGAAGGATTTCCCTTCTCCACAACGGAAGCTCCAATAACGGCTTCACCTGCCGAATCAAGTACAGTACCTTTTACGGTAATGCTCTGAGCAAACATCATCACCGGTATCAGTAACAGCACTGAAAACAGAAGAAGTCTGCTTTTCACTCCTCTTAATTCATTTGTAAATTTCATAATAAAATATTAAGTTAAACAAAAATTTAAAGTCCATTTTTTCCGTGAATGTGAAATAATATAAATCACTATTGTTATTTATATTCTATTCTAAAAGGAAACAATTACAATTTTTATGAGAATAATAGATACTTATTAAAATAGCACACACATTCTTATAATTTCCGTGTACGCACACAAAACGAGTGAAAAATATTAGATATACAAATTCCCATGCTAAATAAAGCACATCATCAAATACATTAACAGTAATGTTTTCCATTATAATTTAATGTTAGTATTAGAAAATTGGTTTATTTTTATACTATATACGCCACAAATAAAAATAATATTGTTGACTGAACCTAATTTTTGTATTGAAAAAAATTAGTTCAACCAATAATTACAACATAATGAACAAAAAAGACACATTCATCAATGAAAACACGGAATTACATAAAAAAGCAGTGCTATGGACTTGTCCTCCATAACACTGCCACCTATATTTATTATAACTGACAAACTCCTACAGCTACAAACCTCACTCCTCCTATTTTATCTCATCCCACTTCGGTGGATTCACCTGCATCAAATGGCGGACAAAGAAATCATACCGCTTATGTTCGCCAAAATCTTCCCCCATTGTATGATGCGCTCCGGGAATCACGACCAATTCAAAATCTTTATTCGCCTTTATCAATGCATTGACCACCTGCATGGTAGAGGCAGGATCTACATTATCATCCAGTTCTCCCACCACTAACATCAAAGGACGACTCAACAGATGTGCATTTTCCACATTAGACCCTTCCTTATATTGATCTCCTACCGGATAGCCCAACCAAAGTTCATTCCACCAAATCTTATCCATACGGTTATCATGACAACCACAAGCTGAATAAGCCGCTTTATAGAAATCAGGATAAAGCAAAACTGCATTTGTAGATTCCTGACCACCGGCAGAACAACCGTAAATACCTACCCTGTCCACATCCATATAAGGATATTTCCGTGCAGCCGCCTTCATCCAAGCAATATGGTCCGGCAAACCGGCATCTTTCAAATTCTTATAACATACATTCTCAAAAGCACGCGAACGGAAAGAAGTTCCCATTCCATCGACCATTACGACGATAAAACCAAGTTCGGCCAAAGAAGTCATGTTCCAATCATAAGGGCGGAAAGTTTTCGGGACATACTGATCACCGGGACCTTGATAAATGTATTCAATAACCGGATATTTCTTGTTCGGATCAAAGTTAGTGGGCCGGGCAATCAATCCCCACATATCCGTCTTGCCGTCCCGCCCTTTGGCAACAAATACCTCCGGAGCGTTCCAACCTTCAGCCTCCAAGCGAGTGATATCAGCTGTTTCCAACGGCATCATCACTTTACCATCCCTGGCACTACGTAACACAGCTACAGGAGCCTTATTCACCATAGAATAAACATCTACCAAATACTTCATATCTTCCGAAAACCAGGCACGGTGCATCCCTTCTTCAGGGGTAAGACAAGTAAGCCCTTTGCCATCAAAACCGATGCGGTAATAACGGATGAGATAGGGGTCCTCACCGGCTTCCATACCATTTGCCGAGAAATAGATCTGACGGTTATCCTCATCTACCCGAAGCACTTCGCGTACATACCATTCTCCTTTAGTAATTTGATAATCGGGCTGTGCGGTAATACGGTTGTACATATAAAGATGATTCCAATTGTCACGCTCACTCATCCATATCATCTGCTTGCCGTCTTTTAAGTCATGACGGAAATGACGGGTATAATTCACATATTTATCGCTGGTTTCTTCTACCAACGGGCGCACTTTTCCCGTTTCGGCAGAAAGTTCAAGCACTCTGTACACCTGATGTCCGCGCTGGTTATATTCAAAAGTCACGGCACGGCTGTCGGGGTTCCATTCGGGACCATATACTTCATATTGTCGGTCGAACAATTCGGTAGAAGGAATAATGCTTCGTCCGCTTTCCACTTCATAGATGCAGGGCACTTTAAAAGGAAGTTCGTCTCCCGGCTTCGCATACTCCTGTTTGTGAAGCTTGGGCTGAAGCTGATCAGCCGGAGAAGATTCCACATAATAAACATAGCGCTTTTCCACCGGACGGATCTTGCAGGAAGCCACCTTCTTACTGTCCGGTGACCAGCGAATATAGGCTGAATAATAATTACCCAGTGTCCCATCCAAGCTCAGTTGCTTTTCTTTTCCGGTAGCCACCTCCTTTACGTAGATATTCTGATTTTTAATAAATGCTATCCATTTACCATCAGGAGACGGAACCGGCGATGCTGTCTTCTCATCATCCACCTCCATCCAATGCTTTTGCTTGGGAGGGAGAGGAAGCGCCCCTTCATTGACCAGCTGATTTTTCCGGGATGCATACATCCAACGTTGATTATTAAACACAAAGTGTAGCGTATCCAATCCCTTACTGACCGACAAATGCCCCAATGCAAGAGCTTCCGGCTTGACCTCTTTTCCGGATGCAGCACCCAGCGCCTTTGCCAGACGATGAGAATCAAACAATTCTTTTCTAGCTTTTTTATCTGCATCTACAGATACATACAGGCGTCCGTCCGGAGTATTCCGCACATACCAAAACTGATGAGTACCCTCTATCCATTGCGGATTGACATTGGAATAGAAAACTTTATCCGCACTGAACTTCTCTTTCAATGCATAAGCACGCCGATAATCATCAGCCGTACCTTGAGCGATAGCCATGCCCCCACTAAGGAACATGGCTACCAGCCAACCTAACTTACCAACCTTCATTTTGAATTATTCTATTTCACTTCCCATTCAAACAAACCCGATGAATTATCGGCCGGCTGAACAATCTCCAGTTTTACCGCTTTTGTCTTTACCGGATTAAAATTAACTGTATTCCCCGTACCTTTTTCCACTCCATACTTATCCGCTCCACTCACCGGTTGCCACTGGCCTTGTGCATCTTTATAGTACACCTTCCAACTTTGCGGTATGCGGCATCCTCCCCAAGGAGCATCATCATACCAATATACGGTAGCACTGGAAACAGTCGCTTCAGACGGAAACTCGTAGGATATCCATTCGGTAGTTCCCTGTTTGGGCCACCAATGGTAATAGGGTACGGAACGGTCATTCTCATCTTTCGGTACCAGACGGTCATTAATGGCGGAGATGGATTTCACCTTATGCGAAGCATCCACTTTGCTTTCCGATGCCAGCGTAGCAGGCATAGTCGGACGAGAAGCACTTAATTCCTGAGGCAACCATACAGCCATAGCGCCTGCTCCCCGGTGTGCCCATGCATAGTAAGGAATCAAAGTCAATTTTACGTCAGTAGCGGTCAGACGACCTCTATCGTCATAACCCAGAATCTGTGCATCTGTTTTCAATTGGTTAATACCATACAGCAAATCCGGCTTTTCAACGACCTCAAATTCCGGAGTACGATTCATAAATACACTCAGCACATCAAAATCATTATCCGGCCATTCCGCACAATAGACTATCGGTCCACGTTCCACAGCAATACGTCCACGATCTGCTTCCACCTTATTATTGGCTTTTACTGTGCGAGGCTCCATATCGAAATGAACGGCTACCTTATCTCCTTTCTTCCAACGGCGGTCTATGCAGAAATAACCATCTTTAAGCTCACTCTGCACCGGTTCCCCATTTACTTTCACTGTATAGCTCAAACGCTTTCCATCCGAATAAGTGTACAGGTCACTGGGAACCACCTGATTACGTACCCATCCCGGGATACGGATTTTCATTGTAAACTGTCCGGCATTGTTCTTGTTGACTCCGATAGTAACTTCTCCGTTCCAAGGATAATGAGTAGTCTGTTCTAAAGAAACAGCCTTACCCTCTACCTTCAAATTCGAAGTATTGGACATGAACAGATTGACATACACGTCCTTATCTTTCACCGCATACACATATCCTGGCAAAGAAGGAATGAAACGGCAGATATTGGACGGACAACAGGCACAGCCGAACCAAGGCTGACGCTGGTGCTGTCCAATGCTTTCCAACGGATTAGGATAGAAGAACCCGCCACCGTCCAGGGACACGCCCGAAATAAGACCATTATATAAAGTACGTTCCAGCACATCATAATATTTTGCCTCACCATGAAGCAGGAACAAGCGGTAGTTGACATACACATTACCGATAGCCGCGCAAGTCTCACAATAAGCTGACATATTGGGCAATTCATAGTTCTTGCCAAAAGCTTCCCCGTTACTGGTGGCGCCGATGCCACCGGTGATATAATATTTCTTGCCCACAATGTTGTCCCAAATACGGTCTATGGCATGGATATAAGCCGTGTCTCCCGTCAGTGCGGCTACATCTGCCATACCTGCATACATATAGGCAGCGCGAACAGCATGTCCCACAGCCTCATCTTGTTCCACTACCGGTTTATGCGCCTGACTGTATTCATCCGTACGGGTAGTATATCCGCGCTGGTCCAAAAAGAATTTGGCTTGATCCAAATATTTCTGTTGCCCTGTTACCAAGTACAGTTTGGCAAGGGCCATTTCGGCAATCTGATGTCCCGGCACACGGATTTGCTGTCCTTCGCCTGTACCTATCTCCCGGCATACACAGTCAGCATAACGGATAGCGATATCAAGGAAATTACGTTTTCCGGTAGCCTGGTAATGCGCAATAGCACCTTCTACCATGTGTCCCAAATTATAAAACTCATGACTCAGTTCCTCTACCTTCTCCCACCGTTTGCTTCCTGCCCACTCATGCGGATGCTTCGGATTCATGGTACGCGAAGTATAGAGATAACCATCCGGCTCCTGTGCCGCAGCGACAATAACCAGCACACTATCAATATACTTAGCCAGTTTTTTATCCGGATAGGTCTGTAACAGATAACTGGCACCTTCTATCGTTTTGTACACATCGGTATCATCAAAAGCCAGACCGCCTACTTTAATGGTATCACTGGGATGGGCAGCATTGACAAAGTTAGTATAACGTCCTGTTTCCTCACATTTACTGAACGCCAGAGGAATCGTTACTTCACGGCTGGCATTCAGTCGTTGCCCCCAGAATGAATCGGTTACTTTCACCGAAGTGAAAGGTACGGGGTCGATAGGATAGCCGTGCGACTGATTTCTTATTTGCGCTGTTCCGCCTGCTACGGTAGCAGTCAACAGAGCAGTGACTAAAAGTTTCTTCATGGTTCTATCATTTAATTGTTTATCATAGTTTTTGCAAAAATACATATTCCGGTCATAGGAAAAGGGTGAATCACTCTTTCAACGGCAAATATTCATCCCATAATTTCAATGAGTGCAGATAACCGGTAAAGGGCCAGTCTCCTTCGGCATTGCGTCCCAATGTGATGAATTGTGACGGTTTCACCAGTAACTGGATATCTTTCTCACTGACTAATTTTCCATTGATATAAACCTGTTCCATCCGCCCATCAAAGCAGATATAGATGTGCTGCCACTTTCCTGCCAATTCCTTCATGTCCTTATATCCTGCATCTTCATACCAGCCATAGTGATTGATTACTCCACAACGAGGTTCCGTGCCGTTAACCAACATGATTTTCTCCAATTCATCATGCGAGGTAGTAAAATCGGCCACGCATTCATTTTCACTAATGGAATCATTCAGTACCCACGCCTCCAAGGTATAAGGAGCATTATCCTGCAAAGTGGCAGGAAGCATAAAACTGGAAGTATAGACCTGAGTACCCTCAAAATGAAATGCCTTTTTCCCTTTCACTTCTTTCACAACAAGGGGTAATTTCCGGGTTTCAAAATACCCTTTTACTCCTCGGTTTTCCAAATAAGGAACCGTATCGTTTACGGTAAAATCATCAGCAGAAAGACTGACCACCAACCCATGTTTCTGCTGATCGGCTACAGGCAGACGCACGATATCCGTTTCCGCATCGTATGCCTTTTCCGCTGCTTCCTGTTTCCAATTATAGTAACGGAAATTGGTAATGACCAAAGGTTCGGTGGAACTATGCAGCGTAATCGCTCCTGATGAAAGACACGACTCCGCTTCATAACTCTGCCATTTACCTGACCTGTAAACCAACCCACTAACTGTATGCTCTTTGGACGAGGAGAGTAACGGATGACTATACTCCAATGTAGTTCCCGGTTCCAGTACCAACGCATCACGCCCATCCATGCGCAATGTGCGTGCCGAACCTTCCTTCAAAGTAAAAGCCCCTCCCAGCATCCCTTCATTGTTCTGCCATTCACGACCATTCCAATCGGCAGCGGTAAGTCCCAGCCATTGTTGCGGAGCCGATGCTTCCACCCCATCAAAGATTTTCAAATTCCAGACCGCCCCGCCAAATCCGTTCTTCTGTCCTCCGGTAAAGGTAAGGCGGACATAACGAGCCTTCACCTTGCCAAAATCAACCATCGGGCTGCCTGCCAGACGATTATTCCGCTTATCAGCAAAAACAGACCAATGCTTGCCATCGACAGAAGTTTCAATTAAATATTGATAAAATTGTGTACCATACTCGAATTGAGTCCAGATAGTTTGTATTTGCCGAACAACACCCAAATCCACTTCTATCCACTCCTGTCCCATTCCACGAGGACGCCATAAAGTTCCGTTATTATCATCTACAGCATATTCGGGACGGAAATCGGCATCATAAAAAGAAGAAGCCCTCACCTTAGCACCCAATGCCAGATTTTTTGATTTCACTACAGAAGATGCCAATGCACCTATTCCGTCATGAGTGGGAATAAGGGGTTTAATACTTCCATCTTCGGCAAACTCCATACGGTCCACACAAAGCTGACGATGAAATCCGCGGTTGGAATGCGGATTATCATGACGGTGATAGACCATATAATATTCATTGCCTTCTTTTAAAACGCTATGATGTCCCGGCCCATGAATTGTTCCGTCGGTATTGGTTTCAAGAATACATCCCCGATAGGTGTACGGCCCCATAGGTTTGTCCGAAGTGGCATACTGCACCCGATAGGTGTGGTCGTGACAGGAACCCGAAGAATACATAAAATAATAGATACCGTTCCGTTTCATCACAAAGGGCGCTTCAAAAAAATCCGTGGCTTCCGTATTTGGAATCAGACGCGTTTCAGTAAAACTCTTCATATCGGAAGCCAGTTTTCCGGCTCCGCAACCGAAACCTTTATAAATCCCCCAAGTTCCCCAATACAAATATACAGAACCATCATCATCCACAAAGGTCTGTCCGTCCAATGTAATGGCATTCGTCACAAAACGGTCGGGTACAAGAACAGCCTCACTTTCGCCCAATATATTTTTCCAAGGACCACGCGGTGTTTCACTGACCCCGCAATGAATCATACAGGGCTGACAATAAAAATAATAATAATTCCCGTCCGTATGTTTCATCACATCGGGAGCCCATATCCAATGACTGTCCGGCCAGTTCATAGGCATCAGCGTCCAGTTCACAAAATCCTTGCTGGTCCACACTTGTGCAGGACCGAAGCCGGCTCCACTGCCATCCGTAGTGGCATACATATAATATGTATCGCCAAATTTCTTCACCGTGGGATCGGCAAAATATCCGGGAATAATGGGATTTCCCGTACCCGAAGCATTAAAACTCTTCTGAGCAAAGCCTGTAGCAGCTCCCAACAATAAGGAAGCAACAACCAATCGTATCTTATTCATCTCTATATAGCAAAATTCTATTTGTCCCTGCGACGCTTATTCATGCACCACATTATGAATGGGAATTTCTATCTCATAAAAATATTCCTGCAACAATCGATACATATCCGGATCATACGTCTTCAGTTTCGTGCGGCGGTTCACCCAGTTATGAACTCCGTTTGCAGGTTCGGCATAGCGGTTACAGTTAAAGAAAGACTGTACGCATTCGGCAAAGTATTCCTCTTTATTGCTCACCGCATACGTCTTTTCCCACAGCCCTTTCCGGATTGCATTCTGACGAAGCGCCTCCAAACGCTCATTAAAGTCTGGCTCCACTCCCACTATACCTACCGTATGAATAAGGTGAGCGAACTCATGAATCAGAATATTCTCACCTACATATTTATCCTGCGGCAATGCCAACAGATTCTCTTCTCCGCAACTGGATGAAAATTCATCCTCCGGTGCCCCACCAAAACCACGGGCACGCCAGTTCCAATATTTAATGCTGTCCTCACAATTGCAGATATGAGCAAATTCCGGCAAATCGCAAGTTTCCTCATCTTTACCGATTATCATGACGTGGCAGCCTTTCTTCACCATGTGTGCCTTCACATCCGGACGTTTTGCCAACATCAAACTGATGATATCACAGGCTTTCAATAAGGCCTCATCGCTCACCTTTCCGGAAGAGGTGACATACAGACCTTCTGTCTCTATGTATTTCTGATAGAAAGAAGGAATATTTTTCCCTTCAGGAATACCGGTAACCTGTCCGTGAACAGGGCAAAGCTCCAACTTCATAGCGAATCCACCTCCCGATGCCAGATGCAAAGTCAACCGGCTGTCTTTATTTATGCAGATTGTTTCTTTCCGATAGTCCTCGGCCTGCTTGTTGGCATTCACACCGTCTTTAAACAAAACAGCCGTATAAGACACTCCTTCGGGAAGGAAAGAGAAATCGAGTTGCACATCACGTTCATCCCAATTGGTCATACCACCGATATACCAGTTCACATCCTTCTTACGCACTGTTACAATATATTTTCCCAACTCGCCCGAAGCAATAAAAGTAGAATCCACCTCCACAGGCAGAGAAGCTATGAAATCCACACATTCCTGCTCATTCAGATAGTTGGTAGGCGCATCACACAACATGGTAAAAGGAGAATCGTGTACAATATAGGCAGCCAGCTGATGACACCGGGTTCCCATGCTGGCCGGTGTGTAATACATGGCGCGCCAATCCGCCTTCGTAGCATTGCGCATAGCTCCCGGCGTATAATCCACCGGTCCCGCCATCATACGGATATAGGGGAAAGTAACATCATAAAGAGGCATATTATTCTTGATATCCGTCCATTTCACCTCTTCCATGCCGAACACGCTTTCAAAATTGATAATATGAGGGTAGGTACGGTTGATACCTGTCGGTTTGTAAATGCCGTGCAGATCAAGGGTTAATTTATACCGGGCTGTCATCTCAGCGATGCGATACACCATTTCGACGGCAGTCTGATCATCACGATCCAGAAAATCCACCTTAAAACCTTTGATTCCCATATCCGCATATTTCTTACAAGCTGCTTCCAACTGGCTGTCGAGTACATTAAACACCGTCCAAAGCACTATTTCCACCCCTTTGGATTTACCGTATACTATCAGTTCCGGCAAATCAAGTTCGGGAATAACGGTTAGCATATCCCCGCTCTTCGGATCATACCATCCTTCATCCAACACAATAAACTCCAATCCGTTCCGGCTGGCGAAATCGATATAATATTTATACGTATCCATGTTGATACCGGCTTTAAACGGCACTCCTTTCAGATTCCAGTCATTCCACCAATCCCATGCCACTTTGCCTGTCTTTATCCATGAGGTATCACCGATGCGGTTGGGAGAAGCCAGGGCATAGACCAGGTTGTTGACCGGCATATCCGTATCCTTCTCCGTAATGGCCAACACACGCCACGGATAGGAACGGGAGCCACGGCTACGGGATATAAAATCGGTAGTTTCGGTTACATATTCCTGCTTCCGCCAAGGATAAAAGTCTGTTTTAGCCGGATAAGGAGCAAAGACACCTTTCAATCCATACTTTCCCTGCTGTGACTGCACAAACATGCCCGGATAAGCTTCCAAATCTGACTCCAACAGGGTCAGTTTTACGCTGCCGCAATCCACAGTAACCGGAAGAAAAGCCAGTTTAGGCTGTGCTTTTGACAGAGGAGTGATGTCATAGACATTCTGAAAGGCCATCGCCATCGGTTGCTTGTCGTTTGTGGTATAAGGGAGATAGGCGGTATAATCTTCTTTAAAATTAAACTCGGCCTGTTCCTCCTTTATAATGATATCCGAAGATTGTGTGGTATAGAATCGATAGGCGACTCCCTCATTGTATGCACGGAAAATGATTCCGAACCCGCCTTTCAGCTTCAAGTCGAGTTCGTTACCTGTTGCAACGAACTCCTTGAAACGGTAAAAAGGTGATTCTATGTTATCCTTTATCTTTTTCCTTCTTTCCCCTGTGATACGGGGAGTTCTACCTACTATAGTTCCGTCTTCCAGAACCAAAGCTATATTAGAGTGTGAGAGAATTGTGTCATTTCCATGCATCACTTGGTAGACCAGTTCGTTTCCGGCGCTGATTTCCACTTTCAATGTACCATCGGGTGAAGAGAGTACATATTTCTTTTCCTTGGCTGCAAGTGAAGCATTTCCAATCAATAAAAGCAAAGATAAAATTGCAAGACAGAGTTTCTTGTTGTTTTTCATAATCTATCGGTTGTATACGTTGTTCACTTGCAAAGTAAAATAAAAAAATTACAAGAAAGGGAAGAAATAATATAATGTAATGGTAGAATCGTCTAATATATTCTATTTTATGGATTTGATAATTAGCCGGTTGTACTATTCTTCCATTTGTTTAGACTATTTTTTTATCACATTATTGGAGATGGGTTCCGGTTATTTTTATCTTATAAGGCCATTGTGCATCTTCTTTCCCGTATCCGGGATTCATCCAATGTTCCGTCGGGGCTCCCATAACAACCAGCCACAGATGGGTCAATGTTCCGTCCTTGGGAGCGACATACCTGATCACTCCTTCCGTATCGTTTCCTGTTTCCCCGTAGACGGATTTCCCTTCCCGGGTGACGGCGACAAAACCGTACCGCCAGCCGGCTCTTTCCGGATGGACGGAGTTGTAACCCTTCCTGCCCGCCTCGCCACGGAACTCCACTTCCACGACACTTCCCGGCCGGGGGAGGGAGAGGGGAACAGCGTTGAAACCGTAATTCTCGGGACAGTTCTCGGGGGCAATCCGGTACCAGCCCCCTTCGGACGGGGTCATCCTGCAGGTGTATTGGTTCGCATACGGACGTGTCTCCCTCCATACCCGTTCAAAATCCCAGTTGACAAAATGACGGCAGGCGTCAAACATCTCGTCACAGAACTCTTCCTGTTCAAGACCGTTCAGTCGTTTGTAGGTAATGACAGGGTCCTCCCCACGTTTTCCCTGGCGGTACAGTTCGGCGATGAGAGGCAGACCGTGCCGGGTTCCCCAGTATTCAAGCACATAGGGGGAATGATAAATATTATCCAAATGCAGATAAGCCTTGTGGGTAAGGGTTTTGAACGCATCCCAATGATATTTCTCATCGGTCATCCAGTCAGGATTTACCTGCCAGAGCATCCATTGTGAAGTCATCTCAAAGAAGCCGCAACCACCCCAGGCCTCTCCTTGCTCGTCGCAGGTGATTTGTGACTGGAAGCTATGTCCCAGTTCATGCGCGATGCAATTCAACTTCTTGTCCTGCACCCGGTTGGGGGCAATCCAGAGCGCACCGATCTGCCCGTCGTAATCCCCTCCGTAGGCAGTGCCCTCCAGGGAATAGTTTATCATGACCATCATGCGGTATTTGTCACATTTCGAGCCTTGCCTAGCAAACTGCAGCGTGTGGTAGAAATAGGCGTAGAAGTTTTCCAGCTTCTCCTTCAGACCGGGCAGGTCCACCTTCATGGAATGCCCCTCCAGCTGTGGCGGATTGCCGAGGTCATTACCGAAACCCTTCTCCCAGAAGATGACAAAGTTCTCGGTATATGCCATACGGTGATAACTCCACCGGCTTGCCGGATTCTGTAAATCCATGCCTTGAAGGTCCTTGGGGATGTAAATGGACTTGCCGGGAGGTAGAGGGATATCGCTGTTTCCTTGTGCGTTGGAACAACTGGTTTTCAACATAAAGAGTAAGAAAAGAATTATATATTGTTTCATTTCATTTTATAATTAAAAAGAGGATGGTTTCCCTAAAATACATTTTAGCGATTCCACCCTCTGCTATTAGTTAGTCTTCATAAGGTCTTCCATCCAAATTGGGGCATTTATTTAGTTCGTAGCGCGGAACAGGCATCCAATACATCGCTTCACGGAACGAGCGTTTTTGAAGAATAGTAGTGCTGTGTGTATACAACAAGGTTCCATCCAACAATTTATAAACTTTCATCGCCGTAGGCAGATTTGCTGTAGAGTAAGCTTCTTCCATACGTTTCCATCTGCGCAGGTCGAAAAAGCGCTGCCCTTCAAACATCAATTCTACTTTTCTTTCATATTCATACTCCTCACGAATGTTTATTCCGGAAGCATCAGGCAGATTTACGCGCTTGCGGATCAGATTGATGTATTTCAATGCCTCCGCATTATTGCCCAATTCTATCTGACACTCTGCATAATTCAAATAAAACTCAGCCAAGCGGAAAAATATCCAAGGGGTATTGTCCATTATCGTTTCATCCCATTGATTGTAGTTAGCATTCATAAACTTACGCAGATAATATCCTGTTTGGGTGGCATTCCAATATTCACCACTGGTGTAAGTGGGCGACTGTTCTCCAGAAATAACTCCCTCTTGTCCGGATTCATATATTTGTACAGCATGATTGTCATCGCCGTATCCCCACAAAGAACCATCATACAGAATATTCGCATAAAAACGCATTTCACGGTTATCATACGGATTGATTTCCGTAGCAACGATAGTACTATCTTTGTACACTATTTCCCCTGTAGTATCATCTATGCTCGGTATCTGGATATTATAATTTTTTAACCCAGACATACTGAAATCAGTACCGTCCGCCTTTTGATAAACATTGGTTATGTTATAAGTAGGAAGCCATACTCCCCAGCCATTGTATCCATTGTAGGCTCCCGGAGGTGAAGACATGGGGTAGCTAGCGGAATAGGCTGTAGAGCTGATACTTGAGTCATATAATTTTTCGAAAATGATTTCCGGATTTTCCGCATTGCAGAATAGAGCGGCATATTCTTCATAGTTGCTTACTGATGGCAAACTGTATATGCCTTGATTGGCTAATTCGATAACTTCCATCTGAGCATCGGAAGCCTCTTTCCATCTTTCAGTAGAAGAAGTGCCGAACAATGGGCTTGCTTTATAGAGCAAAGTTCGTGCCTTTACAGCTAAAGCGGCTCCTTTGGTAGCACGTCCGAAGTCATTACTACTATATTCTGTCGGAAGTAATTGGGCGGCACGGTTACAATCCGCTACAATAGAATCTGCCACTTCATCCATATCGGCACGTGTTTCCGTCCATTCGGCATTCATATCAAATGTATGGTAAACTAAAGGAATTCGTCCGTAAAGGGAATATAACTGATGATAAAAAAATGCACGAAGGAAATAAGCCTGTCCAGTTATTTGCTCTTTCTTTTCAATATCATCATTCGAAGTTGCGGGAACGTCGTCTATTCTTTCCAATAGTTGGTTCGTTTTCTTTATTCCGTTATAATAGAAATACCATGTGTTACCTCTGGCATCAGAGTAACCTACATTGTAATTGTCACATGACACATTGCCCAGTGTATAGACTTCCGTAGCATAACCGGTACGATGGTAAATCTCATCCGTATAGCTGCAGAATGGGACGCCGTTTTGGTTTTCACCTTCCACATAGAGATAACAATTGTTCAAGAAAGTTTCTGCATAATCCAGGTTACCCCACACTGCTTCGTCGCTGATCTTATTGTGTGGATCTACGTCTAGGAAATCGGAACAAGCTGCAAGGCTCATTCCCAACAGAGTGCATATAGCACCTTTATATATTTTTTTCATATATGTATTCTTTTATGGTTAAAAATTAGAAAGTGACATTCAGTCCGAAAGTCCAGCTTCGTTGAAGAGAGTAACCCCTGATGCCATTGGTCATTTCGGGGTCGAAGATGCCTACACTATCTATTGTAAACAAGTTGTTGCCATTGACATACAAGCGAAGTTTTTCTACCCCCAACGGGCTTATCAATGTCTTGGGGAATGTATATCCTATTTCCAAGGATTTCAGACGGACAAACGATGCATCACGTAGCCACCATGTGGAACTTTGTGAGTTACGGTTATCTACTGAAGAAGCCTTCATAAAAGCTCGCGGCCATTTGGCGGCAGCATTCTGTTCGGCTGTATTGGATTCGCTCCAGCGGCCTTCATAAAAATCTGTAGCCATATTCATCGTAGGTTGTACCAAGATCTCCGCATCTGCTTGTCCCTGAAAGAACGCATTGACATCCATACCTTTCCATGATCCGTTCAGTGTCAAACCGAAAATCCATTTGGGGGTAGCGGATTTATCCCGGCGGACGGCGTCATCCCAGGTAATGTTACCGTCTTTGTTCGTATCTTGATAAATCAGGTCACCTATTTTGGTACCAGAAAGATGGGGAGTGCTTTCTATCTGCTCTTGTGTCTGGTAAATACCTAATGCTTTGTAATAGGTACCTCCGTCGATGGGGTGTCCTGTTTCTCGTTGCCATGCAGGAGTATCAGCCGCTTCATCTGCATATACCACTTCATTTTTCGCATAAGTAACATTTCCTGTCACTCCCCATTCAAAATCACCTTTGCTGTCACGATAAGTGGCAATTGCCTCGAAGCCATGATTCTTTACTTTACCCAAGTTCTCGGCCGGAAGTGAGAGTCCTGAATAGGTAGGAATGGAAGCATTGCGTGTAATCAAGATGTCGTTTCGATTGGACTGGAAATAATCAAGGTCCAACCCTAGTTTTCCATTGAGGAATTGTGAAGAAAAACCGATATTCCATGTCTTGGCAGTTTCCCAGGTTACTAACGGATTAGCAGTAACTGTTTCATAGATACTTTGTACGGATACAGGAGTTTTCCCGAAAGCATAATAAGAATCCGTATTAAAACTATACATGGAGAGGTATTGGTAAGCTGTAATATTATCGTTACCCATCATACCCCATGAGCCTTTTAATTTAAAAAAACTGAAGACATCCTTCAAAGGTTCAAAAAAGTTCTCTTCTGAGATAACCCAACCGGCCGATAAACCCGGAAAAAGACCCCACCGATGACCGGGAGCAAAATTCATGGAACCGTCATAACGTAAAGTTACCTCGGCCAGGTATTTGTCTTTATAGCCATAGTTTACGCGTCCGAACCAGTTTTGACGGGCTGTTTCATTCGAATTCCCGCTATTGCTCTGGTTTGTCTTGTCTGTACTTCCATAATCCAAGTCGGGTAGTGCGGAAGATACAAAGTTGGTGCGGTAGCCATACAAATAATTATAATGATATTTATTTTGTTCGTATGCCACAAAAGCATTTATCTGATGCGCATTATTGAACAAATGGCTATATCCGATACGGACGTTGAGGGTAATACTGCTACTGTTGCTGGACCATGAACTGACACTGACAGAACCGGTTGCATCACGTTGATTGGTATATTCCCCACTGACAGAGTCATACGAATAAATATCATAGGGAGTATTCGTTGTTTTACCATTGTTGAATGTATAGTCCAAAGCTGCATATCCCTCGGCATACAGTCCTGGGGTGATGACATCCAGGTCGATACGAATTTTCGGCTTCAGGTTCAATGTATTGTTGGTCGTTTTACTGGTCCCAGGAAGATCGGATACCATCAATACGGCATTATTCGTAATTCCATCGTATCCTGTACGTAGCAATCCGTTAGGATAGTAAGGTGCAGACATCGGACTGGTAGTAAGAAAATAACTAAACAGATCCTCTGTAGTCCGTACCCCACGGTTATCTACAGTTTGCCGTCCCAGAATATCAAAACCAAACTTGATAGCTTTTGTAATTTTAGCATCCAGATTCGTACTGAATTGATATTGGTTGTAATTCTGCGGACTGTTTTTATAAATCACATCCTGATACATGTATTGAGCCGAAGAATAGAAAGAAATCTTTTCATTTCCCCCACTAATGGCAAGGCTGTGTTCTGTATTGGTTGCCCAATCCTTAGCGACAGCGTTCCACCAATTAGTATCGGGATAATTGATAGGATCGCTTCCATCTTTTATTTTAGTAAGTGCGGTTTCCGGATAAGTCAACGAATTGCCCTGCGCTGCATCGAATTCGTTTACATATGTTGCATATTGATAGGCATTTAGCATTTTAGGCACACGTGTCGGTTGAGAGAAAGATACATTTCCACTATAGTTTAATTTCACCTTTCCTTCTTTACCGCGTTTGGTGGTTACTAAAATAACACCATTGGCGGCACGTGCTCCATAAATCGCTGCTGAAGCATCCTTTAATACAGAAATCGACTCAACGTCTTCCGAATTCAAACGACTAAAAGAACGATCTGCGATACCATCCACAACAATCAGAGGCGAGGTATTTCCCAAGGTGCCTTTACCACGGATAAGGATCGTCGCATCATCGGCTCCGGGTTCGCCACTTCGTGTATTGGCAATGACACCTGCGGTCTTTCCTGCTAGCGTATTCGTTAAATTGGCAGTTGAGACTTTCTTCAGTTCTTCACCACCTACCTGTGAAACAGAACCGGTTAGTGTGGCTTTCTTTTGAGTACCGTAACCTACCACTACTACTTCATCAAGCATTTCTGTGTCTTCCTTCAAATTGATGTTAAGTGTTTTTTTTCCGTTTACAGGAACCTCTAGCGTTTTATATCCCACATAAGATACAACTAAAGTAGCTTTAGTAGGAACTTCCAGCATAAAATTACCATCGAAGTCGGTTATAGTTCCATTAGTAGTACCTTTTATCACAATACTAGCACCAATGATGGGTTCTCCATTTGCATCTGTAATCTTACCATTGACAATGCTGTTTTGTTGTACTATCGAGGTAGTTTGGGTATTTTCCCTTGGTGCTGCATAAGCAGCACTAATTCCAATACCCGTAGTAAGGAAAAGACAGGTTGTAGCCTTTAGCAATGTCCTGCAGAATAAGGCCCGGTTCTCATGTGTTTTCATTATAATTTTTTATTTAAAAGGTTTATATTCTTAGTTTACTTTCCATTCAATCACCCCTCCCGAAGCTCCTTTCTGCAATTGTGCTGC
>ENA-OZEL01000316-OZEL01000316.1-human-gut-metagenome-genome-assembly--contig:-NODE-316-length-21840-cov-5.053294_pt1 | contig 21840 bp, 19 predicted proteins | sample MGYA00245064_ERZ653601 | MGnify/ENA primary metagenome ERZ653601 (study PRJEB26926, sample SAMN06165007) | human gut metagenome | biome: ENVO:00009003; feature: ENVO:2100002; material: ENVO:00002003... | reverse complement strand
ATCTACACGCGTAAGATCGTCGGCAGCGTCAGATGTGTATAAGAGACAGCATTATCCTTTGAGGTATTCCCACCAAAGAGTTCAACGCCTGTTGAGAGCATATACAGCACCATATCACAACTCCAGCCACTTAACCCTGATTTTATCAGCGTAACATACGGAGCAGGCGGAAGCACGAACAATGCGACTATCGACATATGTTCGGCTATAAAAAATCACCACAAGATAGAGTCGGTGGCACATCTTCCATGCCTTTATCAGACAAAGGAGCGAGTATTAGAGCAACTTGAAGAGATGAAGTCTGCGAATATTGAGAACATACTTGCTTTGAGAGGTGACAGAAACCCTGATTTTGAGCCGGCAGGTGATTTTCACTACGCTTCCGACCTTGTATCTTTCATAAAAGAACACAGCGACATGAACGTAATAGGCGCATGCTATCCTGAATGTCACCCGGAGTGCGACAGCATAGTAGATGATATAAAGCACCTGAAGGATAAAGTAGACGCAGGCTGTTCACAGCTTATCACCCAGCTTTTCTTTGACAACAGCACATTTTACGATTTCAGAGAAAAAACAGCCATAGCAGGGATAAACGTGCCTATCGAAGCAGGAATAATGCCTGTGACCAACAAAAAGCAGATACTTAGAATGACAACTCTTTGTCATGCGACCCTGCCGAAGAAGTTTCTAAAGATAATGGACAAATACGAGAACGACCCAATAGCAATGAGAGATGCAGGCATAGCCTATGCGGTATCGCAGATAGTAGATCTCATCGCCAATGATGTAGACGGCATACACCTTTACACCATGAACAATCCATATATAGCAGAGAAAATATGTGAAGCGGTGAAGTCGCTTTTCTGATTTACACAAACGCAAGCAGGCGGAGAATTGATCTCCGCCTGCTTTTTTGTTTTCCGCACAGACCAACTGTAGGGGCGAACAGTGTCCGCCCGTTTCATTTTTTCACAATCCTACTGATTATCACATTGTATAAACACTGCACCCAAATGTAGGGGACGGCGCCCCCGACGTCCCGACATCAAAGCGTTAAGGTTTGATTTATCATAAAGCTGTGTAGGCAAACAAAAGCGGGTCAGAGCTTTATACTCCGACACCGCTTTATTATAGCTTATTATTCATATCTCAAAGCGTCGATAGGATTGAGCTTCGCCGCCTTTATGGACGGAATAAGTCCAAATACTATTCCAACTACCATTGAAAATACCACCGACACTACTATTGACGCCGAGGATATCGCCACAGGCACTTCCGCTACCTTCGCTATTACCTGCGAAAGCCCTATGCCCGTCAGCACACCGATTATTCCGCCTATACTCGTAAGCACTGCCGCTTCTGTCAAAAACTGTGCAAGAATTCTCTTTTTCCTTGCTCCCAGTGCTTTTTTCAGTCCTATCTCTCTCGTTCTCTCTGTTACCGACACCAGCATAATGTTCATTACGCCTATACCGCCTACCAGCAGTGAAATGCTAGCTATCCATATAAGCATCTTATTAGTCGATGAACTCAGATCCTGCAATGACTTCGCCTGCTCCAGCAGGCTATCGCTCTTGTATTCCACAGAAGCGCTGGTTTCCTTGCTTCCGCCCTTTACAGCCGAAACGTTCTCGTTAAGAATATCCGCCGACTTTTTGCCCGCATTCGTCATCGAGTCCGTATCCACAGCCTTTACGATACAGTTTTCCGGTTCGTCATAGCGGAAAACTATCCCCCAATCGTTTGTGGGGATAAAGATAAGTCCGCTTGATGTCTGATTGTATGTGTAGTAGTCCTCCACGGAGCTTATAACAGGCTCAAAGTTTGAATTTTTCACAGCCACGCCTATTACAGTGAACGGCTCGCCACTTATATCTATTACCTTTCCCACAGGGCTTTCACCCTGGAAAAGACCCTCTGCAAGCGTCTTGTCTACCACTGCCACCTTGTCAAATTTGGTAAAGTTTCTCTCCGCAAAGCCCTTTCCCTCAACTATCTCGTATCCAACAGTGTCAAAATAATCCTTGTCTACTCCGTATATAGTTGACGAATCCATTTTGTTGTTAAGATAAAACAGATTGTCAGGATTGTTTCTTGTGCGGTAAAAAGTGCTTGACTCCACCTCTTTAAGCTCGTTGATACGTTTTTTAGTGTCCGGTGTGAACATTGCCACATTCGACGGTGGCGCTTCATAAGAAAAGTCGCAAACAGTGTCGCCATTTGAAAGCTGGATCTTCACAGTGTTGTTTCCTGCGCCGATAAGATTGTTCTTTATCTGCTCATTTGTACCCTTGATAGTGGAAACTATAGCAATGATAGCCGCAATACCGATGATGATACCAAGCATAGTAAGAAACGAGCGTATCTTATGTGAAAGTATTCCCTTAAATGAAAGTCTGATATTTTCTATCATATTATCCGCCCCCTTTTTAATACTCAGGATAAAGGACTTTGTCGGTCTCCTTTGTCCTTACGCCCTCTTTGACGTCCTTGCCGTATGGGAAGCATATCTTATCTTTCATAGAAAGTCCGCCCTTGACCTCGATATTAGTGCCATACATTATCTTGCCTGTTTTTATGTAGCTTTTCACAAGTCTACCGTCCTTGTTGGCTTTCATTATATAGTAGTTTCCGTTTTCCTGCCTTACATAATGTATAGGCAGATAAACGCTGTCACTGGTCGTGGTGTCATTCACAAATGAAACGCCTACCCAGTCGCCCACGTTGAAATCCGTGCTGTCGCTGAGCCTAGCTTCTATAGTGTAGGTGGAGCTGTTAGGATTGTCACCCCAGTTGTTTGTCGAGTATGACGTAGGCTCGCTGCTTATCTTTGTTATCTCAGCGTCAATGCTCATTCCCGTGCTGTATGAGTTCACCATAACAGTGTTTCCCACAGCCGCTCTGTCAAGATTAAGCTCGCCCACACTAAAAGTAACGGAAACTCCGCCCTCGCCCTCGATTATTGCGAAAACGTCATCATCAGAGCTGTCACCACTGTAGTCCGTGCTGCTGTCTGTAATGTCCATATCGTCTTTGTTGTCACCATCGTCCGAATTATCGCCCTCTGCGGCAGCGTCGCCTACAGTGCCTATCTTTTTAACGACTCCGTCGATATTAGCCACTACCTTGCCGTCTGTCTTTTTCTTCAAAGCGTCATTGTAGTCAAGCTTTGCAGACTTAAGGTTAAGCTTTAAGCTCTTTATCTCGTCCTCTTTTTCTGATATCATTTTCTTTATCTCTGCACGGCTGTGCATATAGTCCTCAGAGCCTGAATTTGCACCGTCCGTCTGTGACGGGTCAGCAGGAGTGACATCTATGCCAGCGTCATTATCATCATAATCACCGTTATCAGGTATATCCGCATCACCGCCATTGTCGGTATCATCAGTATCATCGCTGTCGTCAGCACTGTCATCACTGCGGTCTGAGCCTGCAGGCACAACGATAGAGAACTTGCCGAACTGCTCCACAGAAGTGTCAAGAGAAAGCGTACCGCTTTCCTTATCCTCAGTTATCCCCTGCGAAACTGTCCAGTCTGCAAGAGCCTTTTTGCCAATTGTTTCACGGTTGACTATCCACTTGTATATAAAGTTTGAGTTATCATCATAAACGCAAAGCTCCGCATAAGTCCCCGTTGTCCTTATCCTTTCAAGAAACGCTCTGGATACCTTGGTGTTCCTGTTGCAGTTTATAATATAAGGATCGTCCTTTGTGCCTGCATTTTCCGTACGGAAAGAAGCCTTTACAACGTCCACGGTTTCCACAGGCTTAGGCTCAGGTGTCGGCTCCGGCTCAGGAGTCGGCTCTGGTTCCGGTTCCGGCTCAGGATCCGGCTCAGGCTCAGGGTCAGGCTCTTGCGGTGCGTCCTCAGAAGGCTTTAAAAGCTTGTATTTAGCAAGCTCCTTTTCAGCCATTTTGATGTTCTGCTCGCAGACCTTTACCTGATTTTCTTTCTGTGAAAGCTCCAGCTCCACCACCGTCATGTCATATTCAAGTATAGTGTCGCCCTTTTTCACAGTGTCGCCCTTTTTCACAAACACCATTTTAACAAGTTTCTCGTTGTCAAGAGTAATTCTCTGAGCGTTGGCAGAAACTATCTGCCCGTCCATGTTCGCCGAGCTGTCCCACTCGTAACTATCCGCAGTTTCCGCCATAAGGTCAACAGGAACTACCGCCACAACAGTTTTCTTGTCCTGATTTTTCTTATATTTCATTGCTCCCGCATATCCGCCTCCGCCGAGGATAGCTATGCACAGGAGTGTTATTATTACCTTTTTCATTCCTGTTCACCTGCCTTTTCTCCATGAAGCTCGCCGTCACGGATATACATTATCCTCTTTGCACATCTTGCAATGTCAGGCTCGTGTGTTATCATAACGATAGTAACACCGTCGTCATTAAGCTCCTTGAAAAGCTCCATTACCTGATCGCCCGACTTTGTGTCAAGAGCGCCTGTGGGTTCGTCTGCAAGAAGAAGCTTTGGATTGTTGACTATCGCCCTTGCAATAGCCACCCTCTGCTTCTGACCGCCTGAAAGCTGAGTAGGCTTGAACATCATTCTCTGTGCAAGCCCCACCTTTTCAAGAGCCGCCTTTGCTCTCTGACGTCTTTCTCTTTTGCCTACCCCCGCATAAAGCAGCGGAAGCTCCACATTTTCAAGAGCCGATTGTCTAGGGAGCAGATTAAAGTTCTGAAATACAAAACCTATCTTCTTGTTTCTTATCTCCGAAAGCTTCCTATCCTTTGCCTGCATAATGTCACAGCCGTCAAAAACAAAGCTTCCCTTTGTCTGCTTGTCAAGACAGCCTATAATGTTCATAAGCGTAGACTTTCCCGAGCCTGACGGACCCATTATCGCCACATATTCCCCCTCTGAGACCTCAAGGGAAATATCCTTAAGCACAGGCACAGCTTCCTTGCCCTGCAAATAATCCTTGTAGATATTTTTCAGTTCAAATACCATTGCAAGCCCTCCTTATTCAGCGAAAGCTGCGTCAGCATCAGCAGCGTCGGCATTCTCACCGTCTGCATTTTCTGCATTTTCCTCTTCACCGTAAAGCTTGTTGAAGTATTCTTCTATCTCCTCGTCCGTCATGCTTGCGAGCATATCCTCGTCTATAGCCATGCCGTCCTCATCACTTCCGTCAAAAGCGATGTCCTCGTCACCGCCCTCGGTATCACCGTCACTGTTGTCGTCCGTGCCAAGGTCATTAGGTGGAACAGACACGTCAGCCTCATTTGTGGTAGCCGTCATGCCCTCCTCGATAGACTTGTCAGGATATGCGATATAATCACCCTTTTCAAGACCTGATTTTATCTCGCAGTCACCGTTATCCTCGTCCTTCTGACCTATCTCAACATATCTCTTTTCTATCTTTCCGTCCTTGTCCTTAGCCCAAACGTAGTTCTTCTTGCCATCCTTGCAGATAAAGTCGGAATAGAGCCATATGCCCGTCTTGTTTATAGAAGTGTCCTGTCCGTTGTCTATCTCAATAAGAACGTGCTGACCGAGCATAAGTCCGTCAAAGTTCTCAGGCTTAACATAGAAAGCATAGTTTGAAGACTGGCTCATCTCATCGCTTGAACCGAAGCTGTATATATCATCACCAGAATTTTTCTGCGGACTTGTGTCAACAGAAGTTATCTCGCCCTTCCAAGTGGAATCATCAAGCCTTGACTTTACGATAACAGAAGCTCCCTGCATGATATCTTTGCTGTTCTGCTCGTTGAATCTGCCCTTTATTCTGTAGTCGCCCTCTTCTGTTATCTGCATTATAACGTCGCCGCCGTCCTGCTGAAGCTTGTCCACCGTCTTGACGTTCTTTACAGTTCCGTCGATAGAAGCGGTGACGTATGCGTTCTTTGTGGAAGCCTCCAGCTTTTTGATCTCAACGTTTTTAGCCTTTATATCATATTCGTTCTTAGCATTGTCGCTCTGCAAAGAAAGGATCTGGGTCGTGTATGACACAGCAGCGTCCTGATCGGCGTTTTTCTTTTCCTTTTCAAGCTCAGCTATCTGGCTCTTATTTGAAGCTATCTCGTTCTGGAGCCTCTCCACCTCGAGCTTAGCCTGCTCAAGCTGAAGATTTATAGCCTCAACGTCATATGTAAGAAGCTTGTCACCCTTTTTAACAGAGTCACCGTTCTTAACAAGTATCTCGGCCACCGTCTTTGAGCTGTCATACTTTACGTCCACAGACTCCTGTGCCTCAACAACGCCCAAAAACGAGCGATTAGAAAGCTTGAAGTCCGACGCAGTGTTAAGTGACGATACCTTCTGCACATATACCTTCTGTGAGCTTTTTGAGCCTCCCTTGCCGGTCTTTTTCCATACGAAAAAGCCTCCCACACACACTGTGCAGACGATAACAAGCACTATTATAACAGTGCATATCCTTTTTTTCGTGGTCATTGCAATACCTCCGTTTGTGATTTTTTCCAAAACAGCATAAAAAAATCCGCCTGACAGCAGCCAGACGGATAATACAGCCCCACCTTTCCCATAAGGGTATAGCATGAGCGTATTATTCTTTGTTATCTTGCTGTCCTGTTGTCTTTTGTTCTTATCTGTTTTTATGTATACATTATACCATAAAAAGAATACAAGTCAATAAATAAAGACGTTGTTTTAAGAAACTCATAAGAATTCCCCTCATCTATAAAGACGTGCAATAACAAATAAAGTTGCAAACAAAAAAAATTTCTCGTACTATCCCGCAGAGGCACCTGATGTTTTTCAACACTCTCGGTGCGAACAGCATTCACCAAAACATATCGTAACAAATCACCCCAACAAAAAAAGGGCAGCCCACGCCGCCCTTGTATATATATCATTTTTTCTTAGCCATAAGCCCTATCATTATAAGCACTACCACCGCACCGCCACCGATACAGCCGAAAAGCACCCAATCGGTCTCAGTGTTCTGGGTGGAGTTTTTCTGCGCCTTGATAACCTCCTGCTCCGCCATAGCCTCCGCCGCAGAGCTTTCCGTCACAATGGAGCTGTCCTCCGTCTGAGGGCTGTCCGCATACACCGCCCACGGTATTATCATCATAAGCGACATCACAGCCGCCCCAAGCCCCGACAAAAGCTTTCTCGTCCTCATATAAAAAGACCTCCTCCGATACGCCATTTATCAACAGCAAAGCTTTATCACAGAGCTGCTTAAAGTTTTCCTCATTCAATTATACACATTTTCCAATAAAATTACAAGCAGAATTTTGTACAAATCATACATTAGTTTACACAACAATATACACAACACCTCACGAATTACAAACAAATCGCTGTAAATTTTGATTTATCAGTTTATTAATTGTGTATTGTCACAAAAATATATAGCAAAATTCATCAAAAATAGCATTGAAAATCTTGTTCATATGTGATATAATAACGAATAGCAACATACTGTTCACACTTTACTTGTAAGGAGGTCTTTATTTTGGAAGAACGTATGCAAATTATACAGGCAGCAGGCAACAGCAAGATACAGATAGGCGTTATACCGGGTCACTATGCAACTAACCACTCGCATATCAATTATTATGTAGATATAACATCTCTTAAAACTGGTTATAAAATGGCAAAGGAAGCCGCAAAGGCATTGGCAGCCACCTATGTTTCAACACATATCGACACTATCATATGCCTTGAAGGCACAGAGATCATCGGTGCCTTTCTCGCTGAAAGCCTTGGCGAAAGCGGCATAAACAGCGGTGCAGACGTAAATGTAGTAACACCTGAGCTAAACGCTGTAAATCAGATGATATTCAGAGATAACACTCAGAAGAAGATATGGGGCAAGCAGGTGCTTCTGCTTATCGCTTCCGTTTCAACAGGAAAGAGCATAAACAGAGCAATGGACTGTCTGAAATACTATAACGGCAACCTTGTAGGAATAGCTTCCATATTCTCCGCTATCAAAGAGAACAACGGCACTGCTATCCATGCCCTTTTCACAGAAAAGGATCTGCCTGATTACATGACATATACATCATCAGAATGCCCAATGTGCAAATCAGGACAGAAGGTCGATGCTTTGGTAAACAGCTTCGGCTATTCAAAGATATAGCTTGTAACTTCATTCTCCATAAAATAACGTTAAAGGGACGGAAAATCAAATTTCCGTCCCTTTTTCTTTTGCAAAAATGTCAAATCAACGGGCGAACACTGTTCGCCCCTACATACAAACAGCGTATTTACGTCGTTTGTAGGAAATTGAGGCGTCACGCTTGTTTGAGCCTTTTTTTCTTTTGCAAATAATGTGTAGGGGCGACCTGAGGTCGCCCGCTTTGTTTCACCGCTATGACGTCTACTTTAACCAAACAAATGTGAAAACTTCTTTTTAAGCCCAGCCTTGTCAAAACCAAGACCAAGCACTATATAAAGTATCGAGCTTGCAAGCACCTGTATGCAGTAAGCAGGAGTCTGACCGAAAGCCGAGATTATTGCGCTCTTTGAGAAACCGCCTGCCATAAAAATTCCCTCATAAAGACTGTAGCATACCACGCATATAACAAGTGCAGGGATAATTCCAAGCAGATTTCTCACGCAGATTATCTTCTCTGTCTTTCTTGAAAAGCAAAAAGCAGTTATCGCCTTTATAACGATAGTTCCAGGGAGCCATACCACAAATCCCGAAAGTCCGTCTGCAAGACCTGCTCCGATAGCGCCTGCCGCCATTGCATAAGGTGTAGGAAGCATTGAAGCCGCAAGATAAATAAGTCCGTCACCTGCGTGTGTGTAGCCTGCACCCGTAGGAATGTGAAGCCATGCCGTAAGAACATATATCATTGCCGCAAAAAGACCTGTCACACAAATAAGCTGAATATGCTTTGTTGAATTTTTTACCTGAACTGTTGTACTCATTATTATCACTCCAATTTAATTTCTATCCTTATTTTATACCTCCAGACTATGATTTGCAAATGCCTCAGTTTCGCACTTTTTCCACCGCAGATTGTATCTTTTGCACAATCCAAAAGTCCTATCCGAACATCACATTTGTGCATCAAAGCAATACCATATCCCACAATAATTTTACAAGAACATGACAAAATCAATTATGCACAAAACCAAGCTGTCATATAGGCTTTCTTTTGTGCTATAGGTAGAAGATAAAAAGGCGTAAAAAAAGAGTGGTCATAGTCAAGACCACTCCACTTTGCAAAACATAAATCATCAAATTGTAGGGGACGGCGCCCCCGACGTCCCGATACTTCTTTTCCCATAAATGTTACCGAGAAATCACAAGTCCTAATACCTAGATAACGTAATCATCTATCCTTGCATTTTCCTGATTTACAAGGTCCTGCAAGGTAATGCCGTCAACAACACCATTTATAGCACCGTAAAGCTTTTTCCATACCGTCAGCGTTGCACAGCTATCCTGACGTGGACAGGTATTTTCTTCCCCCTCCAGACAAGCCACAGGAGCAAGACTTCCCTCTGTGAGCCGAAGTATCATTCCCACAGTGTATTCCGCAGGCGTTTTTGCCAGCTTGTATCCGCCCCCTGCACCACGAACGCTCTTTACAAAGCCCGCTCTTGCAAGAATTGATATTATCTGTTCAAGATACTTGTCGCTGATGTCTTGTCTTTCAGCGATTGCTTTGATAGGCACATATCCGCTCTGCTCATGTAAAGCAAGGTCAAGCATGAGCCTCAGTGCATATCTTCCCTTTGTGGATATTTTCATCAGCGTCAGATCCTTTCATAAATCCTATAGAAAATCTATGATTAATTATATATCATATTTGTAAAAATGTCAAGCAAAAACCACCGCAAAGGGCGTATTTACAAAAAACTTCTTTTTACCCTCTTTATTTTTCTCAAAAAGTAGTGTATAATACAGTTAAGTATACAAGTTCACAGCAAAGAAAATAAAGGGAGGTCAAAAGCTATGAAAAACAAGCTTAAAGTAAATATTTATAACCGTACATACAATCTGCTTTCCGAAGAGTCGCAGGAGTATACCAATAAACTTGCGTTGGTGATAAATTCAAAGATAAAAGGCATGATGAAAGCTATCCCGAGCCTTTCCGTTCAGGACGCCGCAGTGCTGACAGCACTTGATTGTCTTGACGAGCTTAGCAAGGCAAATCAGAATATCGAAAATATCCGCACCCAGATAAAGGACTATGTTGACGACGCAGGCAGAGCAAGAAGTCAGGCTGACGAAGCTCAGAAAGAAATAAGAGAGCTTCAGGCAAAAGTCCATGACCTTGAAGAACAGCTCGAAGCACGCACAGTTGTAAAAAGAGAGCCTGAGGACGAAGTTATAAACGCAAACGAGCTTCTTTCGCAGGAGATAAAGAACGCTATTGAAAGACCTGTCCACCCTAATCAGCCTAACAACGGCAATTTTGTCGGCACAGTGAATTACAGACCCGAGGGAGGAAGCCATTAATGGCTCACAAAGCTGAGATACTTGCCCCCTGCGGTTCTTTTGAAACTCTCGAAGCCGCCCTTAGAAGCGGCTGTGACGCAGTTTATCTCGGGGGAGAGAAATTTTCCGCCAGACAAAATGCCGCCAATTTCACAGATGAACAGCTAAAAGAAGCCGTAAGGCTCTGTCACCTGCGAGGTGTAAAGGTCTATCAGGCGATAAACACTGTTGTCTTTGACGAACAGCTCGAAGAGTGCAAAAAAGCCGTCAAATTTGCCGCAGAAATTGGCGTTGACGGAATTATCACCCAAGACCTGACCCTTGTGAAAATATGCCGTGAATGTTGCCCCGACCTTGAATATCACGCCTCCACCCAAATGACCATTCACAGCGAAAGCGGTGTGAAAATGGCTAAAAAGCTCGGCTTTTCAAGAGCCGTCCTGTCAAGAGAGCTTCCCGAGCATACCATAAAAGACCTCACCGCCCTCGGCATCGAAACAGAGGTCTTTGTACACGGCGCACTTTGTATGTCCGTGTCAGGTCAGTGCTATATGAGCGCTCTTATAGGCTCACGAAGCGCAAACCGCGGCCTTTGCGCACAAGCGTGCAGACTTCCCGCGCAAGGAGATAAGATAACAAAGGGGCAGGAGCGATACGCCCTCTCTCTGAAAGATATGTCCTATGTTGATAAGCTCCAAAGGCTCGAAAATGACGGAGTTTCCTCTCTTAAAATAGAGGGCAGAATGAAGCGCCCTGAATATGTTGCGGCGGCAGTGAACTGCTGTAAAAATTCTCTCGAAAACAAGCCTTATGACCTAAAAGCCCTTGAAGCGGTCTTTTCCCGCGGTGGCTTTACAGACGGCTATTACAATGGCAGATTAGGCAGAGAAATGTTCGGCACAAGGCAGAAAGAGGACGTTTCCGCCACCGCCAAAATTCTTCCCGAGCTTCATGAGCTTTACCGCAGATGTGAAAAGCGCACAAAAGCCTTTTTCACCATAAAGCTTCAGGAAAAATCTCAGGCGGAGCTTTCTCTCCGTGACAGCGAGGGAAACACCGTGACCGTTTACGGTGATATACCACAAAAAGCCTTGAAAAAGGCCTGCGACAGCGACTATGTAAAAAAACAGCTCTCTAAACTTGGGGACACCATATACGAGTTCGGAGGACTTGAAGCCGCCATAGGCAAAGACCTTGCCTATCCAGCTTCCGCACTTAATGACCTAAGACGGCAGGCGGTAGAAAAGCTTGACCAGAAGCGTATAGACTTTTTCACCCATACCGCCGATTTTACCGACAAATCACTTGCCGATCTTCCTACCCTGCCAAAAGCCTATGAACACAAAAAGATCCGCATAATGCTCTCAAAACTTTCTCAACTTGAGGGTGTTGACCTTGACAAAGCAGAGCTTGTGGGCGTGCCGATAGAGATAGCGTCAGAAGCGGTAAAGATCGTGTCAGACAAAAGCAAGCTTATGATAATAATGCCACGCTTCACATTCGACGAGAAAGCCCTATGTGAAAAGCTTTCAGCCGCAAAAGAAGCAGGCATAACAAAAATGCTCGCCATGAATATCGGCCACTGCCTTATTGCGAATGACCTTGGCTTTGAGCTTCACGCAGGCTATTCATTCAATCTCTGCAACTCAGCCGCATTGGACGAGGTAAAAAAACTTGGTGCAAAAGACTGCACAGTGTCCTTTGAGCTTAAAGCGTCGCAGATAGAAAAATTAAAGAAGCCCATTGAGATAGGCTTTGTGGCATACGGCAGACTTCCCCTTATGCTCACAGCAAACTGTCCTATAAGAAACGATATAGGCTGTAAAAACTGCAAGGGCAAGCTTTTTGACCGCACAGGCAGAGAGTTTCCGGTGAGATGTCCAAAGGGCAGAGATTGCGCAGAGATACTAAATTCCGATATTTTGTATCTTGCAGACAAGCTGACGGATTTTGACAATGCCGACTATATGGAGCTTCACTTCTATGAGGAGAACGCCCACAGGATAAACGAAATAATAAAAGCCTACAGTGGCGAAAGGGGCGCAAAGCCTGAAAACGCCACCAACGGATTATACTACAGAGGAGTTTTATAAAATGAGATTACTTATAAAAAAGCTTAAGGAAAATGCAGTTATCCCTGCAAGACAAACAGAATTTAGCGCAGGCTATGACCTTTGTGCCTGCACAGACGCACCTGTAACCATAAAAGCAGGTCAGACCGAGAAAATACACACAGGCATATCAGCCGAGGTTCAGGGTGAGAAAAACTGCGTTCTTCTTATCTATGCAAGAAGCTCACTCGCATCAAAGTTCGGCATCGCCCCTGCAAACTGCGTTGGCGTTGTTGATTGGGACTACAGAGGTGAGATTATCTGCGCTCTCCACAACAGTTCAGACAAGGACTACACCATAAACAGCGGCGACAGGATCGCACAGCTTGTGATAACCCCTGTTTTCACTCCCGAAGTAGAGGAAGTAACAGAGCTATCCGATACAGAGCGTGGAGCAGGCGGCTTTGGCTCAACAGGCAAATAAGAATGGTGAAAACTGCATATGAAAATTTACAACGTTAAAATAAAGACCATGGACAGCGACAGACGTGTTATTGAAAACGGCTGGGTTGAGATAACAGACGGCATTATTTCCGCTGTAGAAAGTGGCTCTCCCGAAGCTGTCACAGCCGAGGACATAGACGGCAACGGCAGAACAGTTTACCCTGGTTTTATCGACATTCACACACATCTTGGACTATCCACAAGCGGCGTAGGCATGGAGGGCGAAGATTTCAACGAGGAATCTGAACCATGCACAGCACATATCCGCATTGTTGACGGCATAAACCCCATCGACTATTCCTTTGAGCTTGCAAGAAAAGCAGGCGTAACATGCTGTCTTGTATCCCCAGGCTCAGCAAACCCTGTTGCAGGCAGTATTGCGGCAGTAAAAACCTATGGCAAGCGAATAGATAAAATGCTTGTAGGCACAGTTGGAATGAAATTCTCAATGGGTGAAAACCCTAAACTCACCTATTCTGACAAAGAGGACGCCCCCTACACCCGAATGGCAGTGGCAGGAATAATAAGAGAAGCACTTATAAAGGCGCAGAAATACGGTGAAGCGGTCGAGCGTGCAATGGGAAGCGAGGAGGATATGCCGGAGTTTGACATGAAGTCGGAGGCTCTGCTCCCTGTTCTCAGAGGCGAAGTCAAGGCGCATTTTCACTGTCACAGGGCGGACGATATTTTCACCGCCATAAGGATAGCGAAAGAATTTGAGCTTGACTATGTGCTTATACACTGCACTGACGGTCATATCATAGCTGACGAGCTTGCAGAGGAAGAAGCAAGCTGTGTGATAGGTCCTGTAATATGCGACAGGTGCAAGCCTGAAATGGCAAATCTTACACCAGCCAATGCAGGCATACTTTCGTCCCACGGCATAAAGGTAGCAATCTGCACCGACCACGCAGAAGTGCCGATAGAATATCTGCCCTTGTCAGCGGCTATTGCAGTAAAAAACGGTCTTGACTATGAAAAGGGCATTGAAGCTATCACCTGCACAGCGGCAGAGATAGCAGGCATATCCGACCGGGTAGGCTCTGTAAAGACAGGGCTTGACGCAGACCTCACCCTATTCAGCGGCGACCCCCTTGATGTAATGGTATCACCTGACATGGTGATATGCGGCGGAAAAATAATTTGATATGATACCAATGCGGAACGGTTTTCGTTTCGCATTTTTTATTTGCGGTATCTGCAATTCGTCATTTTTTTAACCATGTAGGGGCTGGCGACCTCGACAGCCCGCACCTGTTTGCCTGTCCAATCCTGCGGTAACCATACAAAGTTCGGCACGTTGTTTCAAAATGCCATACGACACATATACACAATATTGCGAAACATAACCACTAAAAATTATTGCACAAACCCCGATAACCCCACAAATGGCGGTAGGGGCGAACAGCGTTCGCCCGCCTTTATTCGCCTACATGGTTTGTACAAATTCAACCCCCGCAACTCCTCGAAACGGGACGTCGTATTTCTGCAAAGCAGAAATTGCGCTGCTCCCCTACAGGTATTCGGGCAAGTTTCTGCGCCGCAAAATCGCTCCGCTCTTTGCGGATATACGTTTTGCTTTGGGATAGAATAGCGGTGCAGATTGTGTTACTCCGATATTTCTTTTGTCTGATATCTTATTTCTATATGCTTTTAATACTACAATCTGCACCTAGTCGGCTATCGCCGAATGAGGCTCTGCCTCATACTCCGCTAGGGGCTTTGCCCCTAGACCCCACAAGCCCTCCAGCGCCGAGCTTGAGCGTGCGCTTTATCTCTCGCTTCGCTCGGTGCTTGGGGGCAGCTTTGCTCATTCCTCATTCCTAATTCCTCATTCCTAATTCCTAACTCCTCACTTGATCGTTTCTTTTACTTAAAATGCACAAAAATGCTTGAAAAATATCAAAAAATTTGCTATAATATTATTGATTATATCCGTATGCTTCAACAGCACCGAAAGGGAGTGACTTTTTTGCCGAAATTTGAAAGCGGTATGGAAAATATGGCGGATATGTTCGTCTTTGAAACAGGCGACCTTCTGGAAAAGTTGGACGAGATCCTTATGCGCACCGAGCAGGAAGACTCTATCTCCTCCGATGATATCAACGAGATATTCCGTACCATGCACACTATTAAAGGCTCTGCCGCCATGATGAGTATGCACAATATGTCTACCCTTGCCCACTCAGTTGAGGATCTCTTCTACATTATCCGTGAAGACCCTACTGTGAAATATGACAAGCCTGCTCTCTATGAGCTTCTTTTCTCGGCTTCTGATAATCTTAAATCTGAGCTTGATTCACTCTATGACGACGCTCCGCTCACCGATTTTTCAGAGCTTGAAAATAAGATACACGCCTTTGCTGCCACCATGAAAGGTCAGCCTGCCACAGATAGTTCCGATACTTCCTCAGCCGATACCGACACCTATGAGGGACTTTTCCCTGATGATGAAAAAGAGGGCGTTCTCACCTATAAGGTCACATATTCCGAAAGCTGTGCAATGCCTGATATGCGTGCATTGGTGCTTTTGCGTGCTTTAGGTAAAATGTGCGAGGTAATAAAAACTTTCCCTGAGGATCTTGACGCCGACAATGCAGGGGACGAGATATCCAAAAAGGGACTTTACATAAAGCTTATCACCGATGACCCGAATGGCGTTCTTGACCTTATGAAAAACGCCGTGAACGTTGACAAAGCCGAGCAGGTGAAAAAGCCTGAGCAACCTGCTAACGCAGCCAAAAAACCTCAGCCTGCCCAAAAGTCTGCTCCAGAAAAGTCAGCCCCAAAGCCTGCTCAGCCTGCAAATGCAGTCCCCAAAAAGCATGCCGAAAAGCATGAGCAGTCCATGATATCCGTCAAGCTCGATAAGCTCAACAGACTTCTTGATCTTGTGGCTGAGATCGTTATAACCGAAGGTTCTGTTATCTCCTCTCCCGACCTGAAAAAAGCCGAGATAAACCTTGACCGCTTCAATAAATCCTCCCGTGAGCTGAAAAAGCTTACCGATGAGCTTCAGGACGTTGTAATGTCCATACGAATGGTGCCTGTTTCCACAGCATTTCAGAAGATGAACCGTGTTGTCAGGGATATGAACCAAAAGCTCAAAAAGAACGTTACTCTTGTGTTTGAAGGGCAGGAAACGGAAGTGGATAAATCTATCGTAGATATCCTCAATGACCCCCTTATGCACATTGTAAGAAACGCAGTTGACCATGGCATAGAAGACCCCGAAGTCCGTGCAAAAGCAGGCAAGACCGAACCTGCCACAGTTACTCTAAGCGCAGGCTATGACTCCAACGAAGTGGTTATCTCCTGCCGTGACAACGGTGCAGGAATGGATACCGCAAAGCTTATGGCGAAAGCCAAGAAAAACGGTATGCTCACAAAGCCTGAGAATGAATATACCGACAAAGAGATATTCAATTTTGTCGTGGCCGCGGGCTTTTCCACCAATGATAAAATAACCGAATATTCAGGCAGAGGCGTGGGAATGGACGTTGTAAAGAAAAACCTTGAGAAAGTCGGCGGAAAGCTCTATGTTGACTCCAAGTTTGGCGAAGGCTCTGTCTTTACTATCAGGATACCACTTTCTCTGTCTATCCTTGACGTTTTAAGCGTTGACGTAGGGGGCGAGAATTTCTCTCTGCCTGTTTCCGCAGTTTCCGAAGCTTTCTCCTGCAAAGCCGAAAGCTTTATCACCGACCCCGAGGGCAACGAGTTTATAATGCTCCGTGAAAAATGTCTGCCTCTTATCAGAATGAGCGACCATTTTGATATACCAAATGCCGAAAAGGACGTAACAAAGGGCATAATGCTCTGTTGTAAAGACGGCGGCAAGGAAGCCGTCCTCATGGCAGACAGGATAACAGTTGACCAGCAGGTGGTAGTAAAACCGTTCTCACCTCTCCTTGACGCATATCCCCTCAAAGAATCAGGCATGGCAGGCTGTTCGGTACTCGGTGACGGCAGTATAACCATAATACTGGATATGAAAGAATTTCTCGGCAATTATGACTTCCGAAAGGGTGAATAAAGATGTCAGAACAGGATATAAACGAATTTTGTCAGAAGGGCGGAAAAATACTCTCCTTTGTTTCTGATGAAAAATATTACGCCTTTGAGGTAAAAGATGTCACCGATATAATAGGGCTTCTCCCCGTCACAAGGCTCCCGAAAACACCAAAGTTCATAAAAGGCGTTATAAATCTGCGAGGAAAAGCCGTTCCCGTGATAGATCTCCGCCTGCGTCTTGGACTGCCCGAAGGGGAGTATGACAACAGAAGCAGTACCATAGTGATAGAAGTCGGCTCAAATCAGGCTGGCATAATATGCGATAAGGTCTTGGACGTTGAGGATATCCTCCCCCAGCAGACCGCCGTGTCGCCCGTAAAAAACAGCCTTGTAAAATGCTTTATAAACGCAAACAACAAAAACATATCCCTGCTTGACCCTGATATTCTGGTCAGAACAAACAGGTAAAACATAATAACAAGGAGGAAGAGGAATGCTGTCACGTCTTGAGATCTCTCAGTCAGACTTTGACGAGCTTACTGCATTCATAAAAGAAAAATACGGTCTTGACCTTGCAAGGAAAAAGTCTATCGTTGAAAGCAGGCTGAGCAACTATGTATTGGACTGCGGCTTCAACAGCTTTTCAGAATATCTCAGCGCCGTCTACAGCGATGAAACGGGCAGAGAAACTGCCAACCTTATAAACCGCCTTACTACCAACCATACATATTTCATGCGTGAAACGGACCATTTCCAACACTTCATGGCGAAATTTCTCCCCTATGCCGAAAAAAACGTCCTCGATCATGATATGCGTATATGGAGTGCAGGCTGCTCATTCGGCAACGAGCCATATAATCTTGCCATGTGTATGGACGATTATTTCGGCTTTGATCGCCGTTTCTGGGACTTGAAAATACTTGCCACGGATATCTCCCTTAACGCACTGCGTTCTGCCAAAAACGGCATTTATACCAGTATGTCCATAAAGAATATCCCCGAAGATTGGCGTAAAAAATATTTTCACCCATATTCAAACACAAAGGATCTCTGGCAGGTCAGCGATACAATAAGGCAGAATGTTGAGTTTCGCTACCACAATCTTATGGATGATTTCACTTTCAAAAAGAAATTCGACCTTATCGTCTGCCGTAACGTCATGATATATTTTGACGACGATACAAAAGCCGAGATATGCAGAAAATTCTATGACGCAATGGAGGAGGGCGGCTATTTCTATATCGGTCACGCAGAATCAGTGCCGAAGTATATGCCTTTTGTAAAAGTTGCCCCTGCAATATACCGCAAGCTGGGAGGGGATAAAAAATGACGCCTCTCTTTCTTGTGATAACCGAAAACAAAGCCTTTGCACAGCTTTGCAGAAAATCCCTTACAAACGCAGGCTTCCAAAGCTCAAAGCTCGCCTCAGCCTGCCTTAGCAACGGCAGAAAAAGCGTCACTGCCCTTTCTCCCGACTATGTTCTTCTCGACGGCGATTGCCAAGACAATATGGACGACTACATCATAAGCCTTGCCCCACGATATTCTGTGCCCATAATCTATCTTACCATTCAGCATAACAATAAATATCCCATGATGCAGGCAGGTGCCATAGACGTCGTATATAAACCTGACGGCACTCCGTCTGATAACGAGCGTTTTCAGAAACGCTTTGCCGAAAGCATACAGCGCCTTGAAAAAGCAAGAGTTAATTCTGTTGTGCATATACCTGCCATAAATACCTCCAGAATAATAGCCATAGGCGGTTCAACAGGCTCAACGGAAGCCCTGAAAGCTATCCTTAAAGACCTCCGCCACGACCTGCCTCCTGTAGTGGCAGTCCTGCATATGCCTGCAGGCTATACAAGGATATATGCCGAACAGCTATGCACTGAAACCGGTCACAACGTTGTGGAAGCCAAAAGCGGTCTGTATCTCAGCCAAGGCATGGTGGTAATAGCGCAGGGCGGTCAGCACCTTAGATTGTTCAGGGATAAAAAAGGCTATTTTGTCACCTCTGAAGCAGGCGTAAAGGTTTCAGGTCACTGTCCGTCAGTTGACGTGCTTTTTGATTCTGTGGCATACAGCGCAAAGCGTAACGCTATAGGCGTTATCCTCACCGGCATGGGCTGTGACGGTGCAAAGGGTATGCTCAACATGAAGAAAATGGGAGCATATAATATCGGACAGGACGCAGAAAGCTCCATAGTCTATGGTATGCCTAAAGCCGCATATGAAAACGGCTCAGTGTCAAAGCAGTGTCCCCTTGACAAGATAGCACAGGAGATACATTATCGCATCGACAGCGGCTTATGATAAAATATAACAAGGAGGGATAGCTGTGGAAAACAGCAGATATCTCATTTTCACCTCAGCAGGGCGAAGCTTTTCACTGCCCTTTGAGGATATAAAAATAATCATAGCGGCGCAGACCCCAACTCCCGTGCCTGATTTCCCCGACTATGTGCCGGGAACAGTGGTGAACGAGGGCGAGGTAGTGCCTGTCATAGACCTGCGCAGACGTTTCCACTATGAGCCAAAAGAGATCTCCGACAGAGATTGCATAATAATCACAATGGGCGAAGAAGTTTCCGTAGGGCTTTTGTGCGACAGCGTAACAGGCTTCACGGATATCCCCGAGGATAAGCTGTGTAAAGCCCCAAACGTCAACGAAGAAGCCTGCGCAGATTTTCTAAAAGGAGAATTTCTTCTGGAGGGCAAGCCATGCTATGTCCTTGACAGCGAAAAAGTAATAAAGCTCAGCGACCGTGAAAAGGTAGCAAATACAGAGCGAAAGGATAAATAAAAATGAGAGAGATAAACGTTTCAGAAGTAGAAGAACTTGTAAGAGATCTGTGCATAAAAGCCAATCTGTATCTTCCTGAGGATATGGAAAGCTGTATAGAGTGCAACGCCAGGGAAGAGCAGTCCCCGGTGGGAAAGAACGTCTTTGCTGATATCCTTGACAATATGAGAGTAGCAAGAGAAGAAACTATCCCTATCTGTCAGGACACAGGCATGGCAGTTATCTTCATGACCATAGGACAGGACGTGCATTTTGTAGGCGGTTCTCTGAATGAAGCCATAAATAAAGGCGTAGCAAGAGGCTATACAGAGGGCAGACTGCGCTGTTCTATAGTATCCGACCCATTGGAAAGAGTAAACACAGGGGATAATACACCGCCTGTTGTGCATCTTAAAATAGCAGAGGGCGAAAAGGTAGAAATAATGGTGGCACCAAAGGGCTTTGGCAGCGAAAATATGTCACAGCTTAAAATGATGACCCCGTCAGTTACCGAGGACGAGATAGTGGATTGGGTAGTGTCAGTATGTGCAAAAGCAGGTTCTAACCCATGTCCGCCAATAGTCATAGGCGTAGGCATAGGCGGCGACTTTGAGAAGTGCGCATACCTTGCAAAGAAAGCACTGTGCAGAAGCGTATCAAAGAGAAATCCAAAGGAACGTTATGCAAAGCTTGAAGCGAAAATGCTGGAGAAGATAAATCTCCTTGGCATAGGACCACAAGGCTTTGGCGGCACACAGACCTGCCTTGCAGTAAATATAGAAGAAGCACCGACCCATATCGCAGGCCTGCCGGTGTCAGTGAACGTAGGCTGTCATGTGACAAGACACGCAAGCGGAGAGATATGAGGGCATAATGTGGAGACGAACAGTGTTCACCCGCCTTTTCCACAGCACGCACATCTTATTATTCATCAAACAAGCTCCTACATCTTATTCGGGCAAGTTCTTCCGCCGCAAAATCGCTCCGCTCTTTGCGGATTTACATTTGCTAAGGGATAGGGAAAACGGTGCAGATTTTTGCTCCGATATCACCTTTGTTTAATATCGGACTTTCATGTGCTTTTTTCTCATTAAATCTGCACCTAGTCGGCTTATGCCGAATGAGGCTCTGCCTCAAACTCCGCAAGGGACTCTGTCCCTTGACCCTGCAAGCCCTCTGACGCCGGGCTTGTGCCTGCGTTTTACCTCTCGCTTCGCTCGGTGCTAACTTTTACTTTGTGCTTGTGCACAACTCTGGTCAGCTTTGCCAATTCCTCACTCCTCACTCCTCATTTCTCATTCCTCATTCCTCATTCCTCATTTCTCACTTCTCACTCCTCATTCCTCATTTCTACCTCTTTTCTCCACAACACCAACACCCCGATAACATTCGGCACTGCCATAAGTCCATTGAAAATATCCGACACTCCCCACACAAGCTCCATGCTCCACATCGTTCCAATGCACCCACAAGCTATCGCCATGATCCTATAGATCATATCATTTCGAGGGAAAAGGTATCTCCAAGCCCTCTCTCCAATGAAAAACCACCCTGCCACTGTCGCTAATGCAAAAAGTATCAGCGAACCTGACATGAAATACTTCCCCGCTCCACCAAGAGCAGCATTGTAAGCCCGCACTGCCATATCCTCCCCCGTGAGGTCAGTGCCGCTTATTATTATCACCACAGCCGTCAGAGTGCATATGACAAAGGTATCTATAAAAACCTCAGCCATTGCCCATGTTCCCTGCAATTCAGGCGACTTTATCTCGCATGAGCTGTGTACTGCCACCGTCGAACCTAAGCCTGCTTCGTTTGAAAACGCTCCACGCTTTAACCCCTCCACCATGGAAAATATTATCGTCCCTGCCACCGAGCCTGTTATGCAGGCTGTGGGGCAAAAGGCGTTTTTTACTATCATTGATATCGCTCCTGCGGCTTTTAATGGGTGAAATATTATCACTCCCAAACTGCCGCCTATGAAAAGTACCGCCATTATCGGCACAAGCTTTTCGCAAAGACAAGCTGCTGAGTTTTTTCCCACAGCTACTAAAAATACGAAAATAAGCACCACAAGTGCAAATATATATGAGGG